>CEWK01133190.1_pt1 | contig 29672 bp, 28 predicted proteins | sample 531431 | NCBI WGS metagenome assembly CEWK01 (sample SAMEA2623059, study PRJEB7988) | marine metagenome | isolation source: saline water (ENVO:00002010), including
TTTGATATCTGAGCTTTTGGAATTGTTAACTCATCTGTTGAGATATTATCGTAACCTATTATCCTCGCAATCTCTTCAGCTAGATCATTTTGATTTTTTATATCACTTCTGAATGTAGGAATTGAAATCTGATCTTTACTTATATCAAAACCCAACTTGGTCAAATAATTTGAATATTGATCTTTATTAATGTTAGTACCTAGAATTTTGTTTATTTTATCTACGTTTACTGGAATTTCATGAATTTCGTTTTGCTCAAATACGTGAGAACAAACTGAAATATTTTTGATGTTAGTATGATCGCTTACTATCTTAATAAATCTTCTAATCACCATATCATGGCAATTTGGATCAACATATCTTTCGAACTTGTGAGATGCTTCTGATTGAATATCATACTTTAAAGATTTTCCCATAATTGCTTCAGGTTTAAAAAAGGCACATTCAACCAGAACAGACATGGTTTTAGATGAACAAGACGTATTTTTTCCTCCAACAACACCTGCAAGATTTATTACTTCATTATTTAGTAAAAAAACTGAATTCTTTTCTGTTAAATTAATTTTTTTGTCAAGCAACGTTTCAAATTCTTCGTTTGTATCTAATTCATTAAAAACTAGGTTCCCATTAACTTTGGTTGAATCATAACAATGAGTGGGTTGACCAGTTTCATAAGATAAATAATTAGAAATATCTGTAAAAAAATTATTCTTATTTAAATTTAAATCCTTAAAATAATTTTCTAAATATTCTGTATACTTATTCGGATTTTTATCTATTTCTAATTTAAGAAAAGTAATTTTAGGACATGCATCAGGAGATAAGTTCTCAAAATCTAATTGCAACTCTTCAATTTCGCCACTATATATCTCTTGATTTTTTTCTATAGTGTAAAAAACTGATAAATCCCTGAGCAGTCCATTTACTGAAAGACAATCACCTCTATTCGGAGTAAATTCAATATCAAACAAATTATCTTCAATTTCATGTTCATGTCCAAGTTGCAATAAACTTTCAGAAATCTCATTAATGCTTGGATTCTCTTCTATACGATTTACCAAATGACTGTATGCTATTTTCATTTAAATTGTTTTAAAAAATCTAAGTTTGACTTATAGAACTCTCTAATATCTTTAACTCCATGCTTTAGCATTGCTATTCTTTCAATACCAAGTCCAAAAGCTAAGCCACTATAGTGATTAGAATCTATGTCACAATTTTCAAGCACAATTGGATTTACCAGACCACATCCAAGGATTTCCAACCATTTTCCCTCTTTTGATAAAATATCTACTTCTGCAGATGGTTCTGTAAATGGAAAATAAGATGGCCTAAATCTTAATTCAATTTCTTCTCCAAATAACGAATATACAATTTTATAAATTAGATCTTTTAAATGTGCAAAACTTACATTTTCATCTATCAAAATACCCTCTATTTGATGAAACATTGGAAGGTGGGTTGCATCATCATCTTTTCTATATACTTTGCCCCCAGAAATAAAGGCTAATGGTGGTTTTTTTTCAAGCATTCCTCTTATTTGGACTGGAGACGTGTGTGTCCTTAAAAGATTTGATTTTTTTTCTACATAAAAAGTATCATGCATTTGTCTAGCTGGATGAGACTCTTTAATATTTAACATATCAAAATTAAATTTTTCAGTTTCAATTTCAGGGCCATCAATAATTTCAAAACCAAATGAAACCAAAAGGTTTAATATTGAATCCTTCATATGGTTAATTGGATGAATCGCCCCTGTGTCCCTTATTATTTCGGGAGCTAAAATGTCTTTATTGGATGACATTTTTGATTGACATTTTTAGCTTGTAGCAGTTTTTACAATCTTTTCAAAAGTTGCACTATCTTTGACGGCGATATCAGATAATATTTTTCTATCCAGAGTTATATTTTTTTTTGACATTGAATTAATTAGTATTGAATAAGATACTCCAAGTTCTCTTGCTCCAGCATTTATTCTAGATATCCAAAGATTCCTGAATGCTCTTTTTTTATTCTTTCTATCCCTAAATGCGTATTGTAGAGATTTAATATTGGATTGTTTTGCAGTTTTATATAACCTACTTCTGGCGCCATAGTGACCTTTAGTGGAACCTAGCACTTTTTTGTGTTTTGCTTTTGCTGTTACTGATTTAGTTGTTCTTGGCATAATTTATTTTCTTATTAAGCTTGAAGCCATTTTAAGCACAGTACCTGAAAGCTTGTTAAGACCCCTGTTATGTCTTTTTCTTTTTGTAGATTGTTTTGTAAGAATATGGTTTCTATTAGCACTTCTACTTTTAACAGATGAACCTGTTTTTTTAAATCGCTTTGCAGCTCCAGAATGTGTTTTTAATTTATATCCCATATTATTTGTTATTTTTTAATCTGCTTATTCTTTTTTAAAGGTGATAAAACCATCAACAATTGCCTTCCTTCCAATGAAGGCTCCTGATCAACTTGTGCAATTTCAGCCAATTCATCTCTGAGTTTATTCAAAAGATTAAGGCCCATTTCACTGTTAAGTATTTCTCTTCCTCTAAATCGGACGCTTATTTTAGTCTTATCTCCATCAAGAATAAAGCTTTTAATCTTTTTTAATTTTATATTATAGTCACCTACATCGGTTGTTGGTCTAAATTTAATCTCTTTTGTTGTATTTCTTTTAACTTTTACCTTAGATGAAGAAGAATTCTTTTTTTTATCGAAAAGATGTTTACCGTAATCCAAAAGTTTACATACGACAGGATTTGCATCCGATGGCGAAACCTGAACTAAATCTAATGATGCATTACTAGCAGCTTCTAAAGCATCAACTATAGGCACTATGCCCTGTTTTTCACCCAAATTATTTATAAGCATAACTTCACTTGCCTTGATCATATTATTTATAGGAGTGAGTTGTTTTTTGTGAGTAGTTATGATGAGAGCCTTTTTGAGTTAAGTTTGAAAGAAAAGCATAAATTGATTACTTGAGAACAAGTGCATTTAAGAAGATAACTATATGATTCATAATTATTTTTGGATTTTATACTAATTAACATATTACGCAAATACTTTATGCCTGCAAAAAACCGTGAATCCACTCATCATTTTGCAATTCATATGTTTCTCTTCTGTTCAGTCTTGAATCATGCCCTTCCCAGAATTCAAAATAGAAAGGTTCAAATGCATAACCGCCCCAATAATCTGGACATTCTGACAAATTGTTTTTTTGTAATGCAAGTTCGTAATTTTTTTGGAGAGTTTCATAGGAATCTATCGCAGAGGATTGTTTTGAAGAAATTGCCAAAGCATTTTTTTTCTTATCTCTTTTAACAAAATAAGCACTATTAAATTCTTTGCTAGTTTTTTCAATATAGGCTTTCATCCTAATTTGAGTATTTGTGCTACTCCAATAAATTAATGCCGTAATTTGTTTATGGGCACTAAATTCTAGAGATTTTGGAGATTTATAATTGGAAAAAAATATGAACTTATTTTCTTCAACAATTTTGAGATTAACATATCTTGCGTTTACCTCTTTTTTGGATGTTGAATATGATGCAATGCTAATTGCTTCTATATTTTTTTGATTAGCGTTAAGCGAGTCTTCATATTTTTTTTTAAAAACTAAATATGGAGGTTCTTTACTTAAGTTATTAAATTGAATCATCCAATTATCTGTTTCTAATAAGTCTTAATAAGCCTCCAACTCCATATTTTGGAGATGGATCAAAAAAATGAGCTAATAAAGTCAACCTATAGCTTGAACAGTCTAAAGAAACTGGAAAATTAGTATGTAATGTTGTATTACCTATAAAAAGCAAGGGTTGATAATCTCTGAAATTATCTATTTTCATTGGTCTATCTGAGGAAAATTTCTCCATTCCTTCCTTAGATGCATACTTTTTATAGTATGCCTTACCAATAAAATTAGTTATTTCATTTGATGGAAATTTTCTAGCATATGGAAAATATATAAGGTCACCAGCAGTTCCTTTCTCATCTGTTTCAGGAATTTTTATTGGTAAAACCATTGTAAAAATATGTGAATCGAAATGCGCTCTAAACATTTCTTTAGAATTTCCAGGTTCAACTTTTCTTGCAACGTGATATTGATTTGATAAGTCACCTTTGAAATTAAAAACTTCTTCTGCAATTTTGTGTAATTTTGGGGTTAAATATTTATGAACTTCGAAATCATCTAAAAACTTTTTATGGCTTAATCCTAATTCCTTGAATGTTAATGCTCCCATTTCATTTGAAATATCTGAAGCTAGGAAATCTAGATCAAAATTAGCTAAAGATGGGAGTTTTACATATCCAGTATCAAGAAGTTCTTCAAGCCTTGAGTCAATGTCTTCCCAATATTCTCTATTATTCATCTTACAATCTTATTTTTTAGAAATTTATATAATGAAAAGCTTATTCGTTAAAGGCAGTATAAATCAAGTATTGTCATAAGGATATTATATAATTGATGCTTAAATTATTTAACACCTAATATTTTCATCATTTCTTGATTGACACTTCTCACGTCAAATCTATTTTCAACAATTATTCTGCTACGCTTGCCCATATTTTTTATTTTTTCTTCATTTTTTATAAACCAGATCATTTTTTTAGCAAGCTCTGTAGAGGACCCAACAGGAACCATAAAGCCATTTTTACCCTCTTCTACTGTTTCTTTGCACCCAGATGCATTAGTGGTAATGATAGGTCTCCCCATTGACATTGCCTCTAATGTGCTTCTAGGTAAGCCCTCGTGATATGAAGGCAGTACATAAACATGACATTTTTTTATATATGGCCTGACATCATCAGTCGGTCCGTTATAGTTTACGTATTTTGACCAACTTTTAACTTCGTCAATTGAAATTGCATCTAAAGATTCATCTTCTGCACCAACAATGTCAAATTCAACATTGGGAAACTGATCTTTTACAACTTTTGCAGCAGAAGCATATTCTCTCAATCCCTTTTCACCAAGCAGACGAGCTACTAATAAAAAACTAATATCAGTATTGGGTGATTCACTAAAGCTAAATTTTTTAATATCCACACCTGATCCGTTGACAATATGAGTTTTTGATTTAGGAACTATGCCTTTTTCTATAAAAATATTTCTATTATCAGGATTTTGAAAAATAACAGCTTCAGAATTTTTTAGAGCAATTTTATACAAGAATGAAACAAATTTTGTTAATAATTTTCTTTTAAAAGATTTACCTTGGAATGCAAAACCAAGACCAGTAATTAATGCAAAAAATGGAGTTTTTTTGATACTAGATGAAATTCCTCCCCAAATTACTAATTTAATTCCATGGGCAAGAACTAAATTTGGTTTTTGCTTTTTTAACAAGTTTAAGAGATTAATAAGTGTTCTTATGTCTCCAATTAAACTTAGGCCATGTCTTTTTAAATATATTGATTCATATTTAATACCTAATTTTTTCATGTGCATTATTGAATTTGAATCAAGTGCTGATGATGATGCTATTACTTCATGACCCTTTTTTTTAAAATCTTGTATTAAATCAGCTCTAAAATTCAATAAGTCATTGGGAACAGTTCCAAAAATTAATATTTTCATCTTTTATAAGTATTATTTTGTTTCGCTTATCTTATAACCGACTGCAACCCAGTATGGCTTTGAATTAGAAAATTTAATATTTTCTAGGCCAGCATTCTCCATCATAATTTTAATTTCATCGCGAGTGAAACGCTGCTCAAGTCTAGTGCCAAAACGATCAAGGGCATCTGTTCTCATGGTATAGAAACTCAGATTCTTATATGAACTTAGTGGAAAATTACTAACATTTAAATTTAATTTTTCCATGTAAAATGAAGTTCGTGCTAAAGGAAAATATATAGCTACAGCAATAATTTGACTAAAAATATATCTTAGGCCATATGGCATTTTAGATATAATTTTTCTAAGCAAGTCTGAAATAGACCAAATAAACCTAAACCAAAATGGACGATTATCAAAACGATAATATAAATAAAGTAACAAAGGCGCACCTTTTTTTAATTTTTCCACGCATTGTTTAATACCCATTTCTGTATTTGGTACGTGATGCAACACACCGAGTGAATATCCAAAATCCATACTATTATTATCTATTGAGATATCATCGACTGTAGTACTTTGAAATTCACAATTATCAAAATTTGATAAGTTTTTTTTCGCAATATCCAGAGCGCTACTTGGGTCAATACAAATAAGCTTTTTAACTTTTGGTGCTACAGATTTGGCCCATCTTCCAGAGCCACAACCAAGATCAAAACCAACAGATTCTTTTGAGATATTTTCCCAAGGAAATACTGAGAAGTACTCATCAAATAGTAGTTTTTGTTCATCTTCTGGTAAATCTGATTGATCAAATCTAGACCATTCATCACCAAATCCTTCAACAGTATTTTTATCTTGATTTTTCATTTGTTTATTAGTTTCAGTTTATTATCGCTTAATTTAATTGATTGAGAAATAATATTTGCTTGTTGAACTACTTAACAGAATCAATATACCAACCTAATGCTTCATCCAGCCCTTCAGACAGTCTAAACTCTGGCTGATAGCCTAAAAGTTTTTTTGCCTTATCTATGCTTGCTTGAGAGTGCCTAACATCGCCAGGCCTAAAATCTCTATATATCGGCTCTTTTTTTTCAAGATTTGGAACTCTTCTTGAAAGGCTCTCTTCGATCATTTTATATAATGTATTTAGGCTTGTTTTATCATTCAACGCAATGTTATAAACTTGATCTGTAGCATCATCATTATCACTCAAAGCTGATAAAAGATTAGCCTGAACGGCATTATCAACATAACAGAAGTCTCTACTAGTTTCTCCATCTCCATTTATGTAAACATCCTCTTTGTTTAGAATTGATGCCACCCATTTTGGAATCACAGCTGCGTATGCACCATCAGGATCCTGTCTTTTACCAAAAATATTAAAATACCTTAAACCTATTGTCTTAAAGTCATAATTTCTAGCAAAAACACTAGCGTATAGCTCATTAACAAGTTTTGTTACTGCATATGGGCTTAATGGGTTACCTATATTGTCTTCAACTTTAGGAAGATCAGTGTTGTCGCCATATGAGGAACTTGATGCAGCATAAACAAATCTTCTTACATTTGCGTCTTTACTGGCTACAAGCATATTAATAAAACCATCTATATTTGCTTCGTTAGTGCCTATGGGATCGTCAATTGATCTAGGAACAGAACCTATAGCAGCCTGATGTAAAACATAATCAACACCATCACAAGCTTGCTTACAATTAGATATTGACTTTATATCTCCCTCGATGAACTTGAAATTAGCACTTATATTTTTACCACTTTCGTCACATGCATCTTGAATTGCCTCATCAATGTTATGCTTATAACCTGTTTCAAAACTATCTATACCAACTACTTTTTGATCTAGTGTAAGTAATTTTTCAAGTAAGTTTGAGCCAATAAAACCAGCAACTCCAGTAACTAACCAAGTTTTCTGATTATCTTTTAAGTATTTTTGTACTTGTTCGTATTTAGTCATTTACAGTCTTCCATCGACCTCATTAATATTTAAAAGATATTTAATATCATAAATTACATGTTTATCTTTGCCAAAGGCCATTATTTCTTTATACGAAAAATCTTGGAATTGATCATGAGCAACTGCTAATACTATTGCATCATATTTATCTTTTTCAGGATACTCAATTAATTTCATGTTGTATTCATTTAACGCTTCATCTTTATCAACCCAAGGATCATAAACATCTATGCAGCATTTAAAACTTTTAAATTCATCAATCAAATCAACAACTTTTGTATTTCGAATATCTGGACAATTTTCTTTAAAAGCTAGTCCCATTACGAGAATATTCGCACCCTCAATATTTATACCTTTTTTTGACATTAACTTAGATACTTGATCTGCAACAAAAATACTCATGTTATCGTTAATTTTTCTTCCAGCTAAAATCATCTCAGGTTTATAACCTACTTCTAATGCTTTATGGGTGAGGTAATAAGGATCAACACCGATACAATGTCCACCAACAAGACCAGGACTAAAGGGTAAAAAATTCCATTTGGTTCCTGCTGCTTCAAGAACAGATTTTGTATCAATATTTAATTCATTAAAAATTAAAGATAACTCATTAATAAGTGCAATATTGACATCTCTTTGAGTATTCTCAATCACTTTAGCGGCTTCAGCCACCTTGATGCTGCTTGCCATAAATGTACCCTCAGTAATTATCTCCTGGTATAGTTCGTCAACTCTTTTTGCAATTTCTGGCGTCGATCCTGATGTTACTTTTTTAATCGTTGTGATTCGATGCTCTTTATCGCCAGGATTAATTCTTTCAGGAGAATATCCACAGTAAAATTCCTTATTAAAAATTAATCCAGACTTTTTTTGAAGAATTGGAACGCAAACCTCTTCAGTGGCTCCTGGGTACACGGTAGATTCATATATGACAATATCTCCTTTTTTAAGTATAGATCCAATTGCATTACTGGCTTCTTTAAGAGGAATTAAATCAGGTTCTTTGTTTTTGTTTATTGGTGTTGGTACAGTAATGATAAAAATTTTACATTCTTTTAAGTCCTCAAGATTATTTGAAAAACTCAAATTAATTGCATCTTTTAATTCATCAGTAGTAGTTTCAAGAGTTTTATCAACTCCCTTTTTTAACTCTTTTATTCTAGATTCATTTATATCAAATCCAATGACATTGCGAACACGACCAAACTCAACGGCAAGAGGCAGGCCAACATACCCCAAACCAACTATTGCTATTGGTATACCGCTATGTTGCATAATTTTTCCTCATTAATAAATTAATTATTCTCAAGCCAAGCTTGGAACATCAGAACATTCCATAATTGAAAACTCCAATTTCTATTACCATTTAAATGTTCTAACCATTTATCCCGCACAAATTCTACATTAAAAAACCCCTCTTGATGTAATCGTTTTTCATCTAAAAGTGATTCGGCCCAATCTTTTAATGGTCCGCGCAGCCATTCAGCCAAAGGCACACCAAATCCCATTTTAGGCCTCTCAATTAATTCTTTGGGTACATGTCTATAAAGGACCTCTCTTAATGCCCATTTACTTACTCCGTTTCGAATCTTAAATTCAATCGGCAAAGATGCTGAAAATTCAATTACATCCAAATCTAAAAATGGAATTCTAGTCTCAAGAGAAACTGACATTGCTGCTCTATCAACTTTAGTCAAAATATCAGTTGGTAAATAAGAAATTAAATCATAAGCCATCATGCTCTCAATTGAATTTAATTCTTCAAAACGAACAATGTCATCGTTAAGTTTTGATTTATATTCATTTGAGTTTTTAAGCCATTCAGATGGATTATAAATTTGAGAAACTAGTTTTAAGTGCAAATCACGAATAGATTCAGATGACAAAATATCCGCAGTTTTATGGATTTTATTTCCGATATTAGCAAAACTATTATTCAAGAAACCACCTAATAAGCTAGTCCATTTTTCCTCTGAGATACTAAATATAGTTTTTGAAGCCAATTTCTTAATTATTGAAGGAGCTTTTAGAACGGTATTAATTGTTTTTTCACTGAATATGTAACGATTGTATCCTCCAAAGAGCTCATCACCTGCATCACCAGAAAGAGCAACAGTTACTTTCTGCTTAGCAAACTCTGAAACAAGAAATGTTGGTATTTGCGAGGAATCTGCAAAAGGCTCATCATATATATTTGGTAAATTAGGTATTACATCAAGTGCATCACTATCAGTAACATATTTATCATAGTGATCAGTGCCAATATGTTTGGCAACCATTGCTGCCTGCTTAGCCTCATCATAGTCTTTTGAGTTAAAACCAATCGTAAATGTGTTTACTTTTGAACTAGAACAAGACTGCATAAGAGCAACTATTGTGCTTGAATCCACTCCTCCAGACAAAAATGCTCCCAGAGGAACATCAGACTGCATTTGAGAAGAGACTGCATTTGACAAAAGATGTTCAAGTTTATCAACTGCTTCATTGGAAGTACCAATAAATTTATTTTTATTTCCCTTTTTATGTGCTTCCTCAATTGACCAAAAACTATATTTCTGAATTTGGTTTGATTTTGAATGAATTTTTACAATTTGTCCTGGCTCTAGCTTATATATTTTCTCATATATTGAATAAGGGGCGGGTATTGAATTGAATCTCAAAAACATAGCTAATGAGTTTCTGTCAATTTCATTATTAAATTTAGGAAACTGTTTAATTGATTTTAATTCAGATGCAAAAACAAACTGCTCATTAACCCATCCATAATAAAGTGGCTTTTCTCCAATTCTGTCACAAGAAAGATATAAGTTTTTAGATCTTTTGTCCCATAATGCGATTGCGAACATTCCTTTTACTTTTGAAAGAGTATTTTCTATTCCCCATTCTTCAATTGAAGCCAAAAGCGTTTCTGTATCAGAATGACCTAACCAATTTCTATTAGAAATTGATTCAAGTTCTGAGCGAAGATATTTATGATTATAAATTTCACCATTAAATATCAACACATAATTACCTGAAACGGAGTGCATTGGTTGATGACCAGCATCACTAAGGTCAAGTATTGATAGTCTGGTGTGTGCGAGACCTATTTGTTTAAAGTCTGTCCATACGCCATTGCTATCAGGCCCACGATGATTAATGGCTTGTGCCATCTTAGCTAAACATTCAGATGGATTTTTTGTTTCACCGATATACCCTGCAATACCACACATTTTAGTTATTTACCTTGAGTAAATTTTAAAAAAATAAATAATTCTCTGTAATTGTTTTTTACTGGAAACTTAGCTTCTGAATTTTGCAAATTTGACTCCAAATCTTAAGCCTTAGCGCCTTTATTTAAAATTAATTTACCATGTTTCAAATATAATTCATAAGCCATGCCAACTATTACAATGACAATGAAGGGGAATTTGTATCGAACTGCAGTACCAAAATTAAAAACAACTAATCCGTAAATACTTAATGCAGCAATCAAGTAGATAAACCATTTTAAAGCAATCTGTTTGTCAAACCTTGATGTTCTAATAAACATATAGCCCAAGAAAATAAATATGAAAATATTTTCAAAACTCTGAATAAATTGTAAAAAGCTATCAGCTTCCCACGGTAGTGGTTTCATTAAAAAATATGGAGCCGATTGAAGAGCAATAATTATAAAATCTTCTACGGTCCTCATATGAACATATGAACCTCTATAACCCCCATCTTCAATAAACATATTAAGTCTGCTGTAATCAAGTATCTCTATAATGGTCATCAAAAATGGAGTTATTGCTGCTATTACGATCAATAAAAATATATGTCTGAATCTATATATGATCGAATCACGAGAAAAATAAAGATGAGCTAGAAAAAAAACAATTATTAAGAAAAAGTTTTGAAACTTAATAAATAATAATGGTATTGAAATTATTATTGCCAACAATTTTTTGTTCTCTATAAACAAAATTACCGATAGAACCATAAATAGCATTACCAAAGTATCTCTAAGAGATAATGAGCTATATAGCAACAAACTTGGATAAAAAATTAGAAATAAAAGGGGCCATCCTCGCAAATTTTTAGATGCATAAAGCCATATGGTCAAAAGTGTAGCTATCAATCGATTAAAAAATCCAAGACTTTGAATTGTCTCGACATATGGCAATGGTATGAATGATAACATCCAACCAGATACTTCTACGGGGATGCTTTCTGCAAGATCATTAAAGCCAAAAGATCGTATATTTTGAACAAAATAATAATATTGCCATTGATCGGGCATATAACCAGGTGCAAAAAGAACATAATTTAAAAAGAATGGTGTGAAAGCAAGTACTCCTAAAAAAAAAGACAACCACATCGGAATATATCCAAATCTAAAGGAAACTAATATGACTATTAATATAGGTAATAAATTTGCAACATCGTATAAAAACATTTGCTAATTACTTCTCCATAGTTCCTTATATTTTTGTATCATTTTTTTTAGACTAAAATTTTCAATAATTCTTTCATGACAATCATCCTGTCTTTTTTGCCAAGAAATATTTCTTGACCTAAGCTCATCTTCAGCGTCAATAACAGCGTCAACAATTAATTTTGGATTTTTCGGTGGTATTATCCATCCTGTATTTTTTACGATTAATGAAGCATCTCCAACATCCGTGGTAATACATGGTGTACCACATGCCATTGATTCATTGAGAACATTTGGGAAAGCTTCTGATATTGATGAAAGTATAAACAAATCTATACCATTCATGACAGCAGGAATATCATTTCTCATACCAAGTAAATGAATACTGCTACTCAACCCCTTTTCCTCAATCTTAGTTACCAAATCATTGTTATCATTATCAAGATTCTTTCCTACAAGTACAGCAATAAATTTAAAATTTTGTTTATTTAAAATATCAAAAGCTTCTATGAGAGTAATCTGATCTTTAAGGGGGTCATAACTACCGACATGACCAATCACAAAAGTATCATCTGAGATTTTAAGCTCATTACGAAAATTAATACCCAAGTCAGTATTTCTATAAAATTTTTTAATATCATATCCATTTTGAATAACAACGCCTTTTGACTTACTAAATCCAATAGATTCTTGAGCAGATCTAGATTTTTCAGCACAGTAAATGATTTTTTTTGGAATAAAATGTGACAATAATGCATTAATTTTTAAAATAAAAATTGTAGGCCATTTCACCTTTCCATAAATAAGCACAGAGTGGTGGACACCCCAAAAAATATTTTTAATTCCAATTAATCTTGCTGTCAAACCTCCAATTAAGTCAGCGTGAATCATCCAAGTTTGCACTATGTCTGGGTTGATTTTCTTGATAAGTCTATAGAGTTTGAGTACTCCTGAAATTTTTATCTTGCCATCTGGGAAATTTAAAGAAAATACAGGTATGTTTAATTTTATGAATGATGTTTCGAGATCTGGAGTATTAGATAATGAGATTATTGTATGATTAAATTCCTTTTCATATTCACATAAATTACATAAAAGCGTTTCAGCACCCCCTTTTTTTAATCCTGTAATAATATGTAAAACTTGCATGAATTTGACCTGTTTAATAATTAAGTTTAAATACCAAGGATATTAAAGCCTTTTTAAAATCTTATTTAAAAGGAACAATATAAATTCTTTAAAATTTACTGGTTTTATTATATCAAATGCCTCATTTATATAAGGTACCGCATCTTTCCATTTAGATCTTTTTACTAAAAGTTTTTTTACTAGTGTTAGTCTGTTATCTTTTCTTCTTTGCTCAATTTCATTAATTGGTAATAATTTTTTATCGAAAGCATTATCAAGAAATTCTTCAACTCCATTAAAAGTTACATAAGGGTCAGACTTACTCCAAGAATTTTCCCGAATATGTTGAATAAATCCAACTCTATTAATACCACGAAACATTTTAATTTTTGCTATACGGAGAATTAAATCAAAATCTTCGTTAAATTTAAGAGACTCATTGTATCCCTCAACTGCCTTTAATATATCTTTTCTAAATAGATAATTTGTTATTTGTCCAGGAATTCCATTTTTACGACCAACTAAACATACATCTAACTTTCCATCAATCTCTGGGACGTCCAATGTAATATTCGATTTTTTTTCAATACATTCAACCCTACTACAAAAAATAGAAGCATAATCTTTATCAATTGAATCCAAAATTTCTTCACGCCACTCTAAAGAGTTTGACAATAGTTCATCATCAGAATCAATAAAAAGGATAAATTCGCCTTTAGCTAGAGAGATTCCTAAGTTTCTAGCACTTGATGGGCCTCCATTTTTTTTCTTTTTATAAGTTATTGGAATTTCTGTTTGAGAAATGAAATTATTAGTGATTATTTCAGCTTCATTATTTTCTGAACCATCATCAATGACTATGACCTCCAAGGGTTTTAAAGTTTGATTTAATACAGAGGGTATAGATCTTTTCAGATACTCAGCATCGTTATACGTAGTAATTATTACACTTGTTTGACTAATTTTATTAAGCTCCCATTTATATATTATTTTTTATCGCAATTGATTGCCTCAAGCAAGAAATCTTTAAATCTGATTTCATCAAAATCTTGATAAAGCTCAGATGACCAATCTTTAACACTTGTACAATACCTGTCATATGTATCTTTACTTTCAAGCTCTATCAAGAACTTTTTTAAATCTTGATAATCCTTTATGACTAAATTCTTAAGTGGATATTTATACTGATTTAAGAATATTTCGTTTGGAGATTGAGGATTATGCATGTCAATGAAAATTGTTGGTACGCCCGTCATTGCTGCATCAAGCGATGAGGTGGAGTTAAATGTGATATGAATATCAACATCACTCAATAAATCTGTAATTGGTGTTTTATTGTCAAAAGATACAAAATCATTTTCAATCTTAAGTTTAGGACATTGAGTTACAGAATATCTTGGATGATGTCTGAATATAATTTCATAATTATTTAATGCTAAAAATTTAGAATTATCTTCAATGAGTTTTTTAACTATTTGAACATACTGTTCATTAAATTGTTTTTCATGAAAATCAGCAGTGATTTGTAAAGTGAACAATATTTTTTTGTTACGTTTAGGAACTTTGATATTTGAATCTATATGTTTTTTTAAACCAACATTGAAAATGTTTTTTTCAGAGTAAAATTTGGTATTGTCATTCTCAATTAATAAACTCTTAAATCTATCTCCATATACTAAAGTAGTAATTTTATTTGAAAATTTTACTTTTGGAGGCTTTCCATCTTTTATATATCCAGCATGACCATTAAATATAATGCCATGTTGGTAATCAACAATACAGGAATCAGGATTAATACTTCTCCATAAAGTAACATTATTCCATAGAAGTGTTATGTAAACTTTTGAATAAAATTTCTTAAAAAATAATATCCTTAAGATGTTAGAAATTTTTAAATCTCTTTCATATTCTTCATTAATTGATGAAGGATTTTTATATATAAAGTTATAAATTTTTCTAAATACTATTTGAACAAGCGAAATAAAGTCAAAGGGAATTGATCTATTTTGTCTTATAAAATTTCTGTATTCTCCCTTAAGATCTGTCTCCTCGATTATAGTAAAACTCAAGCTGTTGTTATTGCAACATTCGATCATGGGTTTTAGTAATATATTTTCTCCTTCTTTTCCTCTGTTAAAAAATACAGAAGTCACAAACACCACGTCATACTTTTTTGGTATAAAAATAAGCTTAATGAAATAACCTGCTGAAACGAAAATACTTTTCAAATCATTAATCATCATTTTTAACTAAAAAATAGCAACTAGCAGAGCCTTAATTTTGATTAAGCATGGGCTGCCATATCTTTAAAATGTTTATTATTTTCAACTAATTCTTGATATGTGCCTTGATCTGCAACTCTTCCTTTATCTATGAAAAATATTTTGTCACATTTTTTTACAGTTTTAAGGCGGTGAGCAATCAAAATTATAGATTTTTTACCACTAAAATTATGAATGGCTTCCATAATCATTTTCTCAGTAATTCCATCTAGCGAGCTTGTTGCCTCATCAAATACAAGTACCTCAGCGTTATGATATAAGGCTCTCGCAATTCCAATTCTTTGACGTTGACCTCCTGATAGTTGAACTCCTCGTTCACCTACTTTTGTATAAATACCTTGATCAAGAGTTGAAATAAAATCACTGAGATGGGCCAACTTTAAAACTTTTTGGACTTGGCTAAGGTTGATTTGTTTTTCGGGTATACCAAATGCAACATTTTCAGCAATAGTTCCTTCTGATAAAAAGATGGTTTGTGCAACAAAACCAATTGTATTTTGCCACGATCGTCTATTTTGACGATTTATTATTTCGTCATCAATCTTTAGGTTTCCATTATCAGGTTCAATTAAACATAACAAAATATCTATTAGCGTTGATTTTCCAGAGCCGGATGGGCCAACAATGCCAATAACACTATTTGAGGGAATTAGCATATCTAATTTATTCAGTGCAGGCTCTTCTTTATTTGGATAAGTGAAAGTTATATTCTCAAGTGAAATACTGTGTTTGGGATTAAGATGATTTTGTTCAAACTGTTGAGATTTAGATTCTTTATGTAATGAGTCATGAAGATCTTGTTGTATAGATTCAAATGCGGGAATATTGGCTTTAATTATTGCAATGCTTGAATAAATTTGTTGAAAAGCTGGAAGTAATTTTATTATTCCAATTGCATAAACAGAAAGTATTGGAAGAATCATACCAAGATTTCCATTATGTGAAGCAATTAAATATAGAATCAACACTATCATTGATCCAAAAGCAAGTAGCTCTACAAAATATCGAGGTGCTTGAGCTAATGCAGCATTTGTTCCTTGGCTATAAGCAAGTGTTTTGCCTGATCTGTTAAAGCGATTAATAAAATCACTGTCTCTGCCCATTAATAATAGATCTTTAATGCCTCCAAAACCTTCATTCATTAAGCGAAATCGTTCTTCGTTAACTTCCGAAATTGCAATTCCATTCTTATTAAGGCGATTTCTAACTCCTTTAAAAAGGAAAAAATATGAAATTGCAAAAATTGATAACCCAATTAGTGCTACCTTTGGATCATAAAAAAAAATGCTTAGGCTCATTAGCAATGAAAGAACAACTTTTGAGTTCATTTGCATAAGTGGGACTAAGACAGCTCCAGTAACTCTCATTGTTTCAGTGGCTATTTTTTTTGTAAGTTGGGCACTGCTTCCAGAAGCGTGAAACAACCAGCCCTTTTGAAGATAATATGTATAAAGTCTATCAGCAATCTCGGTTCCAATTTTATTAGCAAACATTGATAGCCCCCATGTTGTAAAGATAGAAATTATCATTGATACAAACAATAACCCCAAAACACAAAGCCCTATATAAAAAACAAATTGCGACTCTGATGCTACTCCACTTTGACTATATACTTCAGCAAAAAATGTGTTTTCTTCTAATTGACTCATATCACCCACTAAAGCCATAAAAGGAATAATTGAAGCTACACCAAGAATCTCAAAAACAGACATCACAATAACTAAAAATTGAAGTACGTAAAAACGTTTACGTTGGTTTGTGGATAGAAGATTAAAAAGATTTTTTATAAGCTTAAACATATGCAAAGTTCATTTGTCTTATATAAATTGATGCTTTTTAAATCTGAGATTTATATATTGTTCAGAAAAGATAATCATCACTTATGTAGAATCTTTTTTACTTAAAAATTCTCGAATTATAACAATTAAAATTCCTAGCAAGCCTCCTAACACTGCGCCTAAAATAGAAATCGATTTTCGATTTGGTTCAATTTTTTCCTCCATTACCTTTGGAGGATCAAGATATGAGAAAACATAAAAGTCATTAGCTTCTATTAAAGTTAATTGTTGCATTTTGTTTTGAAGCAACTGTGCAATAACTTGTTTGATTTCAGTGTAACTTGTTTGGGCCATCTGAGTATTTAAAAAATCCATTGCAGCTTGTGCTTCTCGTTTATCATTTGTTCTAAAAAAATCATTTAATTGATTTACTATTAAATTTGTCCATTCTTGTGCGATATATGGTGATTGATGCCTTACAGATATAGTGACAAAACCCGTGTCGTAGTCTTGTGAAAACTCTAGAATCCTCTTGAAATCTTTATAACTTTTTTGAGGACTTGGCATTTTATTCCAAGTTTGTGTATCACTATTAAATATATTTTTATCATAAATTATTTTATTATTTTTAGAATCCCAAGAATTTAATGCCATCAAATCTGGTAAGAAAATATTGGGTAAAATGTTGTCCTCATAGAAGCTAAGTGTTCTTAATTTTTTTAATGCTTTTGTTGAGTTGCCTACAGACTGAGTTTGTAAATTTATTCCAGCAAGACTTGCTAAGCCTCCAATATTGCTCATAGCCTGACTAGATCCTACCTCGGAGACCACTGGACTTAAAAGTGCCTCAGACTTATATACATTTGGCAGTGTAATACTGTACAAGACTGCGATTATTGATAATGATGTGGTTAAGCCAATAATAATTAGTTTTCCATTCCAAATAGCATCAAAAAGTTGCCTAAGATCTATTTCGTCTTGATTAGTAGGTACTTTTGTATTGATATTATTTTCCATGTCGCTAATTATACAGTTTTATTTTTGTTCTTGTTATCAATCCTTTAAATCAAAGAGCTGTCTTGCTTGTTCTAAGTCATAATGATCGTCAATGTCAAAAGATGATTCTTTTGAGAATACCACGGGAACCGAATCAGGAGACATAAATGATTTATTAGATTTTAAAAAATCAATACTACACATATAGAATGAACCATTAATTGAATAAACTTTCTGTAAAAACTGCCTTCCCTCCATTTTTGTTGAAGGCTTTAGAACATATTCGTAAGAATTTTCTTTCATAGTAATGCATCTACTTGGATGATAAGTAATCTCATTAACTGAAAAAATTGATTCAGTATTTTTATTCTTAAAAACATCGATTGCATTTGATATTTCATCAATATTTCTGAATGGTGTGGTGGGCTGGAATAAAGCTAAATGAGTAAACTTCTCTTTTTTATAATGTTCTAATATGTGGAGTGAAACATCACTTATATTTGCTGAGTCTGTTGAAAGCTCTTCTGGTCTAACAAATGGAACTTCTATTTTTTTATACTTAGAGCATATTTCTATTATTTTTTTTGAATCTGTAGAAAGTGCTAACTTATGAATTGATTTAAGATTTGATACAAACTTGAAGGTATGTTCCACGAGAGGCATTCCACCCAAGTCTATAATATTTTTATTTTTTATGCCTTTGGATCCTGCTCTTGCAGGTATTAAGCCTAAAATTTTCAATCTATGAACTCTATATAATTTATTACATCAATAATATTTAAATTAAAATCAAGGATAGGGATAATTAATATTCCTTTTTTAAAAATTGAAATAATTTTTTCTTTATTATCTTTATCAGATTCATCTAAATATATAAAGTTTGTATTATGAATATCACTTGCTCTTGAATGAAAATCATATCCTTTTAAAAATGAGTGGATGATATCACCCTCTGATATAACACCAATAATTTTTTGAGTTTCTTTAAGTGTTACAAATACATGTCTGGATTTGTTATTTTTAATTTTTACCAACGCATCTTTTAAAGAGGCGTTTTCATCAATTAAGAAATTTTCTAAGTCTTTCATAGTTTTTAATAAGTTAGTTTTTTAATAGTTAGGTCTTTCATATCATGAATTTCTTTTACAATCTTTAGAATATTCTCTGAGGAATTTCCATCTCCATATGGATTAAAACCATCCTTTTCAAGCATACGTTTAAAATCATTTGAAAGAGCCTGCTCAATTGCTTTTTTAATTTTTGTCTCACAAAAATCTGTATGAATGACATTCAAACCACTCACTCTTCCATCTTGCCTTCTCCCTATATTAACCGCAGGTATATTATATGTTGGAGCTTCGAGCAGTCCTGAGCTTGAATTTCCAATAATTAATGATGAATATCTCATCAAAGTTAAATATTCTATTCTGCTTAGATTTGCAAAAACAACATGTTCAAGAGTTTTTCTTTGTTTAATAACATTTTGTATTGCTATGGAGCCAGCGTCATTATTTGGGAGAATAATTACTTTTTTTTGTTGATATTTTTCTAAAACATTGAATGTAGTATTAATTTGATTTTCAGCCTCATCATACTCTTCAGTGACTGGATGTTGAACAACTAAGAAAAATTCTTTAGTGATATCAAAATTATATTTTTTTTCAAAATATTCAGGATCTAATAATGGTGTTTGAACCATTTCATCAACTTGAGGTGCTCCAGTATTAAATACTCTAAATTTTTCTTCAGCTAATTTTATAAGTCTTTCTTCAGCATCTTCATTTGAAGCAAAATGAACATGAGCAAGTTTTCCAATTGCATGTCTTGCGGCACCATCAATATTTCCTGAAACTTCACCAGCCTGAATATGGCCGACCGGAATATATGTGTAGGCACCAGCAATAGCTCCCATGAGTTGCTCACCTCTATCACCTGCAAGCATAATAAAATCATAATCGTTACTAGCAAGAATATCTGCCATAGATGTTAAAAATATTCCTAAGGACTTCACCTGTGAAATATGATTGTATGAATCTAAAGACATAAAAACTCTGTGTTTAATCTCAAAGCCATCATTTTTAATTTCTTCCTCTGATAAACCAAAATTAGGAAGTAGGTGCATATTTGTAACACACAATTCATATTCTAGTTCAGGATCTTTTTCTATTAATCTTAAAATAGGCCTAATGTAACCCCACTCACCCCTGGACCCTGTTACAAATAAAATTCTCATTAAGAGATGTCCTCTTCTTTTAGCAAGGTATTGATTTCTATATCATTTTTAGCAATTTTTCCTAATATTTCTGGAAGTTTAGCTGAAGGTATTCCTGTACCAGGACGCTTTGTCCATAGATTTTCCTCTGAGAAAACGTCACCCGCCTTAATTTTTGCAGTTGTTACAATGCTTCTAAACGCCCACTCTCTTATTTGTTTTTCTTTTGAATGAACACTTTTATCATCACCAAGCGAGAGCTCAATCTTTCTTATTCCATCGACTAAACTTTTTAGATCCATAAAATCAATAGAAACAGATTGATCAGGACCAGGAGTTTTTTTATCTAGAATGACGTGTTTTTCAATTATTTTTGCTCCTAAGGCAGTTGCAGCAAAGCAAGTATACAAATCAGGAGTATGGTCAGAATGTCCAATAGTGGCTTCAGGATATCTATCTTGCATTACATTTATAACATTTAAATTGATATCCTCGTAAATTGGTGGGTATTCACTAACGCAATTCAAAAGAGATAGATTAGTGCATTTATCTTTAAGAGCATTATAAGTTGCATCTATTTCATCTAATGTAGACATACCAGTAGATAAAATCATAGGTTTTCCTAAATCAGCTATTTTTAACAGTGATGGAATATCAGTCATTTCACCAGATCCTATCTTAAAACCGCAAACATCTAATTCCATTAATTCAACGGCTGCTTTGTAACTAAATGGAGTACATAAATATGTAATTCCAATGGATTCGCAATGCTTTTTTATTTCTTTATGATTATCCAGTGATAAAGCATTTTTCTTGAGAAAGTCATATAGTGGCTCATCAAAATTATCCGACATTGGGGAATCTTCTAACATTTCTTCATCTGCTAAATGATGTTGAAATTTAATTATATCTGCTCCGGATAACTTTGCTTGATTGCACATTTCAATTGCAGTTTCCATACAACCCATATGATTATCACAAGCCTCTGCAATGACTACACACTTATTATCAGACGAAAAGTCAAAAATGCTCATATGATACTCCTCCCTTATATTACTCTACACAACAATTCTATAACCTTGATAAGTTGAGCAAGCTATATTCTATACAAGTATTATAAATTAATGAAAGATTAATCTTTATAAATTTTTTGAGCTAATGTTAATTTCATCATGTATGCCATACGAATTAATTTATTTATATAAGAGACTATAAAAAATATTGGATTTGCTATGTATCCTGGTAATCTCAATAGTAATTTAAAAAAAGATGAAGTCTTTGAACCTGAATTTTCATTTTTATTTCTTGAATCAAGATATGCCGTCATTGTTTCATTTTTTAAAACTATTTTTTTTGGAAGAATAACAAGTTTATTAGACCTCATGATGCTTCTATAAAAGAAATCAATGTAATTGAGTTTTCCTATTAAAAAAGAAACAGTATTAATTTCAGATTTCAATTTGTTAAGAAGATTTTCACGGTAATAAAATTGTCTAGCTCTTGCCTTAGGACCATAAACTAGTGGATTTAAGTCCGGATTTTTGTCATCAATTAGATTTTTAGAATAATTTTTTAGTTTATGAGAATAGCCATCACCACCAAATTTAAGGTCTACGCCCTTCTCAACAAATCTTTCATGAAAAAATCTTAGTTTTCCATTTCGAAGCATATGAAGTGTTATGTCGAGGTGGCTATATGCATTAGCTTCGCTTGGATTAGTAAAAGTGTTTATATCTAAAGCTTTCAAAGATTCAACACGATAAATTAAACCAGTCATGTAAGTCGATAATGGGCTTAGCGCAACATAGCTATGTATGTTAGATTCCATTATTTTTGAACTAGGCTTCCAGTAGTAATCATTTGTGCTTTGATCAAATATTGAACATGCAATAACTTGGGTACTTTTATCTACATTCTCAAGAAAATTTAATATATTTTTATAATTCGTATTATTAACTCTATCCTCATCGGACAAAAGCATGCAAAACTTTGCATTTGTATCATTAAAAAGTTTTATGCTATTTGCTTGAGGTCCTCTATTTGATTCAAAACAATCATAATTAACTCTGGAATCAAAATCTCGAAATTTTTCTAAATTTGGTTCGTAACCATTAGAGTTACATCTAACGGTCAATCTTTGATCATTGCAATCTATAACACTCTCAATTGCGGCCTTAGCGCTTTCATTTCTATTAAAAGTAGGTATTAGAATCTCTAAAAGCGGCTTCATTTTTTTAAATTATGCAGATGGATAAAGACATTTAGAAGTAATTATATTATATATGTTTTAGAAAAATTATATTTATACTAATTGAATGGTTGAGATAAAGAATCATATATAATGTGCGAATTAAAGATTTAAAGCATTGGGTTAAATTTTCTAAAACTTATATTAATTTGTTTTTGATAATTAAAAAAAGTAGTTAAAAATTTTGCAAAACTTCTATAAAAATAAAAAGATACTTATTACTGGATCATCTGGGTTCGTAGGATCATGGCTTTCAACAGCACTTTTCGAAATGGGTGCTTCCTTGTATGGCATTAGTCTAAAACCAAATACTTCACCAAGCTTATTTAAGTTATTAAATCTCGAAAATAAAATAAATCAAAAATATATTGATATCTGTGAATTTAATAAAATAGATTCCGCTATAAAAGAAATTTCTCCAGACATCGTATTTCATTTAGCAGCACAACCATTAGTTAGAGAGAGCTATGAAAGGACTATTGAGACTTTCAATACAAATGTTATTGGTACTTTGAATGTCCTTGAGGCTTGTAAAAATTTAGGTACAAATGTGAATTTTGTTTGTATTACTACGGACAAATGTTATGAAAATAATGAACTTGGACAAAGATTTGTTGAATCAGATCCTATGGGAGGAAAGGATCCCTATAGTGCATCTAAAGCATGTACTGAAATTGTAACAAAATCACATGCATTATCTTTTAATAGTCTTAAACTGTGCACTGCAAGAGCTGGAAACATTATTGGTGGTGGTGATTGGGCAAAGGATAGAATTGTCACTGATATTGTTGAATCCATAGAACAAAAGAGAGATATAGTTTTAAGAAGTCCAAATGCAATAAGGCCATGGCAACACGTAATTGATGTTGTAAATGGCTATTTAAAATTAGCAATTTATAACGCAAATAAAAAAGATGTATTTGATTCATTTAATTTTGGCCCCCAAGAGGAAAATGAAATTGATGTAGAAACATTAACAAATAAATTCATATCTAATTGGAATTCATGTGACTCAAGTATAGTTATTGATAATAATGAGAATTTACCTGAATCGAAAATTTTAAGATTAGATTCATCAAAAGCTCATCATATTCTAGATTGGGAACCTTTGATGGATATTGATACCACAATTAAAGAAACTGCTATTTGGTATGAAAATTTCTTTTTAAATAAAGATATTTATGAGTTTACATTGGAACAAATAAATAAGTATTTATAACATCTCTCTTATATCAGTTAGGTGCAAGTCTGCATCTTCCACATATTTACCGTATCCCCATCCTGCAAAGATGAATTTAATGTTATTTTTTTTAGAAGCAATAAAATCTCCCATGGTGTCTCCAATATATGCAGTGTTTTTAGGATTAATTTTATAATCTTTAATTGTTTTTGAAATCAGTGTGGTTTTATCTTTTTTTGACTGATCATTTGGATCTACAGAAAAATAATTATCAAATAGCTCAATAATTTTTGAATTTTTTAACATTTTCTCAGTTGGAACAATTCTTTTGTTAGTAATAAGTATTAAATTTTTCTTCTTTTTTAAAATCTTTAATGTTTCTTGAACTCCTTTATATAGTTTTGTTTTATAGCAATAATCAGAATCATATAACTCTATAAAATTTTCAATTATTTTATCTATTTTAACTGTATCTTTTTTTTGAACTAGATTTTTGAGTGTTTCTTTTAGTGGTGGACCAATTATTGATTTGTTTAGATTGTCATTGATGTCAATATTGTTAAGCTGAAGAGCTTTTTTAAGGCAAACTAAAATTTCAGGTGCAGAGTCAAAGAGTGTTCCATCTAAATCAAAAATTAGATTATCCTCAGCGATGGGCATTTAAAAAGTTATGATGTGTATTGTTCAATGAAAAGATCAATACTTTGATATAGGTGATTAATCATTTCATCATCAAGCCCATGATGACAAGCTAATAAAATTCCTTGTTTCATAACTCTATCAGCATTTACAAAATCATCAGGTTTACCAACATATTTTACATTTTTCATCATTGGTTGACGAAGAACATTCCCGGTAAAGACTACTCTAGTTTGAATATTTCTTTTTTCAAGGAAAATCTGCATATCAGTTCTATTGAAAGGAGCATCTTTTTTTACAATCATAGGAAAAGCAAGCCAACATGTGTATGCTTTAGGATTTTGCTTTGGAAGAGAAAAATACTGAGAATATTTTGATAAAAACTTTAAATGTGAATCAAAATGTTTATTTCTTAGTTCCATATTTTTATCAAGCTTATTAAATTGAACCAATGCAAAAGCAGCGCTTATCTCGGATGGTTCAAGCTGATATCCAAGCTCTTCAAAAACAAATTTTGCATCATACTGAATTCCCTCTAATTGAACATTAAATCTATTTTCAATAGCTTCACTTTCAACAAACAAAGATGAACTTCTTCCCCATGATCGTAATAGACTGCATTTATCTGCTATCGATTTATCTGAGGTAACTATCATTCCTCCATTTCCAGCTCCATTAATAATATGAGAACCATAAAAGCTTGTAATCGCAATATCAGCAAAACTCCCAGTGGAAACTCCATCATATGTCGCACCAATGGTATCTGCTGAATCCACAAGAATTTTTAAATTATGTTTATCAGCTATCTTTCTAATAATTGGCCATTCGCAAATATTTCCCATCAAATCTGGCGCTACAATTGCTGAGGTATTTTCATTTATTTTTTCTTCAATTTTTGTCTCATCAATACAATAAGTATCTTTTTTGACATCAACGAATACTGGTACTAATCCGCTATTAACAATACAGGCAACAGTTGTTCCAAAAGTTAAAGCGGGTGTAATAACCTCAGAACCCTTAGGTAAGTTAAGTGCCTCCATTGATAAATAAAGAGCAGAAGATCCAGAATTTACCATTATTCCATAGTCATGTTCATATTTTTCAGCTACTTTCCCTTCAAATTCACGAACATTTTTAGACATTTGAGTGGTTGTCTTTAAGACCTCAACAACAGCATTGATCTCTTCGTCTCCATGAACGGTTGAACCATATGGAACTCTTATAAAGTCATTCATTACAATACCTCTTACTAATAAATTTATATTTATTATTATAAATCATATGCTTTATGATGTATTTTAATTAAGCATTTTTGCTATAGATTCTGACAAAGAAACTTTTTGCACTAAATTAAATTTTTTTCTAATTTTTTTACAATCTGGAACATACACTGTTTTTCTTAAATTATTATTTGATTCGTTAAGAATCTCCACTTCGATTTTTTTATTTGACAATTTTTTTATTAGCATGGCTAAGTCCTTTATAGAAATACTATCTTCAGAGCCAATATTGTAGATTGTTTTTTTAAAGGAATCGTTTTTTAATATTTCAATTAACCATTCTATTAAATCATCTTGGTCAAGATATGATCTTACTGATTCTCCATCGCCTTTAATAATAATATTGTTATTGTTATTTACATCATTTACAAAATTTCCTATTGCAAAATGTACATCTAAGGGTAAATGAATTCCTGAAAAACAAAAACATCTTGCAATTGAAATACTTAAATTATATTCATCATGGTAATGCAAACATAAATGTTCAGCTTCTCTTTTTGATATAGCATAAATATTTGAAGAATCTAATATGTCTGATTCGAGCAAATCTGTTTCAGAAAAACTATCTTTATTGGGTAGCATTTTTCCATAAACTCCCCCTGAGCTGACAAATAAAAGCTTTGACATCGGAAAATAGTCTCTTACAAAATTAAGTACATTTTTTGTTCCTTCAACAATCTGTTCATATCTTTGTGTGTCAGACAATTCTGTTACGTTTGTAGAATCTGCGGCAGCATGAATTACATGAGTAAAATTAAATTTAGAAAGATAAGAAATATCTTTTAATATGTCGCCGTATATGTAATTAACATTCCTGATATCTGAGAATTCCTCATTTTTATTTAGAAATCTTTCTGCAGATCTGCCAACAATGGTTACAGAATTAATATAATTTGGATTATTTGATTTTATGTAATTTAAGAATGCCTTACCGAAGAAACCGGTACCACCTATAAATAATATGTCCATTAAAATTAAAGGATTTATAATCCTCGCTCTAGTATTTTTTTTCTTAGTGCTTTATTTTCGTCAAAAGGGCCATCAACATTGTCTATTGTCAATTTTTCATCTTTTGGTAAGTCAGTCTTAAGGGTTTCCCCATTAAAGACTTCTCTACATGAAAGTTGACCCTTATTTAGTGGTATAGCCAAATAAAAATATTTACTAAAGTTTTCGCTATTAATCACTAAACCTTTTTTTAAATCTTCTTTTGCATAGATACCTCTTACTAATGCATCAAGATATTTCGTTTCATTTTTAGGAATTGGTCTTCTTTGTGTTGAAATACCTCCAGCCATCTCAACAGACTTATGAAAGGCTTTAAACCATTCATCACACTGGTGGGGAAGAGAACAATATTTTTGAACTTTATGATCTGGCCATTCTATATCAATATGCCTTTCCCAGCTTCTTGCACCTTTTGCATATGACATCATCATTGAAGATGACCAATCATGATATTCGTGCGATGAAAAACCAATTACATTATCAGTGTACCTGTTTTTAAGATAATCAATTTGATCGAGGTGTAACTGATCATCCTCAGAAGGATATAGCGAAACACAATGATTAATACATAAAGGAATATCCCTTTTAGCAAAAAAAGACACAACATCATCTAAATCTTTTTCAGATGCCCCACCAGAAGACACAATCACTGGCCTTCTTGTTGAGGCAATTTTCTCAATTAATGGCCAGTCATTCATATCAGAGCTAGCTATTTTTATGATTGGTAAGTCAAATTCAACACAAAGATCTACCGAGTCTTCATCAAAAGGCGTTGACATAGGAATACATCCCATATTTTTAATCTCATCAATTAAAATTTGATACTGGTCTTTAGTTAATGCTTTGGCCTCAGTCTTTTGAATATAATATAAGGACTTTTCTTCAGATGAAACAGATCCTTTATAATCTGGATGAACAAATGTATCCATTTTTCTAAATTGAAGTTTTACTGCAGCTCTAACATTATTTTGTCTTGCTACTACTGCATGATCACGGATTAACTTTAGCCCTCTCTCCAGGTCGCCGCAATGGTTATTTGCTGCCTCTAAGACAAATAAATTACCAAATATCTTGATATCATTTTGACTAATACTCATTGAGAATCCTATTATATGAATTTAATTTTTAACACCTTTAAACGGGCGTATTTTATCAAGAGAACTTATTTTCTGCTACCACTTTTTCCACGGCGCTTTGTCATCTTGCCATAATTTCTCTAGCAATTCCTTATCTCTTAGTGTATCCATTGGCTGCCAAAAGCCATCATGCTCGTAAGCCATCAACTCATTATTTTTAGAAAGTTCTTTAAGTGGCTTTTGCTCCCAAATACAGTCGGGACCATCAATAAGGTCTATTACGTCAGTTGATAAAACAAAAAAACCTCCATTTATTAAACCGCCATCTCCCTTTGGTTTTTCTACAAAATCTTTTACCAATTTATCCTCTATATTCAATGCTCCAAAACGTGCTGGAGGTATTACAGCAGAGATTGTAGCTTTTTTACCATGACTCTCATGAAAAGATATTGAATCTGAAATATTTATATCACTAACACCGTCTCCATAAGTTAAACAAAAGGTATCTTCATTAATTAGATAATTTTTAACTGCAAGGATTCTTCCTCCAGTCATGGCATTTTCTCCAGTATCTACAAGAGTTATTCGCCAAGGCTCAGACCTATCACTGTGTACTGAAATTTTATTGCTTTCTAGCTCAAACGTTACATCAGATTGATGAAGTGAATAATTAGCAAAATATTCTTTAATCAAATACCCCTTATAACCGCAACAAATTACAAAATCATTAATCCCATGATGCGAATAAATTTTCATTATGTGCCATAAAATTGGTTTATTTCCAATTTCAATCATTGGTTTTGGTTTTAGATGAGTTTCCTCACTTATTCTCGTTCCAAGTCCACCTGCCAAAATTATTGCTTTCATATCTTTATACTCTTCATTAAAGAAATAAGTTTTTAATTATATATTTTTGTTAACATATTTAAACCAATTAATGTTTCATCTAACATCAATTTATGTTTTTTAGCTTTAATAGAATAGTCTTTTATATCACCAAAGAAATCCTTTACATATTTAATATCCTTTAATTTGCCACCTGATAGCACAAGATTTTTGTACTTATTATTTGGATCTATTTTCTTAAATGCAATGAGGTATTCATTGCAAAATGATTTCAGAAGAATCTCATAAAAGAGATGATTTTCTCTAAATGACTCTAAAATATTTTTATGATTTTCATCATCATATCTCCAGTTTGACTTAAAAATATTTAAGCTAAATTCCGGGATATAATCTTCAGGAAGTGTTTTTTGTGCATCATTTAAATTTTGCCAAAAATTTTTGTCTTTACAAATCTTATTTTTAATAAAATTAAAACTTCTGCCGGCAGGTATATGTGATATTGCTTTTATAAATTTTCCAAAAAAAGGTTTTACATCATAGTTTTCAGAATATTCTAAATTAGAACCACACATTGCAAGAATTTGACTTCCAGTTCCAATGTTTATACAGACATCTTCTTTAGAAATTTGTGCTCCAAATAAAGCTGTTTGCAGATCTCCAAAACCTCCAAATACATTTATTTTATTGCTTTTTATCTTTATCTCTCCAATTAATGGAACTTCATCATTCCCAAAAACTTTAGGCAAAATTAAATTTACATTTGGATATATATATTTCAAATCATTAGTTAGCCAAGTTTTATTTTTTATATCTAAACATCCTAAAGATGCAGCCATTGAGTCATGAATAGCATCAAAACTCTTGCCAAACATATGAACAATTAGTTCAGGAAGACTGAGTACTTTTTGAGAAGAATTTTCATTGCAGGATTCGAGCATATTTATGAACGGGATGCCCTGAAATAGGGTTTGACCAGAAATTTCATGATGTTTACGATTGTGATCTAATACCTTTGATCTAATTAAATCAGATTCACTTGAAATATATCTCCAGCTGTAAAAATCAGAATAT
>CEWK01130984.1_pt1 | contig 29669 bp, 27 predicted proteins | sample 531431 | NCBI WGS metagenome assembly CEWK01 (sample SAMEA2623059, study PRJEB7988) | marine metagenome | isolation source: saline water (ENVO:00002010), including
TTTTTTTTATACTTATAAAAAAATTCTATCTCAATAAAATTTATTTATTTATTGATTCTAAGGAAACATTCCTTAGATGAATTAAAAACAGATGTTGATTTATGGTGTATTGATAAAGAAGAAGCAATAACTAAATATGGTTATATATCAAATTGGAATACATCATTAATAAATGACATGAGTAATTTATATAAAAAAAATTTGAAAAACTTTTTGTATACTTACAACTTAGTTTTTAAGTTAATATAATGAACTGTTTATATGATTATAAATTTGTATTTGAAGATGGAAATATACTATTAGGAGCTAGGAATGCAGAAATAGTATTTAACAAGATTGAATTATTACCGAAACTAATACATGGTGGTCCTGGATTTAAGCCTGAAGATGAAAAAATAGTAGATGGATTTTTTGAGACTGATAAACTTTCAAGTTATATAGATTCTTCACAATTTTCTGATATTGTAGACTCAATTTTAGGAATTATAGAACCTTCTGGATCAATAGTAAAAAATTGTATGAGATTAGGAGGTTGTGAATATCTAGAAGAAAAGCTTAAAAATAAGAATGAAGTTGAAATGAATAGAGATTATTTTGGATCAATAGTTGATCCAACATGGGATTCTAAAAATATGTTTGAATGGGTTCAGATGTCATGTGATATTACTAATTTTAAAGATGAATTAAAAAAACTGAATGATGATGGTTTCATTATAGTTAGTTCTACTGATTTTAGTTCAGAAAAAAGCAGTAGCGCACTTAATGTATTTAATTTTAGAAAACTAAGATCAGAAAATATCTAAATCATAAATATGACAAAGAGAAAATACTCTAATTTATCAGAATTAAGTTACGATTATAATCTTGAAACTGAAGCAGATGAACCAAAAGATAGTGATGATTCTACTGAAGTTACTGAAGTAAAAAAGCCAAAATCAGAAGATTACTATAATGAAGGACTAGCAGATAAAGCTGAAGTAACTTCATATAAAAATCATATTTATTTTTATTGCAGTGTTACCAAAAAATCTTGTTTAAAATTAAATATGCAATTAAGAGAAATATCTCAAAGAATCATTGATAATGGAGCAAACCATCTAAATCAAGATAGATTTATTTATTTACACATAAATTCATTTGGAGGTAGTGTTTTTGCAGCACTATCAACAATAGATACTATTAAAAATCTAAAAATACCAGTAGTTTCAATTATTGAGGGTGGAGCAGCATCAGCAGCTACAATGATATCAGTAGTATGTGCACATAGAGTTATTTACAAAAATAGCTACATGTTGATTCATCAACTTTCATCTGGATGTTGGGGTAAAATGAATCAATTAGAAGATGAAATGGAAAATCTCAAAAAATTAATGTCAAGAATTAAATTAATTTATAAAGAACATACTAAAATTGAGGATGACGATTTAGATTCAATATTAAAACATGATTTATGGTGGGATTCAAAGAAATGTAAAAATACTGGATTAGTAGATGAAATAAGAGATAAATCAAATTTAATTTACCAATTTGATAAAAAAAAATTAGACTTTTAAATAAGAATTAATTTTATTTACTAATTCTAAAGGTAAATCACAAAATACATTATTTTCAATTAATAACTTGTAATTTTTAGCATCATTTATAATATTCATAAATTTTTCATATTCATTTACGATATCAGTAAATTTATTCATTAAATTCCAAGTATAAGGACATAAAATAGAAATACAACATAAACATTTTAAACCAAATACATCATGAATTATATTTGAAATTCCATTTGATGATTTTGCATAATCAATTAATTTATTATCGACTTCTAATAATTTTGGTGGTTGAAAAGGAAAATTATCAACATTCATAGTAAACTTTTTATTATTATAATTAAAACTAATACACCCATTTAATTCATCAAATTCAAAAGTAATATTTTCTTTTTTTAATCTATTAACTATTGCTCTTGTTATAACATAAGATTTAGGACTCATTATTATAAAAATATATATAAATTAATATTTATATATATAATTATTATGAATTTTTTTAATATATGTCCTAATTACTTTCAATATATCATAGGTTACCCTATAGATAGAATTATTTTCTTTAATCCAGTCAATAATCAGATCAATGATGTTGATTCGATTGAACAAAATTTATCCCCTCCAATTATTATTATGGAAAGGTAAAGGTTTAAAAAAATGATTAGTTACTATAATAGATGATGATAATAATCTGATTCTATAGGCCTGGTTAGCTCAGTCGGTAGAGCGCACGACTCTTAAAGATCATTATTCGTATTGCGAAATGAATCTAATGATATCGTGTGGTCGTGGGTTCGAGCCCCACATCGGGTGTTAATATATATTTAGAGTAATATTATATTTTTAGTCTAAATATGAATAATAATTCAATGGAAAATAGAATATTTAAAAACATTTTAGTTAATAATAAAACTTTTACTATAGACTTTCATTCAGGAATAGGGAATTCTATAGGAGGATTTTTTTATGGATTGTATATTTATAATTTACTAAATTTAAGTAAGACTCATATTTTTATCGTCTTGTCAACTCTAAGCAATAGAGGATTTTATAGTATAACTGATTTCTTTGAAACAAATGATAAGATGATATTTTATAAAAATAAAGATAATATAAATTTGTTTGAAGATAATAAAGTTGAATTGGATTGTAAATCAATTTTAGATGAAGGTGCTAACTATTATGATCTAAAAACGATATTTTTTAAGATTAATCCTATTCCGGATAAATACTATGATAACTTGAATATTATGTCAAAAATAAAATCAATGTGTCATCATTTTGACATTAGGCTAAAAAGTAATATTAAAAATAATGTTAATCAATTAACAAAAAACTTTATTGGTAAAACATATGGACTACATTGGAGATCAACAGACAGCAAGCATAATCATAGGGAATTAAACGTAAGTAAAGATAGTATTGGTACTTTTAAAATTAAAAAAGTAAATGATTTAGTTGTTTTTAATGATGAACCACCAATTAGATGGCAAAATGTTAAAATTTTATATAATAATAAATATTATATCGCAAAAATAGTAACAGTTTCAGATAATGAATGTTATCAAATAATTTTTGATACTGAAGAAAATAATTTGTTAAACTCATTTAAATATCAAAATAGAAAATTTGTTCTCGATTTAGCAAAATTTGATATTAAGTATTTAAATGCAACAGATAGAATTAAGAGATTTTTAAGTTTTGATAGCTTGTTTAGTAAACTAACAAAATTATCAAATACTATAAAATTGATAGGTATTAATAAAAATATCTATGTTGAAAAAATTTTAAAATTAGATAAAGATTATAATAAAGGAGATTCAGTAGAAATATTTAAAGATAATAAAAAATTAACAGCAGATATTATTTCAATTAATAAATCAAATTTAGAAAATATTAGTTTTAATGTAGTTTATCATGATAATGAAATGTTAAGTACGATCGAAAAAAATGATTCATTAGAACAAACAATTTTAAATGAAATTAATGAAGATATTATAAATGGAGAATATGAAAATATATTTATTTGTTCAGATGATTTAAATATGGAAAATAAATTATACGAAAAATATTCAAAAAAATATAAATGTTTTGTTTACAATAAGAAAAATCAAGTTACAAAAGTTCCAGGACTAGAGAAATATCCATGGTATATCGATAATAAATTAAAGGAAGAAATAATTAAGAAAACAAATAATAATGAATTGCCAATAGAAGGTGGTCCATGTAATAATGGAGTACTAATGGGCATACCTTATAATTCTTACCAAAATATTGATCAATTAATAGAGGCATTAATAGATACATTAATTTTAAGTAGGTGCAATAATATAAATAAATCAAGCAGTAAAAGTACTTTTCCAACATTAGGAAAAATAATAAGAAATTTACAATTAATTGATTTATGATAACCCTTTTCTAAGTAATATATTTGTATTCATCTTACTATATTTTATTGGTATTACAGGCTCTGGCTTTTTTAAAATAACAATTTCATCATTTTCATCAAATTTCATATATTGTTTTGAAATATTGAATCCAATTTTTTTATGCTCGAATGGATAAGAATATTTATTGAAAATATGTTCTAATCCACCTTTATATTTATTTTTTAGATCTTTACTTAAATTCAAGAATTCTTGAACTACAAATTTATCTAAAAATGGATATCTTCCTTCAATACCATGAAGACCTGTAATTATTTCATCTTTTTGTAAATAATCTCTCATGGTGCTATGATAAAATGATTTCCAAATAACATCTTTTTTAGGATCATTATCTATTATTTCTGTTAAATCATCTGGAAAAACTCCCTTAAAACATGAGTGAAACATTATTTTTTTACCTTCTTTGGCATAATCACAAAAAATTTCATCAGCACCAGATCCAGAAAGCATAATTTTAACATCATTACTCTTTGCTTCTCTAGATAAAACCGATAAACCAATTGAAGCCATATCATCAAGTAAACCAATATCTTCTTGATGAGTATATCTATATTTTTCACAATTTTCCTTAAGAAATTTATATTCAGATTTTATATTTTCTTGTTCAAGGTCTATTAAAAAGAAATTAGAATCATTTATATGAATTCTCTTTGCAATTATTTTTGAATTTTCTTTACCAGTAACAGAATAAGTTCTATAATTTACATTTAGCTCATTTAAAATACAACAAATTATTCCAGAATCATAGCCACTAGAAAGAGAAACTCCAATTTTTGATTTGGTATCTGTTCTTTTCCTAATAGATTCAAATAAAGCATTTTCAAAATCATCATAAGAATATTTAAATTGATCAAAATTAAATTCATAAACTCTTAACTCACTCAATTCAGTTAAAGAGGATAGTTTAAAAATTTTTGTTGTATTTGGAAGCAAAAATTGAATATTTTTAATTGATTCAGCCTCAAGTGCGCTTTTATAAGAAGAACATCCAAATCTTTTTGGACCTATACCATACCAGATTGGTTTAGTTCCAAATACATCTGAAGAAATTATTAATTTATCATTTTTGAAATCTATTAAAAGTATTGCAAATTCACCATCTAAATACTTGATGAAATTATTATCATATTTAATATACAAATCAATTAAACAATGACCATCTGAAGTATAATCACCAAAATCTTTATAGTTGTAAATTTCTCCATTAAAAATAACAGCTATTTCTTTCTCTTCATTAATAATTGGTTGTTTGGTAATTTCACCAGTAACATTTAATAAATTATGAACAAACGTAAATCCATTATACATAATATTATTTGTTAAATCAGGACCTCTATATTTTTGATATTTATTAGCTAATTCATAATTTTTAAGTATATAATTTAAAACTAAAAAACTGCACATCGATTATAATAAAAATTACATTTTATTTTAGTTTTTTCAAACAAAATATAATAAATTTATAGATCGATTTTTAGAATAAAATATTTTTATAGGTTAATTATATGGAAAAAGATAAAATAAAAATGTTACTAAATCCATCAAATAAAGATTATAATATTAAAAAAATAAAACAATTAGCAGGATATTACGATGATACAAATTTAAAAGAATTTAAAGAAGATAAAATTTATGACAATGATTTAACTAAATTAGCTAATCATTATAATTCTGATAAAGGAAATAATTTTGGATGTTCTCATAATTATACAAAAATTTATGAAGAAATTTTTGAAGAACATAAAAATAAAAGTAATAATGGATATGAAATAAATTTATTTGAAATTGGAGTTGCATGTGGATCATCTTTAAAAATGTGGGCTAGTTATTTTAAGGATTCAAAAATTACAGGAATTGATATTAATCCCAAGTGTAAAGATTTCTGTGAAAATTTTGATAATATAGAAATTATAATTGGTGATGTATTAAATCATGAGATAAAAGAAGAATATGATATTATAATTGATGATGGATCACATCTTGCCGATGACATCATACAAACATTTTATAAGTTATATCCATTATTGAAAAAAGATGGTATTTATGTAATAGAGGATTTACAAGCATGTAAAAATGAAATTTACGTAAGGTCACATTTCAAATATAAGAGTAGAAAATATAGTAATGATCAAGATAAATTTATGGAAATGAATTCAAGACCTAAGATAGACGAATTTTACAGATTTCTTGACAAACATAAATTTAATTATAAAAAAAACAGTAATTCTGATTCAGAAGTTTGTTTTATCTATAAATAATAATGGAGTTCAATGATTTTACTCTATTTAATACATTTCTTAAAAATAAAAAAATATATTTGATTTGTTCTATTTTAAATTTTCCAATAAATGAAAAAAATTTAGAACTAAATTTATCTTTTGATAATGGAAAAATAAACATTAATAAATTTTTTAACAGAAGAATTGAGAAAGATAGCCACGAACCAATACTAATTTTAATTTATGATAATCCTTGTAATAATATTTCAAATGAACTAATTCTTAGTATTGAGTATCAAAATAAAATTTTTGTTAAAAAATTAGAAGAAGAAAAAACAGATAATAAAAAATTTCTAACTATAACAACATTATTTAAAGATGATTATAATCTAATTCCTATTTTTTATGATTACTATAAAAATAACGGTGTAGATCATTTTTATTTATATTATAATGGTAAAATAAATCAAAATATTAGAGATCTAATAAATAAATTGAATGCAAATGATATAACATTAATAGAATGGGATTTTAAATATTGGAATTCTGATTATTCAAAATATAAGCACAATGCACAACTAGGTCAAATGCATGATGCAATTTATAGATTTGGAAAAGAAATTTCTGAATATATGATATTTGTTGATTTAGATGAATATTTAATGATACCTAACCAAAAAACTAAAATCAGAAAATATTTAGAAGATAATAAAAATATAACAATTTTTGGATTTTGTAATAAATGGTCTACAACAATTGATAAAAAAATACCTAATAAATTTCCAAATAAATTTTTATTTGGAAAAAAACATGAACATGGAGATAGAAGTAAAAACATATATAAGATCGAAAATATTAATACTATTGGTATACACGGATATTCTGGAAGTATATCATATAATGTTGATAATCCCATAAAAAAACTAGATTTAGATATGTATCATTTTTATAATTGGACCAATTTAAAAAGAGAATTTGAAACAAAAAATACATATTCAGACGATTACATACCTAAGAAAAATATTAGTCAAAATAAGTTAATACATATTAAATCTTTTAGAAAAATTTGAATGCTTTGCATTCTATCTATTCAGCAGAGCTGAATGACAAAGTGATCTTCATGATCTTTGAATCTATTCATAATTGTATAATAAAAATTATACATAAATAAAAAATTTCCAACTACAAATATTAATGCAAATAATACATAAAAATTATCTTCATTAATTATTAACTTCATTATAAAAAGATTACAAAATATTTTCATTTTTAACTAAAGCCATTATTGTAACAGTTTTTCTCCTTTTATTAAACTTAGCTTTAATTGATGACTTATCAATTGATATATTCAAATCTATTTCAAATATATCTTCTTCCTTATTGGATGTTTTTACTTCAAACTTATCAAAGGTATCATTAAGATTAACTGATAAATATTTAGGCACATCGTCCATATTTTTAAAATCATTAAAAAATAATTTTATAATTAATTTTCCATCTTCTACAACTTGACTTATATCTGATATTTCTTTTTTAGCTTTAACATCTAAATTTAGCTTATTATCTGAAGCACAAATTAAATGGTATTTTAATTTAAGTTTATAATTATTGCATAGCTTGATGAAATTAGATGACCTTTCTTTAATTATATTTATCAAAGTTTCTGATACAAAAGGAATATGCTTTAAAAATCTAGGATTTAAATCAGATAAGTATACATACCATTCCTCTAAATATCTAATATCAATATTATTACTTGATTTTTTTAACCATGGTTTGTAAAATCCTGTATAATGAATTATATTAGCATTACTAACATAATCACTTAAATCTTTATTACAATGATTTCCTTCTGATAGCCCAGTTTGATTCCATGATATATCAATTTCTTTTGGATTTTTACAAATTAAATTCATAACAGACTGTGTACCCCCTTCATAAATTTTATTTTCTTTATTTATTTTTACCAACTCAAGACATTTTTCACTATATCTTAAATATTTCCAAGATCTAATATTAAATATGTACATTCCAGCATTAAAAAGAATACCTTTTGGTAATAATTTCCTATATTTTTTACTAATAATCCAATCATTTACGTCTAGTTTATAGGGGATAATAGGATAAACTACTCCTATTACATCTTCATTACCTAATAAATTAAATAATATTTCAATATCTCCTTTTACTATTATATCACAGTCCAAATATATACATTTGTTAATATCATTTGGTAGTAATTTATCAAAGTAAAATCTAATAAAATTAAAATCTGATGTTGGTTTTTCTTGAATATCTTTTGAATAGAATGATTTTATACTGCATATTCTATCTAACACTTCCTCACAAGGTATAATATAATTAATTAATGTATTGACATTTATATTTATTCTATCATTCAAATGTTCTAATATAGCTAAGTTTTTACATATTAAGTTAATGCTAAAATCTAGATAATATGGATTATCACATATTATAAAAAATTTTAATCTTTTAAAATTTGTACAATTCAATATTATAGATTTTAGCAAAACTCCAATTGAAAATGATACATTACAATCTCCTGATATAACAATATTTATATTTTCATCTCTAAAATTATTTAATTCTATTAATTTTTCTTTTAGATTATCTAAATCATTATCTTCACAATCATCACTTAGTAATTCATTTTCATTATTATTTGGTGAATCATTTTTTTCATTAATCTGATCAACTACATTTAAACCAAGCTCTTTTTTTAAATTATCAGCAACATTATGTAAATTTTTTTCTATAGTATCATTTGATTGCTTTGCAATCTCAATATTATCTATAATTTCATTATTATTGGAATTAGTATTATTATGAATATTACTTAATGCTTCAGAACTATAATTAATTCTTTTTAATCTTTTTCCTATTAGTTTATCCATATCTGTTATCTAGAAATAATTTAATTAAAAACAATATCACTTTAAACGATACACAAAAAATTGAATATTTTTATTAATATATCTTTTTTAGTTTTTATTATAATGATTACAACAGAAGTCATATTAACATGTAAGGAAAATTTTAAGAAACAAATTAATTCACTAAGAGAGAGCAATAAATATTTACATTTATGTGAGTTAAGTAAAGAATGGGAAGAGTTAAGCTATAGAAATGTATTAGAAGCATTAGATTTATTCGAAGAAAGACTAGACTTAGCAAAATTTGTTGTTAATTTTAAAAATAAACAATTTTATTTGAATAATTCAAATGAATTATCTGAAATTTATAATAAATTACCCGGACATTCTGGATATTCGTTCGCAGTAGCTATGAGAAGATGCCAAAATTTAATTAAAACAGAAATGAATAAAAAAATTGATTAAGATTTATCTTGAATTTAAATGTCTATCTATATTATGTGTAGCTTATATGGTTTTGATGTAAATAATGATATCAAAGAAGAAGAAAATGAATTAGTAAATACAATGAGAGTTATTGTATCTAAAATAGAAAAATTAAAAGAAGATAACATAAGAAATAATGAACAAATTAAAATATTTGAACATGAAATAACAAGATTACAACAACCAATAATTAAACGTAGACAAAATGAAGCTAATTTAAGACAACACGAGAAATTAATGAATTCTAGATTTAATCAAGCTAAATTAAGTAATTCACCATTATTTACAGAAATGGAAGCGAATGATGAATGTGATTTCATTGAATTTTATAAAGATTGTGATATGGATGGTAAACATTTTAACTTTGGAGATATCGTTGATACAGAAGGTTATAGACATTATAATTATAAATTTGTTGGAAAAGAAGGAGTTCTTAAAAATTCATCTAGGTATGATGATTTAAATTGGAATATAGAAACTGGAGTAATAGTTCCTCTAGAAATCACAAGATATTTAACAGATTCTTTAGCAAAATATAAACTGGGTCAAAATTGTATTGTACTTTATGAATTACCATTCTGGGATAAAACAGTACAAAAATACGATGTTCCTGAGAAACATTTATACGAATACAGATTTAATTTTGATGAATCTGATTGGAATGAAGATCCTAATGGTCCATGGGATTTATGGGTAATTCCATTTACAGATTCTGCAGAAGAATACAAAGCTAAATTGAAATAAAAAAAAATTGATTTATAAACTGAATAATTGAGGTTTCCAAATTTATTTATGGGTAAAAATACTGGTGACGGTTTTAGACAAGGTCAACAAAAAGATCGCAAACAAATTTTTAATCAAAAGACTGGCCAATATATTAAAATCGATACAGAAACAGGAAAATTTATGTCAAGTAAAGATACTCCATTTAAAGGAGTTAGAATGAAAAAAATGTCAAAAGAAGGAATAGATATCAGTACATTTAATAATGAAAAATTGAAATAATTTTAATGAAGATTATTTAATTTAATATATGCCGGGCGTTTTATCTAAATTAGCTTATGAATACAATAGTGAAGAAAAAGAAGAAGAAGAAAAATATAGGTTTGAAATAATAACTAAAATTATTAAAGAAGATCCAACACAAATTAATGTACGAGATCATAATGGATATACTCCATTAATGAAATTGTGTGTAAACTTTCCTCACGAGTATAATAACATTAAGATGTTATTAGACAATGGAGCGTGTCCGAATATTCCTGATAATAAAGGTAATATACCATATACATTCTTAAAAAATAATGGCTATGAAAAAGAGTCTAAATTACTTCTTGATTATGGATCAAAAACAGATAAAGTATTAAATTATAATTCATCATCAAGTAACAAGTACAAGGGTATGTGTAGTCTTAAAAGTGATAATCTTGAAAACGAAATAAAAAATATGGAGTTAATTATAAGTAAATTTATATCTAAATATGGAAAAGGTAAAGGAAAAGTAAAAATATTAAGGTATCATGGTAAGAAATAGATCATTTTAATAATAAAAATTGATTTAAATTTTTCTTATCATTACATTAATAATTATTCATGACTAAAACTTATGATATTAAATATTTATCTGACAATCATGACTATTTTTTTTCAGATTTACCAGAAGTAGAATATAAAGTAAGTGAAGTTAAAGTAGTTAACTCAAAAAATTTTAATTGGGTATGTTGTAATGCTCCATGTAAAGAATTTTTTGATAATTCAATTAAATGTATAGGATGTAATTTACTCCTAATTTTTGGATGTGTATATTGCATCGCAGATCAAACTTTTAATACCATAAGATTTCCTTTAAAAAAAAATGATTCATAAAAATTGAAAAATCTAGTGAATCCCAATAAATTAATGTATATACCAAGATGGTTCAGCAAACAAAAGACGTATGTTTAGAAAACAATGATGAAAATTATTGGGGATACTTTTCATTAAAGCAACTTATTAGTGCTTCAATGAAAAATAGAGAAGATAAATTAAATAAGGAGTTTCGAGCTAATTATTACTATACTGCAAATGGGGGAGAGGTATTAATTTCAGAAGTATCAAAATCAGATCCATTAACATATCATAATAATTTTAATGATGTTATTAAATTAGGTAAAATCGGAAAATGGAAAAGATCTGTTCCAATTAGCGAAGTTATTAATTTACTTATTAACACTAATGAATAGAATATTGTGAATGCTTTGCATTCAATCTATTCAGCAGAGCTGAATGACAAAGTGATCTTCTTTAATCAATCTTTTTACCATGTAAATGTGTTGAATCGAATGCAAAGCATTCACTTTATTCTGTTGAAATAAAAATTAATTTGAATGCGAAGAATTCTGTTTATTCTCGAAGGCCGGAATCGAACCGACGACCCTAGGATATACTGCTCTGAACCAATGGTTATTGCAGTCGTGAAAACCGTTACAGTCCTATGCTCTGCCAACTGAGCTACTTCGAGACTAAAAGTAAAGCAATTATTTTTTTAAATAGTTTAGTTTTAACTTTATTGATACTTTCTATCTCTAGACCAAACAGTTAATGCCCATTTTTCACCCTTATCAGGTTTAATCCCAATATGCAAACTACATGGATCATTAATTATATTTCCATCAGATTCTAATATATTGTTCCATGAAACTGCTCTTCCTAATTTTGGAATTACTTTTTTTGATATGTTTGGAAAACCAGTGAACCCTCCTTCCTCGACATTATTTAAATAAATAAAAAATGTATTTTTTCTTCGACCTGATTTTGAACTTTCTTTACATTCTTTTGTATCTTCAAAACATTCATCATAATGTTCATTATAATATTGACCTTTTTGATAATTTACTACTTGAATATCTTCTTGATTTTCTGTTGGAATATTAGTTATCTCAGACACTTTTTTAGATATTTTCTCAAGAACAGGATGCATATTTGTTTCAAGAAAAACTCCAGTACTAGTTCTATCGTCACTAATGCTGCTTTCTTGTACAACACCGCTTCGTTGTAATAGAGGTCTTGCTAATTCAATTATTATATTACATTCTTCTTTAGTTAAGAAATCTTCATAAACATCAATTTTGAAGTTGTCTAAATTACATTTTTCAAAATTGTAATCTTTAATATCGTTTTCATAATCAATTGATACATCTTTTAAATTAAGATACTTTAACTTATATTTCATATATTTATTAAAATAATCTTTACTCATTAAATTATAATTGAAAAAAAAATTCTATGCAAATAATAATGAAAAAAAATAAAATAGAAAATATTCTTGAAAATAATTTAATTCCTTCATACGAAATTAATAATTTATCAACTAAAATTTACGAATTTATAGATAAGTATGAAAAATCAAAAAACTATAAGATTGAATCAAATGTATACTTAGGTATTAACGGATCAATATTAGTAATAATTACAAAACAATTAGAAATAAGAATATTTACAGCTGAAGAAGATTTTTTACAATATTTTGGTCCATTTAAAAAACTAAATCAAATAGAAGGAAATACAAAAGAAAATTTAGTTGTAAATAAATTATACGATTTTGATTCAGAATTAAATATAATAGTTGAAGAACGATTAATAAAAATAGAAGATATAATTTGTAATGTAAAATCTGATTTAATAAAAAAATTAATAGTTAATATCATAAAAACCTTTTTTAGGACGATTTTTTTACTATATTTAAAAAATGATCAAGTAGATTTTACACTAAGTCTTAAAAATTTTGGAATAAAACAAAGTCAACTAGTTTTACTTGAAAACAATGATTTTGATAATATTAGAATTTTATCATATAATTTTATAAATACATCTTATCTTCATACACCAGTTGATACTAATAAAGTAGATAATTTTATAGCTAAAAGATGTTTATTTGAAAGTTTCAAAAATTTTAGAGATAAGATACTAATAAAACTTCATAATTGTGGTAATTATAAATTATTAATTGATAACTTAAAAAATGAGTTCAAAGTTATAGACAATATATTAACATTTGAATATGAAACAGATAAAGTTATTAAAGGAAGAACTGAATATATAGTGGTAAAATCATTCAAATTTCTTAATATTGATGATATTATATCACTTATTAAAAAAAAATTGATTTGAAACAAATTTTTGTTTCAATAGAATAAAGTGAATGCTTTGCATTCAATTCAACAAAATCAGAACAAATCTTCTTTGATCTTTGCTCTGCAAAGATATTGATCGAAGATCAGATTTATGTTTTTGCTATGCAAATTCCGTTTATGTAGAAATTAATTCTTGCTAATCTTCTTTGATTAATTTATTTCCGTAGGAAAAATCATAGAATTTCTCCATAAAAAAATTGATTTAATATACAGTTGAATTACTATATTTACTATTATTATGGAAAATATTATATATTCTAGAGTATCTACAAATGCCCAGGGACCTGAAAGTCTAGATGTTCAAAATGCAATATGTCTTAATCAGCTTAATTCACATGGTATGATTTTGAACAATAGTTACTCAGAAATTACGTCAGCATATAATGGTAAACAAGCAACACTTGAAAAGATTATTAACCAAAAGTCAAATGCAAATGTTTTCATAAAAAATGTTAGCAGATTTTCAAGAAATGTAATTTACGGAACGAAGTTAATAGAGGATGCCAAGAGAAAAAATATATATTTCTACTTTGTAGATGAGAATCTTAACACATACAATGATACTCACAGACATTTAATTACAACGAAAATTTCAGAAGCTCAAGCCGAATCAGAAACAATTAGTAGAAGAGCAAGAGATTCATATAAAGTTAAAAAAGCGAAAGGATGGAGATTTGGTAAAATGCCATATGGTTTTAAGTCAAGTCTATTTAAAGGAGTTAGAAAAATGGAAAAGAATAATGATGAAAAAAAAGTAATTGATTTTATTGTACAAGCTAGGACAGGAACTTCAGCAAAATTGCTAAATTCGAAGCTTAAGAAGATTGTTTCTAATCCTGCACCAATATATTTTTACGATGAAGAAGGAAAAGTAATTGATAATTTCAGTAAACCAAATACTCTGAGGAATGATGAAGTTGCTGATTTATTGAATGATTATCACATTAAAAAAAGAAATAGAGAATGGACAGCATCCTCTGTTAAAAATGTATATGATAAAGAAATAAAGTTAGAAATGGATATACTAAAAGGATTAGATAAAGATTTGAAAATAAATTAATTTTCTTCATCATTTGATCTATTTTTAGTTCTTTTAAGGTTTACCCTTTCAACAACAGGTCTTGATTTAATTATATGTTCAGTCATAGTGGTGACTTGTGTTTTGTCTTTTATAATATCATTTAATGCTTTTTGTATACTTTCTTTAGACAGAGGTGCTTTACTCTTATAAACATTTTTTCTTAGTTTTCCACCTGGTACTAAGAATTCTTTTTCCTGCACAGCTTCTAGATGTTTTAGAATGTTTTCTTCAAAATCTTTCTTTTCATTAGTTAATTCTTTAGATCTAGCTCTGATATTTCTTATCTCATCATCAATAGCTAGCCATTTTTTAACATTTTTTTTGAAAGCATCATTAACTTTAGATTGAATTTCAGTATTGTTATCTGACATATTAATATATATTAGATAAAAATTCTCGTCCTTTAAATAAATTTAACATAAAGCTTTTAAATTATAATCTGGTTCATATGTGGAGTTATTCCATGGTGAAACGGAATATTTTGGATTAGCAATAGTTCCTCTTAAATCCCAAGTAGCATTCTTTAAAGATTGTCCAACGGTATCAACTCCAATGACATATTTATCAGTGTTAATTAATTTATCGTTGTTCATCTTAAATTTAGCTTGAGTAAAATCGGTGTCAAACCACTTATCGTTAATTTCTTGTGGTAAGTAGGCTTTAGAATCGTATTTTTTTAATACATTTTTATTAAAATCAATGGCATTAGTGTCTACTCCTTTTGGAACAGCTCTGTCAAAAGCAACCTTTACATCAGCACCATCTTCACTATCAACATTTGGTTGGAATTCAGTGGTTGAGTCATCAACTTTACTAGATTCTGGTTCTTCAGCAGATAAATCAGTAATTTCTGGTACTTCAATTTCACTTTCATCATCTACTTCATGTTCATCATGATCATCATGTTCTTCTTCATCATGAGCACCAAAATTTTCTTGATCGTAATCTTGATCAGAAGCGAATCCTTCATAAACTCCAGTTGGTTCAGCGTTCATGGTAGGAGCACTTTCAGCTACCTTAGTTTCTGGACAGGTCAAATAAAAAATTAAATAACCTAATACTAAAAGAATTAGGATGTGAGAAAATTGACTATCTTTAAGCATATATAGGAAGCTTTAGAAAAAAAAATCTTAAAACTTTCATTTTTTAATTTATCTATAAATGAATATTTTTATATATAAAAATTTTAAATAAAAAATTATAATATTACCTTATTTTGAAAAATTTCAATATTATGATAATTTTTTTTAAATAAAAATTGATAAATTGATTTAAACAAACCTTACCATTATTTATTAGTTAAATGAGTTTAGATAAGAAAACAGATATGTATTTGGATATGACAGATAGTGACATTGATAAGTTACTTCTAAATATAGATCTCGTCACCGATAACTTTGAAGAATTAAATGAAAAAAATTTAGATAAAAATAAAAGAGAAGATGAAGTTTGTTCTGCTTGTAGATCTGATAAATTAGTAAGAAATCAGAACGGTGAAAGAATATGTGAAGATTGTGGACTAGTTAATAGTGAATTATTTGATGAGGTTCCAGAATTCAATAATGATTTAGAAGGAGCATCAAGATATGGTTGTCCATCTAATTACTTTTATCCTAAATCTGCATTAGGAACAAAAATTAGAGCTAGAGGATTTAATAAACTAAGTAATTTACAAAAACAAGGCCAAATGCCATATAGAGAAAAAAGTTTATTAGAAACATTAACTAAAATTCAAAAGAAGTGTAAGCAATATAATATCTCGCAAACAGTTATTGATAGTGCAAAAATTTTATATAAAAAAGTATCAGACTGTAAACATACAAAAGGCAAAAGAGTTGGTAAAAATAGAATTATGAGGTGTATTAACCTAAGATCAATGATAGCAGCTTGTTTATTTCATGCATGTAAACTACAAGGTGAACCTAGAAGTCCAAAAGAAATAGCAGATATTTATGATTTAGAAATAAAGAATGTAAACAAAGGATGTAGAAAATTTTTAGAATTAATTGATATTGAAAGTTTAAATACAGAATTTAATAGTTCAAGATCATTTGATTTTATTGATAGATTTGCATCAAAATTAAACCTATCACCAGAATATATTAAAATCGCTAAAGATATATCAACAAATATTCATAAACTAGATATAGCATCTACCCATGAACCACCATCAGTTGCTGCTGGTTGTATTTTAATGGTTGCAGTCGTTTATAGATTAGATATTACAAAAAAACAAATTTCAGATGTGTTTAAAATTTCAGATGTAACAATATCAAAAACGTATAGAAGAATTTATCCATTTCATAATATTGTTATGAATAACAACATTACAAATTTGGTTACTGAAAAAAGAAACCAATTGCCTAAAAAGAAACTGGATGTAACAAAAGATAATTTAGTAGTACCAAAAGATAACCAATTGTTAGAAAATAAATCAAATAATCAGAATATGCTACTAACAGAAGATGATGATAACGAATCAGAAAATAATAGTTCAGATGGAAATAAATCTGATTCTGAAAGTGATGAAGAATCATTATCTACAGAAGAGTTATCTGAAGAAAATAACCAGATAGAAATAGAAGTATAATCAAACTAATATTTGATCAATATAATCATCAATAAAGTTTACAAGGTTTACTTTAAAATTTTTATCAATTAGTTTTGGGTATTTTTCTTTTATTTCTTCAATATCCTTCTTATTTTCACCAGAAACATAAACTAATTTTACTCCTGCTTTTTTTGCTCCAATTAATTTGTAAATAAGTCCACCGATTTTTGTAACCCTTCCTGTTAATTCAATTTCACCAGTCATTGCAATGTCTCTTTTTATTTTTTTATTTAATATTCTTGATATAAATGCACATGTAAAAGCACATCCAGCACTTGGTCCATCCTTAGGAGTGGAAGTTGAAGGTGTATGAACATGAAATCCATTTGAAAATGTGTTTTTGAGATATTTCTCCAAATCATATTCCTTTTTTTTACCAAAAACCTTTTTTTCACCATATTTTCTATATAAATATTGCTTAGCACAGGTTAATGAGCAATTTACAGATTCTTTCATTGTATCTCCTAAACTACCAGTTAAAATTAGCTCATTGTTACTATTTTCATTCAATGTAATATTTTTAAAAATTTGAATAGGAACAATTCCTCCATTACCATTGCTAGTAGCATACAAACCATTTATAATACCAACTTCATTATTATCATGGATTGTAGTATTATTATCTAAATTATTTTTTAATATTTTATTAATTAATTTTTTATCAAGCTTCAAAGTTTTTATATTTTTGCTAAATAATCCCTTTTTATAAATTCTATCTAGATTCAAATTTAAGAATATTTCTTCTATTTTTCTTTTGATTTCTCTTACACCAGCTTCTTGAGTATAATTTTCAATAATATATTCTATCATTTCATTACTTATTTGAAGTTTGAAGTCTGATAATCCAATACTATCTAATAATTCAGGAATTATAAAATTATTTACTATTTCTAGTTTATCATTTATTGAGTACGGATTAACATTTATTTCTTTAAGTCTATCTAATAAAATATGATCAACTAAAGATGAATCATTATATGAAAACATCATTATAACTTTATCAAGAGGAAAATCAATTCCTTGAAAAAATCTATCTTGAAAAGTTTTATTCATATTTGGATCTGTTAAATGTATCAAAATTGATGTTATTTCATTAACTTGTCCATGTTTACTACAAGCTTTATCAAGTTCATCAAAATATAAAATACATCTAGATTTACCCATCTCTACCATTTTTTTTATTATCATTCCAGGTTGAGACCCAGAATAAGTATAACCATGTCCATGCAAAATTTCACCATCATTTTGACCACCCAAAGTAATTTGAGCAAATGGAATATCTAATGCTTTTGACACACTTTTTGCTAACAAAGTTTTACCAACACCAGGGGGCCCTACTAATCCAAAACTTGTTCCTTGAGATCCAGGATTAGATACCCATTTTCCAATTATTTGTAATAAAGATTTTTTTGCTTCCTCGTGACCATATGAAGAGTCTTTTAATTTATTTTCAACAGATTTAATATATTCTTGAGCTTTCTTATCATTATTTTTTAGATTCATAAAAAAATGATCTTCATTTTGTGACGGCCATGGATAATTTATAATATGTTTAACAAATGTTAATTGTTTGAAATATTCATTATTAAAAGACTTCATTTCTTCTATTTTTTCCATTGCTAAAGATTTTATATTTTCAGGAATACTTTTATTACCTATTAATTGCTTAGAATAATCAATATTATCAATATTAATTTTTTTTAATTTTTCAATCTGATCTTTGATTGAAGATGAACTTTTTTTTACTTTACCTTGTAGATAAAAACTTAAATTATCATAAATTAAATTATAGATGTTTTTTACCTGATTTTTTTTCTCTTTTAGTAATCCTAATAATATACCAGCAATATCATAGTTTTCATCATCTCCCAATAATAATAAAAATATTGTTTCAAACATATCTTTAATTTTCGAATTTTTTGATAGAAATTCTTTCATTAAATTAAGGATTGATAAATTAATGATTTTCATAAATTTATTATAATTATTCTCGATATGCTTAATATATTCATCTACAGAATAACTATAAATATTTCCAATGTAATCATATCTTACAAATGATTTAACAAATTTAGATTCAATCTTATTCTCTTTTGTTTTATTAATAATATCATTTTTTAATTTATAAAGAATAGGAGAGTTAATTTGACTTGACTTTAAATTTATACTTAAATAATCATTTTTAAAGAAGACGCTTAGAATCAAAACAAATCCTGAATTATTATTCTTAACATTTGAGTTTAATTCGATATAATTACTAGGAAATTTTAAGTAAATATTTCTTGTCGTATGTAAAAAATCATTTTCAGAGAATTTAGATGGAAAATCAATAAAGTAACCTTTATCAGAAAATTTAGAAAAATTTATATTATTTTCTTTACTTTTTTTTGATTTTAATTCAATTTCTTTTATTCCTGTACAAGTTACCAAATCTACAAGTTCGTCAAATAAACTTTTGTATTCATTTAAATAGATATCAAACTTTTCTTTTCCCAAATAATATTTAATTGTATCATAAATATTACCTAAACCGTATTCATTAATCATACTGTTAATTTTTAAAGTATAATCTTCAAGTGGATCATTTATAGGAAATACTCTTAATCCATCATCTATTTTATCTTTATCAAAAAAATTACCGAATAAATAGTTATCCAAATCATATAAGTGAGAAAAAGAATCAACGTCAGATATTACATTAGAATCAGAACTTGAGATATCAATTGAAGATAAGTTTGAATCTTTGTTACAATTAATAACACTAGACTCAGATACATGTTCTGACATTTCATTACTATTTTTTAGGCTTCCTATCTCAGAATTTATGAATTCATTATATTTAGAATTTAATATTTTAGTCATTTCAAATAGCTCATTATATAATAATATTCTATCATTATATTCAATAAAGTTATTCTTGTTTAGTGAATTTATATGATCTTGTAAAATAGAGATTACCTTACAAATATTAGAATATCTTCTTTGTAATAAATATAATTTTAATTTTTGCAAATTATAATTCATTTTATTAAATATACATTTGGTTACAAAATAATTATACCATTTTTCATAATTTAAATTAACTCGTTTTAAATTAAATCTTATATGTTTATTCGAATATTAATTAAGAAACGCATTTAAAAAGTAAAATTAAGAAGTGAGTTTGATTTAAAAATATAATATATACAATAAGTATATATATGCCCGTTAGTTCTAAGAAAAGTCAAGTTAAATCTAAGACTTCAAAGAAAGACGCTGTCGAAGTAGAAGTTAAAGTAGAAAAAGTAGAAAAACCAACCAAAGTTCAAGAAGCTGGTGGTAAGAAAAAGAAAACATCAAAAAAATTAGACAAAAAGAAAACCCCAACTAAGAAAGAAAAGGTTGAAGAAAGCGATACCAAGGCTGGTGTCAGATCTTTCAAAGTACAACTTCCAGGAGCTGAAAACTACGTTGGTAGATTCACTGGATTAACTCCATACCAAGCTGCCAACAAAGCTCTTTCCAAATACTTCAGAGAAACTAAAAAACCAAAGAGTGAAATCCAATTCAGTATTAGAGAATCAACCAGAGGTAGCAAGAGATCAACTTACACTTACAAAGGTGAAAGACAAAAACTAGATAGCCCAGTTGAATACACTATCTCTAATGGTAAAGGTGAAGATAGAACAATTGTTAAGAAATTCAAGAATAAGCTAACTAAAGTAAAGAAGAATGAATTAGCTCATGCTTAAATTAAACAATTATAGCAATTAAATTAAATATATAAAAAGATTAGCAGTTGCTAATCATTTTATATTTTATAAATTATTTTGATTAAGTGAATGCTTTGCATTCAATTCAACAAAGTGATCTTCTTTAATCAATCTTTTTACTATGTAAATGTGTTGAATCAATTTAAGCTTGGATAGAAGCTGCTTTATGGAATACATACATAGCAGCGGTGACAAGTAAAGCTAATTGAACATCTTGTCCTGATCCACCTTGGTAGATAAGATTCCATACTAAAAACCATTGAACAGGTTCATTTTGAAAGAATTGAGCTACATTGGCAGGTGGTACTGGAAATCCACCATAAGCACCAATAGCAGTAGCAGTAGCTAATAAAATTTGATCGTAAGTATACTTACAGAAAGCCATCGTATATAGTATTTTAGAAAATTTAAATTTTTTTAGATATTTTTTCACATATACTATTAATTAAATTTATTTGTTCTAAATAATAAGAATCATTTTCATTTTCATTATTATTAATTTTATCTAAATTTTTATTAACATAGTTAATTAAATCACTATCGTCAGGTATTTCTTTATTATCTATACCTGATTTTAAGAAAATACACAAATTTAATAATTCGTCTTTTGAATCCTCTGAAAATAAATCTTTGATATATTCTAGTTTATCATCAATAAATTTTTGACTAACATTATTTTTACTTCTAATTTTTTCATGTATATCTAATAAACAATCTTTTTTAAAATTATCACCACTAGATTCTACTTTAGATAAATAAAAATCAATTTTAGATATCAAACTATCAAGTTTCTCTTGTCTTATTATATCCTCAATGTCAAAATAATCTTTTGATTCACAAGGTGAATCTATTGATTCATTCTTATTAATTACTAAATTTGAATTATTAATTAAAAGAAAATATTTCTCATCAAGTTCTTTTTCAATTTTGATTAATTCAGGTATACTTAATTGTTTTTCATTATTTTGATTAAAATCATCATAATTTTCAATGCTTTCTAATATCTTTGCAAAATGTTCGATTTGATTATCATCAAGATGCTTTTGATTATCATTAGAAGACAAAAGAATTTCTATTTTATTTTTTATCTTGTAACATAGACTCATTATTTGAGCTTCTTTTTCATCAAGTTTTTCTAGTTCAAAATTATCATCTATTGATTGATTTGCAATCATATCATCTTCAATTTCCATGTTACATTTAATAAGTATGTTTTTTGTCTCATTATTTTTTGTATCTTCTATACATACACTTATTAATCCACTTATATCAACTTTAAATGAAATATTAATTACAGGATTTGTAGTCATCGAGACTTTATCAAAAGTTAATTCACCAATTAATGAATTCTTTTTCGCAACATTTTTTTCACCCTGATATACACAAATTTTTACTTCTTCATCTCCAGGAGTATCAGTAGTATACTTTTTACTTCTTGTTGCTGGTAAAGGGGTATTTTTAGGAATTATAACTGAAAAATTACCATCAGCTGTTTCTACACCAAGTGATAAAGGTAATGTATCAATTAAAATAATATCACTGAAATCATTTAATTTATTCTTAATTAAAGCACCATAATAACATGCTCCAAGAGAAACAACATGCTGAATTTGATTATGAATCATAGGATTTATACCAAATAGCTCTTTAATAAGATCTTGAATGATTATCAGTTTTGAAGATCCTCCTACCATCAATATTTTTCCAATTATAATTTCTTTCTTCTTAAACTTATCTAGTAAATTTATTATCCATTCACTATTTTTTATTCTATCCAATAAATCTCTACAATAATCTCTACAATTATTATTATCAAGAACAAAAGTTCGATCATTATCAACTTTAAAATCTACTTTTTTTAGGAAAGAAAGTTTTTCCTTAGCCTTATTACAGCTTTTCCATAATTGTGTATCTCTAAATTCTTCTGTTTTTATGTCACAAAAGTTATTGTATATACAGTCTGTAAAATTATTACCACCAAGATCATTCATCCCATAAGAATCAACTACTTCAAAGTATGATCCAGATTCACTAACATCAAATTCTAACAATGATATATCAAATGTTCCTCCTCCTATATCTATGACAAGAATGTTTTCATCGTTATCACAATTAGAATCAAGACCATAGGCGAATGCAGCAGCAGTTGGTTCATTAATAAGTCTCAATACATTAAATCCAGCTTTTCTAGCACAATTAATAATTATGTTTCTTTGAATATCATTAAAATTTGATGGCACTGTTAAAATAGTTTCTAATAATTCATTACTTACTTGATTTTTTTTCGAATTAAAGATTGCATCAATAATTAAATCTTTTAGATACCTAAAAAATAAATAAATCACATTATTAATTTTATTATCAATTCCATCTTCATTAATTTTTGATTTAAAATTTTCATATAAATTAATATTATCACCTTTTATAAACTTTGGAATATGATTACCAAAATATTTTTTTTCTCCTAGATAAACTTTAGTTGGGATAAGTGAATTTATTCCATCCTTAATAACTTGTGGACCTTTTTCAAAATAGCTAATTACTGAATTAGTTGTTCCAAAATCAATTCCTAATATAATATCATTCGGAGTAACATAACTTTTCATATTACTTTAAAGTAAATTTCTATTTAACCTTAAACTAATAAAATAATTTTTATTATAACAAAGTCTCTGCAAGACTTTGTTAGAATAAGTTCTGATTTTGTTGGAAATGAATTTTTTTTAAATTTATAAAAAAATTCTATCCCAAAATCAATTTTTTTAAAACCCTGATGAATCAACTTGATCCATTGCCCATTTCTTATTTATGTAACTATTTGAAATTACTCTTGAATTATCCCATTCTTTTAATAACATTGGATATCCTGATTCGTTAGATGGCAGTGGATCCATATTATTACTTGCAATACAGACAGGAGGATTACTTTTTGGTACCGCCCATTTATCAGTATTTAATAAAGTATATTCATTATCCCAATCATCAGGTGGAAGTTGATCACCTAAAGGAATTCTTTTTTCAACTGGTAGCTCATCATATTTCATATCACCATACATATCACTTTTTACTCTTTTAACTTTTTCATGATGAACTGCTTTTGATTCTCCAACAGTAGAATCTTTTGATGATTTAGGAAATGAATAAGATGTTGTGTCTCTTAATTTTTCTAAAGCACTAATTAATTCTTTTAAATTGACATCACCTTTTTTAGCAGAATCGTATATATCTTCTACTTCTTCTTTTGTTAAAATCTTATTTGCTAATAATTCTTTCAATAAAATTTTTACGTTTCTTTTTTCTATATCATCTACAGTTCCAGATCTCTTTTTCTTTTTACTCTCTTTTAATTGTTCCTTAAGTTTATTAATTTCTTCATTAAGATCTTTTCTCATTTTTGATACTTCAGTTTTACAATTTAACCCTGAATCATGATGATGGTGGACATTATCTCTAATAATTACTTTTGGTTCATCTTTTTTAACTTCAAATACTGGTTTTCCTTCAATATTATCTTTTAACTTTTGAACAACCATTTCCTTCTCCTTTTTTCTTAATTCTTTCTTTATTTCTTTTATTTCATTTGGTGATCTTCTTCTATACAATCCTTCTTCATCCATTGATAGAGACGTATTCTTTTGTTCTTCTTCTAATTTTTTTATCATTTCTTTCTCTTCTTTATCAAGCTGAGATTTAGATTTTATCTTAACTTTTGGAGTTTCTTTTACATTAATCTTCATGTTAGGTACTGGTCTTGGTCCAGTTTCTTTTCTTAATTTTCTTATTTCTGATCTAGCATCAATTCCATCTAATTTATTTGTTACAGCAGAAGGTATTTCTTCAGAATCAATTGTTTGGAATGTTTGTTCATTATCATCTTCAATTTCACTATCTATTGGTTGACTATCAATAGGTTCATTATCAACAGGTTCATTATCAACAGGTTCATTCGAACTATCAGTTGTTTTTAGTTTATTTGAAACAGCTTTTAATTTCTTTGCATTCTTAGAAGCTTCTACCTTCTTTCTTGTAGCTGCAGTTTTCTTTTTAACAGTTTGTCTATTTATATCTTCTGACTCAACAGACTCATCTAATACCATTTCCTTTACTACCATATCAGGAAATTTATCATCAACACCAACAACTGGATTATCAGTTACACTAGAAACTGTATTAATAATTTCTTCTTTTACACTATCATTATATTCAACCATTTTCTTAGCAATTTCAATTTTACTTTCTCTAATTTGATCAAGATAAATTTTAACATTTACAATGACAGATCCTTTTGCAATACTAACTTCAATATGTTTTCTTGAAATACCTAAATTAATTGCATACCTTGCTCTTACATCTTGAATTATAGATGATTTTTGAGATTCACTAAGTTCATTATAATCAATGTTTTCTAATTTAAATGATATTTCTAATACAGATGGTAAACGTGTATCTTCTTCTGTATCTGATATGTTATTACCTTCATAAATTTCCTCATCTTCAACATCTTTTAAGTCCCTAAAAACTTTTTTAACAGTTTTCTTAACAGGTTTTTTCTTAATAGCTACATTTGACTTTGATTTAGCATTTCTAATTATTGAAGGAATAACATCTTCTTTTTCTAAATTAGGGTCAGATTTTTTTAATTTTGATTCTTTTTTCATTGCTTTTTTAATGATAGAAGGAATGGATTTCTTTACATCAACTTTGGCTGGAGCACTAGATTTTTTGCTCTTGACTACATTTGATTTATCACTCATATCAATCATTTTTATGTCTAGAGCACCAGATTTAGTTCTACTAACTATAACTTTTTTTCTGTAATTATTTGTAGGATCTTCAATTAAATATTCTGATTCACCATCTATTTTATTAACAAGAATTTTTCTTTTTACAACATCTCCACTGCTATTCTTTTCATAAATAATCTTAAATATCTTTTTTGTTGATACTGGGCTTTTAGTTTCATTATCATTTTGTTCATCTAAAATTAATTTAGATGCTTCACTAAAACTTTTGATTGGAACTTTTTTCTTTACAACTTTACCATCAGGTCTTTTTTCTAAAATAGTTTTTACTACTTTTTCAGGTTCTACATCATCGCTAGATAAATCGGTATCAGATAAATGTAAATTTTGATTACTTTCATCATATATTCCATGATCAATATCTTGAATATTATGAAGTTTATGATCTCTAGTATCTGCTGTCATTTTTCTTCTGTAATCATGTCTATAATCATCTAAAATATCTTCTGTTTTTCTGAAATAACTACCACTATTGTATTGATTAAAAGAATAATCATCCAACCCTACTTTATCTCCCATAGCCAATAATTTTGGTTTCTCAGTTCTTGAACTTAAACTTTTAACATCTAATCTAGGATCATCTATAATTTCAGTAGAACCAGAATCATCTATATAAATTTTCTTTACGCTTCCACTATTATCTTCATTTTCAACTAAAACATATTTTCTACCATTTTCATTATCTACTTTGACGTATTCATCTTCTAGGTATGATAATTTAACTTCTTTTCCTGTATCAGGATCTACTAAAATTTTCTCGTTACTAGCAACTCCATTTATAAATGTATTTTCAACTCTCAATACCTTAGGTCCAGAATCACCATATTTTTTTCTAACTATACCTTTACTATCTAAGTCATTAATTAACTTAAAATTAGATTCCTGAAATACTTTATCATAATCTTGTATTCCTGATTTACTTGTTATTTCATCCTGTATATCAAATTTATTTAAACCATATTTTTGTAAATCTTCTGGATTCATTGAATTAGGAATAATTAATTCATTGTATAATTTTCTATTTACATTTTCATTATCATTAAGCTCATCTCTGAAAATACCAATGTTATTATCTTTACTAATCATGTTATTTATTAATTTATTATTTCTTTTCATATCATTAAGCTGACCTAATTTTTTTGATTTTTTAGAATCATCATCTCTTACACCAGAATATTTTTTAGTTACCCTTGCATCAATAGCCTGAGGATCATCTTCGATATTTTGTACTAATGGCATATCATCTGATCTTTCAGATTCATCTTTTATCCTATAATCTATTTTCGATGATTTAATAGGAAGATTTTTCTTTCTTCCAGTTTCTAATTTATCTAAAATGTAATTCTTTTCAGATTCATCTTCTATATGATATTTTGTCACTCTTTCTTTTTTTAACTTTTTTTTTGCGTTATTGACATAGTCAATATCATCAGTTTCTTCGTAATCAGAATTTAGACCATCATTGCCCTTGACTTCAACACTATTAATTTTATTTATTACTTTTTCTATTTTCTTTTTATCAGAAATTAATTTTTTTAGCTCTTTTTCTACTTTTAATTTATCCTCTACTGCATCATTCTTTTCTTCAATAGAAGCTTTAACAATATTTTTTGCTATTTTTAATTCTTTTTCAGCTTTTATTCTTTGTTCCATAGCATTTTTAACATCAGTTTCACTATCTGCTTCTTGCTCTAAAGCAATAGCCATTTTAATTTCTTCAGAAGCTATTTTTACCCTATTCTTTGATTTTTCTATTTTATTATTTAAAGATAATATCTTTTTTTCAGATATCTTTTTATCATTTGTTGCTGCTTTTACTAGAATTTTGGTCTTCTTTAAAGAATCTAAATTTGAGTCAAGTTTTGAATTATTTATTTGTTTTGTTACTTTTGATATTTTATCATCTAATGGTTTCATAAAAACAGAATCATCATCTTCTGATGCAGATATAATCTCATCTTCTATATTATCAAATTTTCTACTAATTTTTGACTTTCTTCTTGAGGCAGTAAGAATTCCTTTATCACCAAGTAAGTCTTGTGCTTGTTTTAATGGTTTTTCAATAACATCTTTATCTAATATACCATTATCTATAAATTCATCTTCATCATCAACTAAATTATAATCAGGAATATTACCATCTTTGACTCCTTTTCTTAATTTATCTAATGATTTCTTTGTTGTTGTTAATTTATTTTTTAATTTACCTATAGGTGTTTTTTCAATATCATCTATTCTTTGTTCAGGATAATCTAAGTCTTCAGAAAGTGGTAAAACTTCATCAACTGGAATTGTTTGTTTTCTTTCTTTGTCAACTTTAAAATTTGGCATATCACCTGACTTAACACCTAAATTAATTTTTGATAAAATATTTTTTTTAATATTTATTTTGTCCTCTTGTTTTTGTTTCTTCAAAATTGATTCTCTAATCTTTTGTTCAGCAGCTTTCTTCTTTTCTTCTGCTAATCTTAATTTTTCTTGTTCAATTTTCTTTTGTTCTTCAGCTTTCTTCATTAACATTATTATTCTTTTTTCTTCTTCTTTTGCTTTCATCATCTTTTCATAAGCTAATTTTTCAAGTCTTTTTGCCATAATTCTTTTTTGTTCCTGTTTTTCTTTTTCCCTAGCTGCTTTTTCTCTTTCAACTCTATTTCTAGCTTCTATTTCTTTTCTTAAAGCCAATTCTCTTTTTCTTTCTGCTTCTTTTGCTTCTTGGATTCTTTTTTGTCTCTCCTCTTCAGCTTTTCTTAATTTTTCTTCCAGTAATCTTTTTTCTTCTAATCTTCTTAATCTTTCTTCTTCTGCTTTTCTAAGATTTTCTAATGCTATTCTTCTAGCTTCCTCTGCTCTTCTTTTAGCTTCTTCTGCTATTCTTCTTTCTTCCTCTATTCTTTTTATCTCTTCTTGTTCTTTTCTTATTCTTTCTGCCATATCTTTAGCATCTTTTAACATTTTATTAGTAACATGATATCCTCTATCTAATTTCGAGTATTCATCATCAATGTTAACGTCTAACTCAAGGGAATCATCTAATTTTGAAAAATTGTCAGCAAACCCTTCTTTATTATCTTTTGAAATAAATCCATCTAATAAACATTCATAAGAATACATACCTGCTCCAATTATAACTATAAGCATTAATATTTCATATTCCCCAATATTTATTGCGGGTATTTTTTTAATGACAAAATATAAAATTCCTGCGAAAATTGCATATTTTACAAAATTAAATATATTATTTTTATTCATTATATAAATTTTAGAGAAAATAAATTTATTAAAAAATTTACAACTTTTTATTAAATTCATTCGCGTCTTAATAATAATTATGGAGCTGAAAATAAAATCTTAACTAAAGATAAAAATATAGCTGGTGAAATTATTACACAAAGTGAAAACCATTTTTCTTTGTACCATGTAGTGATTTGAGGAAAAGCGGATATAACTACATCTGTATCTTCTAAATCATAATATAATAATAATCCAAATAAAACAGCAAAACCACCCAAAAATGATTTATCAGTTAATTCAGACCAACTTTTTTTATTAATTTTTGACAACATGCCAGATATAAGATAAAATAAATAATGAGAAGCCAACATTCCTACAAGAAAATACAGCTTTTGCATTAATGGATCTTCAGTAAATTTGCCTATAAATG
>CEWK01132587.1_pt1 | contig 29401 bp, 37 predicted proteins | sample 531431 | NCBI WGS metagenome assembly CEWK01 (sample SAMEA2623059, study PRJEB7988) | marine metagenome | isolation source: saline water (ENVO:00002010), including
AACACGAAGGATATAATATGGAAAGATATAAAATTCCAAAAGTAACATTTAGAATAAGAGAAGGTGACGAAGTTGAAACTGATGGCGGCTGTGCTATCGGTGGTACTTGGAAGAATGAAACTACAGACGATTATTTCAATAATAAAAGAGTAGTTATATTTTCTCTCCCAGGTGCATTTACACCTACTTGTTCATCACAACAACTACCAGGTTTTGAAAATAACTATGACTTAATGAAAAAGTTTTCTATTGATGAAATTTATTGTGTATCAGTAAACGATAGTTATGTAATGAATGCTTGGGCAAAACAAATGGGAATAACAAAAGTTAAATTGATACCTGATGGTTCTGGTAACTTCACTAGATTTATGGGTATGTTAATTGGTAAAAACCATTTAGGATTTGGTATGCGAAGTTGGAGATATATGGCCGTAGTAAATAACGGTGTGGTTGAAAAGTGGTTCCAAGAACCAGGTATTAATAATGAAGGTACCGATGACGACCCATATGTTGAAAGTACACCAGAGAAGATGTTAGACTATTTACGAAAAAGTGAGTAGACTATTGACAAAGGCACACACTTATAATATAATGTTTAAATAATGAAGGAGAAAACTGATATGAACTTATCATCCGAGACACTTGCATTGTTAAAAAACTTTGCAAATATCAATCAGAATATTCTAGTAAAACCAGGTAAGAAATTAAATACAATTTCTACTATGAAGAATATTCTTGCAACAGCAGAAGTCAAAGAAAACTTTGAACAACAATTTGCTATCTATGATTTACCTGAATTTTTGAGAACGGTAGACCTATTTGATACACCAACATTAAAATTTAATGGTGGCTCAAGTGTAGGTATATCTGGTAAAGACGGAAGGTCAAATAGTAAATATACTTTTGCTGACGAGAGCGTTATTGTTGCTCCAACGAAAACAATTACAATGCCATCTACAGAAGTATCATTTACTTTTAAGAAGGCAGACTTTGCCAGACTAATGAAAGGTGTAGTTACATTAAACTTACCTGACATTGCAGTTATAGGCGATGGTAAAACTATGAGACTTATTGCAGACGATAGAAAAAACAAGGCGTCTAATAAGTTTGACATTGAGTTAGGTGAAACTGACAAGACTTTCAAGGCATTTTTCAAAGCAGAAAACTTTAAAATGTTAGAAGATGATTATGATGTTGCGATATCAAAACAAAAGATATCACACTTTGTAAATAGAACAAGACCAGTACAATACTGGATTGCTCTTGAACCTGAAAGTGAATTTTAAATTATGGAGAATATATTATGGCAAGTGAAGATTTTTTGTGGGTTGAGAAATACCGACCAAAAACAATTGAAGATTGTATCCTCCCAGAGGATATAAAATCTACATTTCAATCTTTCTTACGACAAGGCGAAATTAGTAACTTACTTTTATCTGGTACTGCTGGTACAGGTAAGACCACGGTTGCTCGTGCTTTATGTGAAGAGTTGAAATGTGATTATCTTATTATTAATGGGTCAGACGAAGGTCGTCAAATTGATACATTAAGAACAAAGATAAAGAACTTTGCGAGTACCGTTTCTTTAACAGAAGACGCTAATCACAAAGTAATAATAGTTGATGAGGCAGACTATATGAACGCTGATAGTGTTCAACCTGCTTTAAGAAACTTTATTGAAACCTTTTACAAGAATTGTAGATTTATATTTACTTGTAATTTCAAAAACAAAATAATTCCTGCATTACATAGTCGTTGTACCGTAGTTGACTTTAAGATAGTCAATGGTCAGAAGAAGAAGTGTGCTGACCTTATGTTAGGTAGACTAGAGAATGTATTGAAAGAAGAAAAGATTGAGTATGATAAAAAGGTTCTTGCAGAATTAATTATCAAACATTTTCCAGACTTCAGAAGAACTATCAACGAACTTCAAAGATATTCAGTTAGAGGTAAGATTGATAGTGGTATATTATTTACATTATCAGAAGTTAATAACAAAGAACTAGTCGCTACATTAAAAGAAAAAAGATTTAATGATATGCGAAAATGGGTTATTCAAAACATAGATAAAGAACCAACTTCTATGTTTAGAAACTTATATGAAATATTGTGGAAATCTTTAGACCCTAAATCTATACCACAGGCAGTTTTAGTTATTGCTGGTTATCAGTACAAGGCGGCTTTCGTTGCAGACCAAGAAATCAATATGGTCGCTTGTCTAACCGAGATAATGGCCAATTGTAAGTTTAAGTAATGTTAGGCCTAGGTTACAAAGGCGCTTGTCAATTAAGATTAGACGAGGGTTATACTACTCAAAAACATAATGGCAATGGTTACGAAGAACCAGGACACGAAAGATATTGTTTATATCTTGGTAGAAGTCATATACACGACCACGAAACAAATGTTATGGCAAGAGGTCTATTAAAAGTAGGTAGGGCAAAGTATCTATCTGCTGTTATTCGTAGTCGTAATCAACCTGGTAATGATTTTAGAATTTACTATGCAATCTATGTTCCTAACGATACACAATCTTGGAGACTAGAAGAAATATTTAAAGGTAAATATAAAAGTAGAAATGTTCCTGGTGACGAAGGTCAACAAGAACTATATAATATAGAAGACAAAGAATTAAAACAAATAGTTGATGATTTATCTGAACACGCTACAGATATAAACCTCGACCCGAAAGTAATTAGTTATGTATGAATTGAAAGATTATCTGAATTCCATAAACTTCACTAAAGAAGATATAATGGATACCACCGATGTAACTTGGGAAAAGAAATATCCTGCGTTTATCGTAAACAAGTGTTTATCGTATCATTATGATACTTTAATCGCAGCCAATGAAATGAATGGTTATCATTTCCTCCCTAACAATATGCAGTTTCAATTTTTACTAAATATAGTAAGAAAGAAAAAAAGATTTGCTAAATGGTTTAAGGCTGAAAAACTTAAAAATTTAGAGTATGTAAAAGAGTATTATGGTTATAGTAATGAAAAAGCAAAGACCGCTCTCAGCATATTGAATAAATCACAAATTGAAACTATAAAAAAATCCTTGCAAAAGGGTGGGAGAAATAAAAGATGACAAACGGAGACATTAAATGGTCGCCAGATGATATGCTAGAAGTTACAATCAAGCAACCTGACGATTTTTTAAAAGTGCGAGAGACACTTACCAGAATAGGAGTTGCAAGTCGTAAAGACAAAACTCTATTTCAATCGTGCCACATACTACACAAACAAGGCAAATATTACATTGTACACTTCAAAGAACTATTTGCTCTTGATGGTAAGAAAGCAACATTAAGCGATAACGATATTCAAAGAAGAAATACAATTGCAGTATTACTACAAGATTGGAACCTAATTGATATTGTAAAAAAGGCAGACGCAGAAAACAAGGCGCCTTTATCACAAATAAAGGTACTACCATTTAAAGAAAAGAAAGAATGGAATTTATCTGCCAAATATAATATTGGTAAGAAAGTTGAAGAGAAAACGGAAGTAGCAAGTAATGAAGGACAATAATGTTGCAAGTAAAAGAATTCAATCAATTTCTAGCAGAAAAAGTAGATAGAGAAGACAAACCTATACAGATAGCGGTTATTACTAAAACTAACCCTAACTTAAAGAAAAGAAAAGTTGGTGGTAAAGAAGATAAAGAGTTAACCGTAAAACTGATACACGATATTTGCGAAGAATTAAAAATCAAATGTGTTGTAATTGAAACTAGACACGCTATCATTACAGGTAAAGACGAAGAGAAGAATACTCTAACGGTTTATAACTATGATGGTAAAGATACTGAACATACATTTATTGGTAAAGATACTATCTGTATAACAAGAGCAGGTTCAGTAGAAGATGAAAGTGGTATGTCAATCATATCTGCTTTTCAAAACTCTGGTTCTTTTATGATTAACACAAAGAACTCAATGCTAACTTGTAATAACAAAATGACAAGTGCATTGTTATTTGAGAAGTTTAATATACCTACACCTAGAACTGCTTTCGTATCAAACGAAAAAAATATAGATGACGCAATAGAAATGATAGGTGGTAAATTTCCTATCGTACTAAAAACATTAACAGGTACTCAAGGAATTGGTGTTGTTAAAGTTGATAGTTATGAAAGTTTAGTATCTACTATTCAGGCGATGTGGAAGTTAGGTGCAGAATTATTAATACAAGAATTTATGCCTGTGAAGTTTGATATAAGAACTTTCGTAGTAGACAATAAGATATTTGCAAGTACAAAAAGAATTCAATCATCTTTTGATTTTAGAACTAATACACATAGAGGTGCCGAAGCGGTACCATATAAATTAAATGATGATGAAATAGAAATGGTGCTACGGGCATCCAGAGCAAGTAAGGCATACCTTTGTGGTGTTGACCATATCATTCATAATGGTAAGATGTACATACTAGAAGTAAATGGTTCTCCTGGTACTGGTGCAGATTATGAGGGTTACTTGTATAAAGATTTAGAAGGACCAAATCCTGGTGGTGCAATATCAGGTAAACAATTAGTTAAGAATTTTGTTAAGTATGTTACAGATAGAACTAATTGGGATAGACAATCACTAGTAGAATGTGGTTGGTTAGAAACAATAGAATTAGAAGACATAGGTAAGATTAGAGCGAAGTTAGATACTGGTAATGGTGCCCTTGCTTGTAGTATGCACGGAGAAAATATCCAAGTGAAGGGTAAGAATATAACTTGGAAGTATAATGGTAAGGTATATACCAAACCAAAACACGGCGAGAGTAGAGTGTTCAGAGCAAACGCTGATGGGAATGAACCTAGTGAAACTAGGCAAACGGTATTATTAGATTTAACTTTTAATGGTTTTACATATAAAGATATAGAATTCGGATTAGACCAAAGACCAAGGTCTGGTTCAGATGTACTGCTCAATAGAGAGGTTATTCGTCAATTTAATGCGAGTGTTAATCCTAATAGAACTTTCGTATTATCTAAACGACTTCCCCCTATTGACAAAGACTAACAATTATAATATAATGGAGTGATTATGGCAATAAAAATATTAAGACTTATCACAGGTGAAGATATTATTGGAGACTATTCAGAGAACGAGAATAATACAATCGTTACTTTGAAACAACCTTATATCATTTATCCTACCTCTCAACCTAAACCAGGTGAGGCAATCAAGTTTGGTATGTTCACATATATTCCTTATGCAGAAACAGAGACTATTAGTTTTGGCGTAGACAAAGTAATTACGGTTGTCGACCCTAAACAGGATTTACTTGCGAGTTATAAACAATCAACAAGTAAGATTATTCAAAGTCCAGGTCTTCTGACAGAGACAAAAGGAACTACTTGGGATAGTACAAAGTAAATGAGTGATAGTCCAATGGTGACTATCTACTTTGTACATAAGAACGGAAAACAAACAGAAGTCAAAGTACCAATAGGTTATACAATAATGGAAGCGGCTCGTACTTATGCTGAGCCGTCTATAGACGAGATACCAGCAGATTGTGGTGGTTGCAATTCGTGTGGAACTTGTCATATCAATATTAAAGAGGATATTGACAAAGTTGGTATGGTAGAGTATGATAGTTTAGAGAATGAATTATTAGAGACTAATATGGAATATGATAGAATGTATTCCAGATTGGCTTGTCAAGTTATGTTAGAGAAAAAACATAATGGTATTAAAATATATTTGAGAGATATGGAGTCCATTTAGTGAATTTTTATAAAGATGTTATTGAATACAGAGGCAACTTACTTGTACGAGGCATACACGAAGGCAAAGAGTTTAAAGAAAAGGTAAACTTTAGACCGACTTTATATGCGATAACGCAAGATAAAACTAATCATAAAACTTTACAAGGTCAGAATTTAAAACCTATAGAGTTTGAAAGTATATCAAAGGCAAGAGAATTTAAAAGAAACTATACAAATGCTTCGGCACCATTGTATGGTAATGACCGATATCATTTTCAATATATCGCAAAAGAATATCCAACAGACATTGAGTTTAATAAAGACTTAATTAAAATCTTTACACTTGATATTGAGACAACTGCTGAAGGTGGTTTTCCAGATGTAGAAAATCCAGTTGAAGAACTTATATGTCTTACAATCAAAAATCAATCAAACAAAAACATTATTACTTGGGGTACTAAACCTTTCTTTACAGATAGGCCAGAAGTAACTTATGTAGAATGTAAAAATGAAAAACAAATGTTGATGGAGTTTTTCAAGTTTTGGACAAAGAACTATCCAGATGTAATCACAGGTTGGAATACAAAGTTTTTTGATTTACCATATCTATGTAATAGAATAAAACATTTAGTTGGCGACAAAGTTATTAATAAATTATCGCCTTGGGGTTTGATAGAACAAGAACAAATTACGGTCAGAGGTAAAACACAAACTACTTTTGATATTAAAGGTATTGCAATGTTAGATTATCTTGACTTGTATAAGAAGTTTATTCCTACAAGACAAGAGAGTTATAAACTTGACTATATCGCAAAAGTAGAACTAGGTAGTGATGGTAAAGATAATAACCCTTACGATACATTTAGAGAATGGTATACTAATGACTTTCAAAGTTTTGTAGATTACAATATTAAAGATGTTGAACTAGTTGACCAGTTAGAAGATAAGATGAAATTAATTGAACTTATCTTAACAATGGCCTATGAGGCGAAGATTAATTATAAAGATGTATTTTCAGAAGTTAGATTATGGGATACTTTAATATTCAATCATCTACTAAAAGAGAATATTCATATACCACCTCGTACTGATAATGTTAAAGAAGAAAAGTATACTGGTGCATATGTTAAGTCGCCACAGGTAGGTCAACATAAATGGATTGTATCTTTCGATATTAACTCACTATATCCACATTTAATTATGCAGTATAATATTAGTCCAGAAAAGATTATTGGTATGAAATCTGATGGTATTAGTGTAGATAGATTATTGAAAAGAAAAACACCATTAGATTATTTAAAAACAGAGGGTGCAACAATTACACCAAACGGCGCTATGTTTAAAAATGATAGTCAAGGTTTCTTGCCGAAACTTATGGAAAAGATGTACAATGATAGAGTGCATTTTAAACAATTAGAGTTTCAAGCAAAACAAGAATATCAAAAGACAAAAGACCCATTGTATCAAAAAGAGATTGCCAGATGTCATAATATACAATGGGCAAAAAAGATATCATTGAATAGTGCCTATGGTGCAATTGGTAATCAGTATTTCAGATTTTATGATGTAAGACAAGCAACAGCGATTACTTCAAGTGGTCAATTTGTTATTCAGTATATTGAAAAACAAGTCAACAAGTATATGAATGAGATACTACAAACTAAAGACCAAGTAGATTATATTGTTGCGAGTGATACTGATAGTATATATTTGACACTAGATAAATTAGTTGACAAAGTATGTAAAGATAAAACTAAAGAACAAAAACTAAACTTTGTTGATAAAGTTGCAACACAAAAGATAGAACCATTTATTGAAAAGTGTTTTAAAGAACTTGCAGATTATACAAATGCGTTTGACCAAAAGATGGTTATGAAAAGAGAAGTTATCGCAGACAAAGGTATCTGGACTGCCAAGAAAAGATATATGTTAAATGTATTAGATGAAGAAGGTTTTAGATATGAAGAACCTAAACTAAAGATTATGGGTATTGAGGCAGTAAAATCTTCAACACCTGAAGTTTGTAGAGTTGGTATTAAAGAAGCGATTAGATTGATTATGAATAAAGATGAAGACGCATTACAGAATTATATTGCAGACTTTAAAAAAGAGTTTCATAAATTTGAACCTGAACAAATTGCGTTTCCTAGAAGTTGTAACAATTTGAGAAAGTATAGAAGTGATAGTAGTATATTTACAAAAGGCACACCAATACATATTAAAGGTAGTCTTATATATAATTATCATCTAAAAAGTCAAAAGTTAGATTACAAGTATCCTATTATACAAGAAGGCGATAAGATTAAATTTATTTTATTAAAAGAACCTAATCCTTTCAAGTTTAATGTGTGTGCTTATTTGTCAACATTACCTAGAGAGTTTAAATTAAAAGACTATATAGATTACGACCTACAATTTGAAAAAACATTTTTAGACCCTATGAGATTTATTCTAGGTGCGATAGGTTGGAACGCAGAACCACAAGCAAGTTTAGAGGCATTTTTTTAGAAAGAATAATATGGACATATTAAGAACAACAAACGATATAGATGTTACACAGGACGCAGTTAGACCTCATCTATCTTTAGATTTTAGAACTTCTAAAGGTAGAAAGATATTCATATTAGAAGAATTTATAGATGATGAAAGTATACCTATGGCATATTGCTGTGTTGCTTTCTGTTACGCTGTACCTACGAATGAAGAAGAACTAGAAAAGTATTCTATACCTGATGGTAAGATTGCAGTTGCATATACCGTATGGGCGACTAGACATAGAAAAGGCGCAGGTAGAGATATAATATTTAAAATTAGAGATAGACTAGTTGAAGATAGAGAAAGATTATATGGTGGTTTACCATTTGTAGATAGAATGATTACATTGTCACCATTGACAGATATGGCATATAGATTTCATACAAGAAATGGTGCTACATTATTAAATCACAATGAGACAAGTTATAATTTTGAATACGATATATGATTAATAGAGATATAGTTGAAAGTGTAATAGATGTAGGTAGTGGTTTTATATTAGCCGTTCTTATACAATTATTAATCTTTCCACTATTTGATTTACACCCTAGTATATTTGATAGTATGGGTATTGCATTAATATTTACCGTGGTGTCTATGACAAGGTCAGCATTATGGAGAAGATATTTTAGAAAACGAAGATTATGATGAGTGATAAAGATATTGAAGAATATCATAATATAGGTATGAATACATTGAACTTAAAAGATTATGCAAACGAGAATGGTCTTCCTATTATGGATAGAATTCAGTTTGATAGATGGACAGAAGAACTAGGTAAAGAACAATTTAGAGTTTTACTATCTCAATATATCGCTGAACATAGACCAAAGTTTCCACTAAAGAATATATCTCACGAAGATATGAGAAAGAATATTATTGACTTATCAAAGTTTGATACTTCAAAGATATGTACACCAAAAGAACAAATAGAGAAAAAGGTATTTGAAAAATATGATGATTACGAATATGGATTTGAAAAACACGGTCTTGGTATTATTGATGGTGGCAATCAGTTTAATATCAGTAGCAATTATTTCCATCAGCATTTACGCTTGAATTGTAGTAGTTATGGATTTAGAGCACCATTAGAAGTATGGCAGAATGGTAATGCAAAAGATATATGGAAGTGTTTAGGTCCTATCTGGAGAGGTATCAATTCAGAAAGAGTTTTAAAAGAGGCAACTTATTTAAGTGCATTTAGATTAGGCACATATATTGCAACACAATTTAAACCTGTTGTTGCAAAAACAATTTACGATATTACAAAAGCAGACACCGTGTTAGATACAAGTTGTGGTTGGGGTGATAGATTGGCAGGTTTCTTTGCTAGTCAGGCAACGCATTATTATGGTTGCGACCCTAATCCTAACACATATAAACAATATATGAAACAGATAGAAGAGTATACTAAAATATTTCCTAACAAGAAAGTTAAGATATACAATTGTGGTGCAGAAGATTTACCTTATGATGAGTTGCCAGATATAGATTGTGCATTTACAAGTCCACCTTATTTCAGTACAGAAGAATATAACAAAGGTGGTGAGAAAGAAGAAAACCAATCTTGGTTCAAATTCAACGAATACGAGAAATGGCGAGACGATTTTTATTTACCAGTAGCAGAAAAGACACTATCAAAATCTAAATTTATGTTAGTGAATATAATGGACCCTAAAGTAAAGAATGTTAGATATAGGTCTAGTGATGAACTGATAAATAGAAACAGAGATAAATTTATGGGTCAAATTGGTATGGTAATAATGCAGAGACCTCAAGGTAATGCAAAGTTTAAGACCAAGGAAGAACTCAACGAATTTATGGCAATGAAATATATTGAAAATGTATGGTGTTTTGGACCTAAAGAATATGACTTCTTTTCAGCAAGTAGAAAAGGAACATTGGAAAGTTTCTTGTAGGTGCTTGACAAATTAAATCAAATAGTATAATATGGAGACATAATGACAGATTTTTTAAAAGATATAATAAAAGAAACAGGTAACGAATATGCCACTCTTGCGAGTGAAGGCATAGACGCAGGCGATGTATCTAACTTTGTTGATACAGGTTGTTACTCATTGAACGCCCTATTATCAGGTAGTATCTATGGTGGTATGCCAGGTAATAAGATAACTGCCATTGCAGGTGAAGCCGCTACAGGTAAAACATTTTTCGCATTAGGTATATGTAAACACTTTTTAGATAAAGACGAAAGCGCTGGTGTTATATACTTTGAAAGTGAAAGTGCCGTATCTAAAAATATGATTGAAGATAGAGGCATTGATAGTAAAAGATTTGTAGTTGTACCAGTTGCAACCGTGCAAGAATTTAGAACACAATCAATTAAAATCGTAGACAAGTACCTAGAACAACCAGAAGACAAACGAAAACCTATTATGTTTGTTCTTGATAGTCTTGGTATGTTATCTACAACAAAAGAAATGTCAGACACAGCAGAAGGTAAAGAGACTAGAGATATGACAAGGTCTCAAATTGTGAAGTCTACATTTAGAGTTTTAACATTGAAACTTGGTAAAGCAGATATTCCTATGATTATGACTAATCATACTTATGATGTTATCGGTTCAATGTTCCCACAAAAAGAAATGGGTGGAGGTTCAGGTTTAAAATATGCCGCTTCATCTATCATCTATCTTGGTAAAAGAAAAGTAAAAGACGGCACAGATGTTGTCGGAAATATTATCCATTGTAAAAATTATAAGAGTAGATTGACAAGAGAAAATTCTATGGTTGATGTCTTGTTAACATACGATAAAGGATTAGACAAATATTATGGTCTTATGGAACTTGCTATTGAAGCAGGTATCTTTAAGAAAGTGAGTACAAGAATTGAGTTACCTGATGGTACAAAAACATTTGGTAAAACGATAAACGATAATCCTGAAAAATATTATACAAAGGAAGTATTAGAGAAGATAGATGAACAAGCAAAAAAACAATTCCTCTACGGATAAGAGATACGAATTCGTCATTAAAGATGGCGATGAATTTTCATCAATAAGAATTACCGAAGGTAAATACAAAGATGTTATTTACCAGTATGGCAAGGTGCAGTTTGCTCAGCAAGAAACACCTGAAGGCCAAATGCCTTTACAATTTCAATGGACATTAAAAAAGAAACCAGATGAGTTAGACCTGGATATTGACAAAGAAGGATTTATAAAGTATATTGGAGATATATTAGTTGAAATTATGGATGAAAGAATAAAAGATGGTACAATCATTGATGACAAATAGATTAGAAGACACAATACTGACAAACTTAATATTCAATGAAGAATATACAAGAAAGGTATTGCCGTTTCTTAAAGATGAGTATTTTGCAACCAGAAGTGATAAAATTATATTTTCTCAAATTTATGATTTCGTTAATAAATATAATAATCTTCCTACAAAAGAGACCTTGACTATAGAATTAAATAATCGTAAAGACATTAACGAGGAAGAATTTAAGGCTATAAAAACAACAATCGCAGGACTTAATCCTGTAGAAGCAGATTTAGAATGGTTGTTTGATACTACAGAGAAGTTTTGTAAAGACAAGGCGGTAAACAATGCAGTACTTAACGGCATTAAAATCTTGGATGGAAAAGACAAGAAAAGAACTCCAGAGGCCATTCCTTCAATTTTATCTGAAGCTCTTGCTGTGTCTTTTGATAATCATATTGGGCACGATTACATTGATGACGCAGACGATAGATTTGATTGGTACCATCGTAAGGAATTAAGACTTCCATTCGACTTACAATATTTCAATAGAATTACAAAAGGTGGTGTACCACAAAAGACTTTGAATGTATGTCTTGCTGGTACAGGTGTAGGTAAATCTTTGTTTATGTGTCACCTAGCGGCTTCAAGTTTACTTGAAGGTAAGAATGTATTATACATTACACTAGAAATGGCAGAAGAAAGAATTGCTGAAAGAATTGACGCTAACTTATTAGATGTAACAACGGATGACCTACACGCCCTACCTAAAACAATGTTTGATGATAGAGTTAAAAGACTAAAAGAAAAGTCTCCTGGTAAGTTAATCATCAAAGAATATCCTACGGCGTCTGCTCATAGTGGACATTTCAAAGCATTATTAAATGAACTTGCATTAAAGAAAAGTTTTAAACCAGATGTATTGTTTATTGACTATCTTAATATATGTTCTTCTAGTAGATTTAAAGGTGGTAATATATCATCTTATTTTTATATCAAGGCGATTGCAGAAGAATTAAGAGGTCTTGCAGTAGAATTTAAATTACCTATATTTACTGCCACTCAAACAACAAGAAGTGGTTTCGTATCTACAGACATTGGTCTTGAAGATACTTCAGAAAGTTTTGGTCTACCTGCAACGGCAGACTTTATGTTTGCATTGATGACTAGTGAAGAGTTAGATAGTCTCAATCAGATGAAAGTTAAACAACTTAAAAATAGATATTCAGACCCAGCGATAAATCGTAGTTTTATCATCGGTGTTGACAGGTCTAAAATGCGGTTGTATGATGTAGAACAAAAAGCACAAAATATAGTAGACGCTAATCAGGAGAAAGATATTGAAGAAACTGACCCATACGATAAGTTTTCTGACTTCAAAGTTTAAATTTATGCCGAGAAAAAATACGAAACCAATCAAACAAAAAGGAACTAGGAACTTGGAACCTGGAGAAAAACTACACTATACGAAGAGTATGGTTAAGAAAAAAGGAAAGATTTACTGGAGAGTTACAGAAAAACCTACTGGAACTATAGTAAAAGATTTCTTTTTTGAAAAGGACGCTAGGTCTTTAGTTAGATTTCAAAATAAAGAAAGAGTATGGGAAGCGAATGGTGGCATACCACACTTTCTTTGTGAGCAAATTAATTTGAAAAAAAGTTAAAAAAAATGCTTTTTTTGCTTGACAAGGTTTATATGCTGTGTTATAGTATATACATAATCAAACGAAAGGACTAAATTATGTCAGTTACACTAACACACAAACAAGTAGACCCTATCAACTTCCTATATGCCGAGAATGGTTGTCTTGGTATCAAGACTACAGATGGTCTTGACTATATGACCGATAAGGTTGAAACCGTTGCAAAGATTTTAACTAACCACGGTGTTCCAACTTCTGTTGCGACTTCATCTTCTATGGATTTCGCAGACGAATATGGTTTTGAAAAATGGGATGGTGCCCAAAAGATATGGAATGCCGCTCTCAATATGGTTGGATACACGATTGACGAAGTATACTAATTGACGAATGGGTGAGTAATGTGCTGACACTAGTACCGATAGTGTACACTTTAGTAAGTACTAGTATAATACTCTTAATTGTCTCTTGAAACAAACGCCTGCCAAAGAACAGCCCACCTTTCTTTTCCCCCTTACAATTGCTAACTGCTCGTAGCTCAACTGGATAGAGCACCAGTCTTCTAAACTGGATGTTGCAGGTTCAAGTCCTGCCGAGCAGGCCAATTGTTTTATTTACTGCTTGACATAGGGATAAATATGATATAGTATCATCTTATAAATGGAGAAATAATATGTATAAAAACATTGTAGAACAAGCAGCCAAAAAGGCAGGTGCAGGATTAGAATATAAAGATAAAAAATCTACTGCTACTGCTGAGGTATATTTCTTTAGACACGGCAATAGAAATAGTGCGAAGATAGATACACAAAATTTTTTAAAAGCCAACAAGATTAAATTTGTTGATAAGAAGACTAGTTTATCAAGTGAGAATATTACAGAGTTTGAAGTCGGTGGTAAGACTATACGAATTGCATATAAACCGAGAGGTGGTGGTTCGGGTGGAGGTGCCGCTGTAACTGCTGTAACAGAAAGTGCTCAATGTTACTATTGTTCACTTGCGTTTAATGTTAAACGAGGTCCTATCAAAGAAGCAGATTGTACTATAACTAATTTAGAGAAGGCCGCAAAGTATGTACAGGCAACCGTAAAAGTTAAATCTGCTGTAGATAGATTACCAGAAGATTGGCCTGATACATTAATAAAATCTGCAAACATAGTTTACAACAAATATAAAAGTAAAGTTACAGGTTCAGTATACTTTCATAGAGGTTCGCCTTTTATGGAAAAAGTATATCGAGCAAAGAAAGAAGTACAGAAGATGGATAAGGCGTCTGGTAATCCACAGGCACCTGGTTCGTTTTCAGATGATAAATGGAATCCTGGCGATATATGGATGACCACAATGTCTCCTGGTGCAGACCCTTTGAAAGAATTTAAACAAGATTGGTCAGTATTAAATCAGGCAGTATTAGATAAGGCAGGTCGTATCAAAAGTCCTAAAACATTCTTGTTAGGTATCTCATTAAAGAAGTTAGGTAATGTTGCAACACTAAAAGAGTATAACGCACCTTCAAGAGTGAAAGAAGTAGAACACCCTTATAAGAGTTATATCTTTGGTAGAAACAATGACTTCTTTTCATCAATTGATATGTATATGAAAATGGGTACTGGTGAGGTTCAGTTTAGAGCAACAGCAAGTACCTCTTCTTGGCAAGGTGAAATTAAAGGAGTAACAGCCGCAGGTGGAAAAATCGGTGGTGGTAATTTAAATTTCTATTGCGAAAGACATTTGAGAAGAAGTATTGGTGGTGGTCTAAAAGGTAGGTCTTGGAAAGAAACACCAGGTAATCAAGTTAGATTAAATGATATGTATTTACTATTTAAAAAATACACACCTAAAGAACAACACATTGAACCTAGTATTTTTATTAAGAAATGTATTGACAAAGGTGGTAGTTTTATCTTCTCAAAGAATATGTGTTTACAATTTTTAGACACATTTATGTCAGGAACTTCTGTTCAAAGAAACAGAGTATGTACTGATATTATGAGATATGCCGCTAGTAATACAGACCAGTCTTCTTTTTTTATAAAGGTATCTTAAAACTTATAAATAGTAGTAGACGAAGTGAGAGTTATATTGATGGATAGTTTATTTGTATATGGAAAAAATGAAGGAAAAAAATGTTTAGTTTTAAAGGATATTCCTCTTCAGGTGCCAATACACACCTAGAACATTTAGAGGATAGTATAATCAACGATGGTGCTAAAGGTGGCAGAAATGCGATTGCATTTTTAAAATCTTTACAAAAAATGCTTTCGGCAAATGTTAGCAATAAAGTTAATGTTACCGTTAAATGGGATGGAGCGCCTGCTATCGTTTGTGGTACTAATCCTGAAAATGGCAAATTCTTTGTCGGTACAAAATCTGTATTCAATAAAACACCAAAAATCAATTACACTCCAGCAGATATATCACGAAACCATCCAGGTGGTGTAGGTGGTACACTTCAAGTAGCATTAAGAGAATTAAAGAAACTAGGTATTAGAGGTATCGTACAAGGCGATTGTCTCTTTACAAACGACCAAAAGAAAATCGTAAACATAGATGGTCAATCTATGATATCATTTACACCTAACACAATTACATATGCAATGCCAGCCAATAGTGCAGTAGGTAGAAAAATTGCAAGAGCAAGAATGGGTATTGTATTTCACACACAATATACAGGTAACGATATGAAGAGTTTAAATGCTTCATTTGGTTATGTATCAGGTATTAGAAGTGGTAGTGTATGGGTACCATCAGCACAATACAAAGACGCTAGTGGTAGTGCAAGTTTTAGTCGTGCTGAACTTACAAAGTTTAATGCACAATTAAGAATGGCAGAAGGTAGTTTAGGTAAGGCCGCACCATTACTAAATCAATTTGATAGTAGAGACGAATTATCTGTAGGTTATAGATTAAAAACTTATTTCAATAGTATCGTAAGAGGTACTTCTGGTATGGGTAGAGTAAAAGATTTAGTTGAAAAGTTTCCAGATTACTATGAGAACTTTATCAACGCAGAGATAGACGCTAGAAAAACACCGAAAGGTAAAGAAAAATTTAAAGTAGCAAAAGAAAACAATATGAAGTTTATTGCTCGTAATAAACAATCTTTATATTTTGCAATCGCAACTTATGTAACATTACAAAATTGTAAAGGTATTGTATTAAGTAAACTTGCACAAATACAAAGTGTAGGACATTTTTTGAGAACTGATAGTGGTTATAAAGTAACAGCACCTGAAGGTTATGTTGCAACTGACCGTGTCGGTAATGTTGTTAAACTGGTAGATAGATTAGAGTTTAGTAGAGCAAACTTTACTATCGCCAAAGATTGGGTGAAAGGTTAATATGTTATATGACACAACAGGAACAGGAGATATGTTAGGTTTTAAAGACTACATCATAAATCATTTAATGGAAGCGAAACAAACTCGTATCATTATTATGGGTGGTCCAGGAAGTGGTAAGTCAACTTATTCAGAATATTTGATTAGACACTTTGGTATTAAACACATATATCCAGGTGGTATGTTGAGAAAAGAAATAGACAAAGGTGGTGAACGAGGTCAGATGATTAAGAAGTTATTAGACCAAGGTAAGTTTGCACCTAATGATATTGTATTAGATTTAATAAAAGACGCTCTATTAGAAGATGACGCTAAAAATGGATATGTTCTTGACGGCTATCCTAGATATATGCAACAAGTAAGAGATATGGAAAGAGAAAAGATTGCTTATGATGTTGTTGTATATCTTGATGTGTCAGAAGAAGAAGTAATAAAAAGATTAACGAAGAGAGGGAGAAAAGATGATAGGCCATCTACTATCCGTAGTAGAATTGCTTTATACCAAAGAGAGACAGGTCCAGCAATCGAACACTACAAGAAAAAACCAGGTTTCATTTCTGTCAAGGCTGAAGGAAAAGAACCAGGCGATATTGCAAAAGATATTATCAAGGAGATAGAAAGTGAACTTTAACGATTATCAATCACTAACAAGTGCAACAGCAATTTACGATGAAAAACATAAAGTAAATTATCCTATGATTGGATTATGTTCAGAAGTAGGAGAGGTTGCAGATAAAATTAAAAAGAATATGAGAGACGGAAACACATATTCAAAAGAAGATATCGCAAAAGAATTAGGAGATTGTTTGTGGTACATCGCTGCCTTATGTAGAGATTTAGATATCAATATGGAAGATGTAGCAGAAGCAAATTTAGAAAAGTTAAGAAACCGTATGAAGAATGATACGCTTTCAGGAAGTGGTGATGACCGATAAGTATAGACCTTTGCCAGAAAGCCTAACGATAGGTAAATCAAACATAGAAGGTTATGGTGTATTCGCTACAAAGAAAATTGATAAATGGACTGACTTGGGTATTGGTTGGTTGAATGTTGGAAGAGAGTTATATAGAACACCATTAGGTGGTTTTATTAATCATAGTGATAAACCTAATATACAGAAGATTGAAGTTGATGGAAAATATTATGTACAAACATTAAAAGATATTAAAAAAGGAGAAGAGTTAACTTTAAAATATACTCTATACAAAGTATGAAACAATTTAAGGCATTAATACAAGAGGGAGTTTACGACCCAGGTATCTTCAAGGCATTTTTCCTTGCAGGTGGTCCTGGTAGTGGTAAGACATATGTTACTACTAGAACTACTGGTGGTATGGGTCTTAAAATGGTTAACTCTGATACAAGATTTGAAAACTATTTAAAGAAGGCAGGTCTATCTTTGAAAATGCCTGACAATGAGGCAAGTGTTAGAGACCCATTAAGAGCAAGAGCAAAACAAGTTACTGGTGACCAGATGGACTTGTATATCAAAAATAGATTAGGTCTTGTTATAGACGCTACAGGTAGAGACTATAACATAATACAGAAACAAAGAAGTATGTTGATGATGTTAGGATACGATTGTTATATGGTATTCGTTAACACTTCTTTAGATGTTGCGTTAGAAAGAAATGCTACTAGAACTAGAACGGTACCTAAAGATATTACAATTAAATCTTGGAACGCAGTACAGAATAATATAGGTCGTTTTCAGAATATGTTTGGTTCTGGTCAAATGATTATTGTTGATAATAATAATGCAAAAGAAGATACATTAAACAAAGTTTATAGTAAAGTTAGAAACTATGTAAGAGCACCTATTAAATCTTATGTTGCAAAAAGATGGATAGAAAACGAATTAAAGAAAAAAAGATTAGGTATTAAAGAAGATGTCAACGATATGACACACCCTAAAACAGAACCAAAACCTGTAAACAATGTTGTAGGTGATTGGAAGAATATAGATGTACCAGCACCATCTTTGAATGATAGTGAAGAGACTAAATCAGAAATGATGATGATGTCTAAACTATTTGAACAAAGAAACAATGCGATTGTACAAAGTATTAAAGACCACGACCAAGAAGTATTTTATGGTATTGAAAGTTACTTAATGAAATACAATTTAGAATACACAATGAAAGATATTCAAAATCTAAAGAAAATAGGTAGTGGTGTTGTAAGACATTTTAAAAACAAGTTTCAAAGACCAAGACCATATGAACTTGCAGACGCTTTAAATATGAAGTTTAATCATATGGAACTTATATCAGATAGTATGAAAACTCCTGCGTATCCATCAGGTCATAGTTTACAATCAAGATTGATTGCAGAATTTTATGGTAAGTTATATCCTAAACATAAACAAAACTTAATTGACTTGGCAGATGAATGTGGTTATGGTAGAGTACTTGCTGGTTGGCATTATCCATCTGACCATATTGAAGGTGTTAACATTGCTAAAAAATTAATCAATATGGTTAATTTACAAGAAAGTATTATTGACATACCAAGAAGAACTTATGCACCAGGTGTATTTGATGAGGAAGATACAAACAATCCTAAAATAAAACCAAGTGTTATTAAATTAATTAAAGACCAACTCAAAGTATTTGAGAAAGAATTTCCTATTATCAAATATGGTTTGATTGGTTCTATACTTACAAAGAGATATAGAAATGACGCAGATTTAGATATCAATGTTTTATTTGATGTACCAGAAGAAGATAGAGAAGAAGAAAGAACTTTATTATCTTTGAAATATCTATCAACTAAAAATCCTGATAACATACAAGGTAAATTAATACCTGGTACACAACACCCAATTAATTATTATTTCTTAACTGACCCTAAACTATACAAAGACCAAGAGAGAAAGGCAGACGCAGTATTTTCAATTACTAGAAATACATTTGTCAAAAGACCTGAAGACTTTGTATTTAATGTCAGCGATTACATAGATGACTTTAATAAAAAAGTACAAGAGATAGATGTAGTCAAAGGTGAATTAAAAAGAGATATAATAGATTATGACGAATTAAAAGAATTAGGTCCTAACGAAATAGAAGGTTTACAAGATAAGATACAAAGTAAACTAGATGAAATAGAAAAAGATATAGAGGACATAATAAAGATAGGCGATGGTGTAGACGCAGAAAGAAGAAAAGCGTTTGATACAGATATGTCGCCAGACGAAATCAGAAAGTATGCTATAAAAAATAGATTACCTAAAAATGTAATTTATAAGATGTTAGAGAAATATCATTACATTACTTTCTTTAAAAAGTGCAAAAAGATTATGGATGACGGCGAAGTAACAGACGCTGAAATAGATAGTCTTAAAGAAGCAGTAGGCACACCTAAAAAACATATCGCATTTACATTTGGTAGATTTAATCCACCAACGATAGGTCACGAAAAGTTAATAAACAAAGTGGCGTCTGTAGGTGCGAATGATTATCTCATTGTGCCAAGTGGGTCAAACGACCCTAAAAAGAACCCATTAAAAGTTGATGACAAAATCAGAATGATGAAAAATATGTACCCTAGACACCAAAGTAAAATAAAACAAATACCTGGTGCTAGAACAGCGATTGAAGTTGTCAATAAATTAAATGGTAAAGCAAACGAAATAACAATGGTAGTTGGTTCAGATAGAGTAAGAGAATTTGAAACACTACTTAAAAAATATAACGGAGTACAAGCAAGAGGTACTAATTACGAATTTGATAAAATCAATATTGTAAGTGCTGGAGAAAGAGACCCAGACGCTGAAGGCGCTATGGGTATGTCAGCAAGTAAGATGAGAGACGCAGCCAAGAACGATGACTTTGCAAGTTTCAAAAAAGGTTTACCTACTTCTTTCAGAGACAAAGAAAGATTATATGGTCTAGTTAGAAAAGGTATGAACTTACAAGCAAATATGCAATCACACGGACTTGGTACATTGAAACCAATGTCAAGTGTTGAAAGTTTTACTCAATGGCAAATAAGAGACTTGTATATCCGTGAACAACTATTTAACATAAACGATATTGTAGAAGACCAAGACCAAGATGTACAAGGAAAAGTAATTAGAAGAAGTACGAATTATATTGTCGTAGAAGATGATAAATCAAAACTTCATAAGTGTTGGATATGGAATTGTATTCCAACATCTAATATAGATGAAGTAAAATTACACGAAGTAAATCTAAACATAGACTATGGTTTTGAAGCAGTATCAGAAACGGAAGTCAAAATGAATACAGAAGAGAAAGAAAATGGTAAACAAAAAATACCACAAGACAAAGATGTATCAAAAAAAGATGGTACGCAACCTAAAAAATACTACAAAGATATGTCCAAGTCCACAAAGTCTAAAAGAGCAGATTACTTTGCCAAACAAAAATATAAGAAGTCAGACGATGACAACGATTACAAGGCTGCGCCTGGCGATAAAGACGCTAAGACAAAGACTAGTAAACATACAAAGAAATACCAACAAATGTACGGCAAAGAAGCATACGAAATAGGTAAAGATTACGCCGACCATACGAAAAAGATGACGCCTGGACAACCAGAATACAAGAAAGATGATAAGATAACTGATAAAGATATCAAAGAATGGGCATCCTCAATTGATACAATTGATAAATATAAGAAACGATATGGTGAAGACTATCAAAGTGAGATAGATGAGGCTGTGAAAAAGATGGAGGAAAGATTGAAAATTCAATCTTTTAAAGAGTATGTTAAGATTTAGTGATTATGTAGGAAAGATAACTACTTCTCTACACTATCATATAGAGAACAACATACCTCTTGCAGAGAATGTGTACAGAGTACATAGTGAAGAGTTTTATAAACTATTCAGAGAAGCAAGAGAACTCTATAACGACAACCTACTAGAGGTTGAGAGTGAGTGGGATAAGGCACTTTTAGAAAGTGATATCGGAGAGTTTGGTGACTACGAAGGACAACAAGTACCACTAGATTGCCCGATACAAGAAGAAGAGAAAAAAGACCCACCTCTTAATAAACCTAAAAAAGGTGGTCCTAAAAAGTTTTATGTCTTTGTTAGAGACGGCGACAAGATTAAGAAAGTAACTTGGGGTGATACCACAGGTTTAAAAGTCAAGTTGAATGACAAAGAAGCGAGAAAGAGTTTTGCTGCCAGACACAGATGTGACCAGCAAAAGGACAAAACAAAGGCCGCATATTGGGCTTGTAACTTACCTCGTTATGCAAAGTCTTTAGGACTTTCAGGTGGAGGTAACTTTTTTTGGTAGGAGGTTTTGATGAGTTGTTTTTACGATATGCGAGAAGACGAGACACAAACTTCTTGGCAGAGAGCATTTAATCACGATGTCAAAGACGAAGAATTAGTTTGGCATAGAGACGAGAACGATAGAATTGTAAAAGTAATTTCTGGTGTAAACTGGAAGTTTCAATTTGATAATGAGTTACCGATGACTATGGTAGTAGGTAAAAGTTTTAAAATACCGAAGATGACTTATCATAGAATTATAAAAGGTGAAGGAAGACTAATTTTAGAAATAAAGGAAATTTAGGAGAAAACAATGACAAGATATACAAAATCAATGAGAGAAGCACTAGAAGAAGTGTGGGCAAATGATATTGCTATCGAAGAAGGCAAGATGAAAACAATTGCTACTCTTTTTGACCAAGGTAAATCTGCTGAAGAAATAGCGAAGAAAATGAAACTTCCTCTTTCTACTATCAAAACTATTTTAGGCGAAACAGATATTAAAGAAGATACTATTAACGAATTTACAGACGCTCAAATTGCAAGATTGAAAAAAGAATATATGCCTTTAAAAGGTGCAAGAATTTCAATTGCGAAAGCAAACCAGTTAAGAAACATCTTTGATAAGATACCTGACCACGCTCTTCCTAAATTATTCAAAGCAGACATACCATTTATATCTGCTATGTCAGTATCAAGAATGATACAAAAGAAAATACCTGTACCAAAAGGTGTCAAACTTTCTGCGTTTGAAAATAAGTCTTGGGAACAGGTACAAGAAAAAGAAGAAATAAAAGAATTTAAGAAAATGAAAGTTACCATACGAGATATGGATAACCGAAAGAAAGCAATTACAGATTTACAAAAACAAAATCTAGGTGTTTCTGTAAGTGGTGGTGTAATTAAAGTTGATGGTAAAGGTAGAGACCTTAATAACTTTGCAAAAGATTTAATGAACTTCTATGGTGCCAATGTTGTTGCAGAAGAAAGTGATAGTGCCTTTGAAGTATCAGGTCAAGAGAACGAAGGTAGAGAAGAATTAAAAGAATACAAAGAGTACCTAGAGTATATGTGTAAGAACTCTGGTCAGGCAAGAACAATTGCTAATATGTTTAAAGGTAAAACAGGTGGTGGTGAAGTAACTGCCTCTGGTTCAGAAGTTAGAATTGATAGTGCAAAAGATGTAGAGAATATTCATAAACAAGTTATGGCGAAGTACGGCGATGATGTTAGAGTTATGACTGCTGAAGGTTTAGTAGAAGGTAAAGGAACTATTAAAGGTTTCAAAACAGATGGTGAAAAATCAAATATGGTTTCACTTGCTAAACAACACGGATTAAAAGTTAAAGATGTACCAGGTGGTATTGAACTATCAGGTAATATGAGAAAGATACTAGATATGCAATTGGCAACTAGGTCTCACTTGAAGACAGAAGAAAAAGAAGATATGAATAAACCTACACAATTAAAATCTTTCAAAGATATGCAGAATGAAAAAGAACCTAAAGAAGAGAAGAAACCTAAAGTAGATGTAGACGCTCTTAAAGACCAAATACAAATGTTGAAAACTAAATTAGAGAATGAAAAGAACAAGGCAATTAAACCAGAACCAAATCCTGAAACTGGTGAAGTACCTTTACAAGTTGGTCTTGCACAAAAGATATTAAGAGATAAACAAGAAAAAGAAAAACAAATGAAGAAAGAAGGTTTTGCTTCAGACGCTCAAAGAAAGGCCGCTTTCGCAAGTGGTTATAAAGAAAAGGGCAAAGACAAGAAAGAGAATGCTCCATCAGAAGCAGACATAGACAGATTAAAAAAACAAGGTTTGAAAAAAGAAGAATTAAATAAAGATGATGAGAAAGTAATTAAAAAAGTTAAAGATATGTTAAAAGGCGCTAGTGATAAACACGCCGCTCAAGCAAAAATGATTGATAAGGCATTGAAGAACGAGGCAGACTTATCTAAATCACAAATTAAAATGGTTCACAAAAAGGCAGATGAACTACCGAAGAAATCATTTAAAGATAGATATGGTAAAGATGGTGATAGTGTAAGATACGCTACTGCTACAAACATAGTTAAGAAAAAAGAAAAGATTGAAATGAGAGACCACCCTGCTAAACAAATGTATGAGGCAATTGAAGGTCTAAAGAAAAAGGCAGAGAAATCAGGAATGCCATATGGTATTCTTAAAAAGGTATATGATAGAGGTATGGCTGCTTGGAAAGGTGGACATAGACCTGGCGCAAGTCAACACCAATGGGCTTTTGCTAGAGTAAATTCATTTATAACAAAATCTAGTGGCACTTGGGGAGGTGCAGATAAAGACCTCGCCGCTAAAGTAAAAGGAAAATAATATGGCATATTTAAAATCAAAACCAGGTTCAGTAGAAGAGGCAATCACGGCTGCAGTAATGCAAGAGAAGTTGTCACCAAAACAAAAGAAGATTGACGCTAATAAAAATGGTAAGATTGACGCTTCAGACCTTGCAAAATTAAGAGCAAAGAAAGAAGATAACAATACAGATACTATTCTACCAAAGTCTCAATCTCCTAAATCTGATAATTTAGATATCAAAACTAAAGAACCTGTTAAAAAAATTACAGATAATAAGTCGAAATCAGACAAAATAGATGTTAATCCTAAAATTGATTATCAGGCATAATTAATTACATTTTTTGCTTGACTTTTACTTTATTATGTGTTAAGGTACAGCATAATGAATAAAAGGATAACACTATGAAATACAAAGAATTAAAACACGATATAATACTAGAGAATTTTCGACAAAATAATAAGAAACTTCCTAGAATTTATTGTGATATGGACGGTGTTCTTTGTAACTTTGAAAGAAGTGCCGAAAAGGCGACAGGTATGAACATCAATGCCTGGGCAAAAGAACCTGGAAAGAAATATAAAACAATCAGAGATAAATGGCAACCAATTATGCAGACTAAAAACTTTTGGTCTACAATGGATTGGAATCCAGGTGGTCAAAGACTATGGTCTTTCATAAGAAAATACGACCCACATATTTTATCTGCATATGTAGAACAAACTACAGACCCTAATTGTATACCTGGCAAAAGTAAATGGGCTAGAACTAGATTAGGAATGTCTGGAAGTAAAGTGAATTTAGTAAAACGAAGAGAAAAACAAAACTTTGCTAAAGTTGGTGGCTTACCTACAATCTTGATAGACGATTATATAAAGAATGTTAATCAGTTTAGTGCAAGAGGTGGGATAGGCATACATCATACAAGTACTGCTAAGACAATATCTGAATTGAAAAAACTTGGCTTCAAATAAGTATAAATAGTATTGTTATAACATTTAAATTAATTTAAATAAGGAGAATTACAATGGGACTATGGGGAGCAGACACGAATGACGAAAGCAAACCAAAGAACTTAACTACAGAGCAGAAGAAAGAAGTTTTTGCTAACAATATGGGTTGGGTTCAAGAGGCAGGCACAAAAGCGTCAGGAAACGACAACGCAAGCGCAACTCCAGAAGTTTTAGTCGCTATAGGTAATTTAGCAACACAATTAGGACAAGCAACTATTGACGCTGTGAACTTTGCAACTGGACAAACAATTTCAGGTGCAGGTGGTTCATCAATTGTAGTAGAGGTTCACTTTAATGAACAAGTTACAATTGCAGGTGGTTCGCCTCTAATGTATGTTTCTAATGACCAAACAGGTAGTGGAGGAGCTTCCTCAATTACCCTAACGATGGATGGTGGTGCAGGAACTAGAGATACACTCTCGTTTTCTGGAACTGCTACAAACGCTAATGTTAATGAAAATGATGTCATATCAATTTCAGCACAAACCATTAACTTAAATGGTGCAACAATAGTGGATGCTATCGGTGGCGGAAATGCAGTAAGAACAATAAGTGCCGCTCAAGGTACTGCTGCTGGAACTATTACGGTTGGAAGTTAATAATAACAACAAAATCTAATAATATTAGGGGACCTCTTCAGGTCCCCTTTTTTTATGTATAAATAGTACTATATGGTCCTGGTATGATGTCAGGAGTAGTTTACCGTTAACTCGGAATTATAGGAGAAAAAAATGGCAGATAAAAAAATCACAGCCCTAGATGACCTAGGTACGGCATTGGCGAAAGAGGATTTATTCCACATCGTAGATGACCCTTCAAATACACCAGTAAATAAAAGAGTAAAAGCAGAAGATGTTTTCAAAAACATACCTTCATTTATTGGACTAAAAGAAGCAAGTGAGGGACTAACTCACACTTCAACAGCAATCAATGTAACATCAGCAGTTTCAGAAGTAGACCAATCAGGTGGTAGCACAGCGTTATCAATGATTGATGGTACGGTAGATGGTCAAATTAAGACTATCATCGCAGTAGGAACTGGTGGTAACAACATTGTAATTACACCTACGAATTTGAGAGGTGGTTCAACTATAACATTAAACGGCGAAGGTGAAACCGTAACTTGTATGTTTAAATCCTCTAAATGGAATGTAATCGCAGGTAACGGATATACAATCGCATAATTTTTGAGGAGATATTATTATGGCTTTATCAATAGGTATAGTTGAAAAAGAATATAATCAGTTATTTAAAGAACGAGCAACATTAACTGAAACGGTTAATAAATTAGAACAAGACTTGGCAAATGCAAAGTCTCAACTAAACGCTATACACGGTGGTGTACAAGTTTTAGAAAAACTTATGAGAAAAGCGGACTCGGACTTAACATTGAGAGACGCAGAGAAGGAATTTAAGGAGAATAAAAGTGGCGAATAATCAAGATACAATCACGAAGAAGTCGCAGACTTTACAAGAAATATTAACTACTAATCCTAACGAAGTTAATAAAGAAAAAGAACTTAATGACTTTGAAGAAGATTTAGTAATTAAAAAAGAAAAAGAGGATAAAAATGAAAACATTTAAAGAACACTTAAAAGAAGGCAATGGAAAAATCGTTGGTACTTCTACTAGTAATGCAGTAGAAGATGGCAATATGTCAACAGCGAATTTGAAAGACCCATCCGTTCTACAAAGAGTAAATGCTTTTGTTGGCTCTATCGCTGATATGGAATACATAAAGGCTCAATACGCAGTTGACAAGTTAAGAGAAAACCTAATGAGAATAGGATTAGATATTAGTCCTATGAAATTAGAAGGCGCAAGTGGTACGGTAACAGGAGAAGTTAAGCAGTTTGGTGGTACTTATGGTAAGACTACTGAAACTAAACCTGAAGATGTGGTAGTAGATAATGGTCCAGGTATTGATAGTTTAAAATTAGAAGTCAAATACGAAACATTGTCTAACGGTTCATCAAAGGTTTACGCTAAACTAGTGTAAACATAATGTTCAAACAGATAACCGAAGACAATTGGTTATTATATGCACAAAAGCATTATGATAATCCGACATTTGAAACTGAAAAAGAATTTTGGGATGATATAAAGAGATTTAAATATCTCAAAAGGTTATTCAGAAAGTATGAACTTACAGGCAAAATGAAAATTCGCCTTGTAGTTAATCATATTATAGTATTACAAAATGTCTTTGGTACAGACGCCGCTATAACTTTATTGTTATATAAAAATGATGTAAAATATTGGCCAATGTTAAAATCTGTTTTTCAATATTTAAACTATTTGTATCCAAAAGAGTTAATTGCTCTTACGGAAGACGAATATATTAAAAGAGAGTTGGATAAACTATAATGGCAAGTAGAGCAGTTGATTTATTAATAGCGTATAGAGTGATTAAACTATTAGTTACTCCGTTTGATAAACAAGAAGCGTTTAAAACAGGTATCATTGATAAGAATGGTAAAGTTTTAAAACCAAACAGACTATTAAAAACATCAAAAGAAAAATCATCGTATACGATGTTACATAGATTTGTATTTAATCTAAAAAGAATACTAGCGAAAGTTGGTCTAGGTGGTCGTATAGGTAGTTTTGCTACGGCACTTGCATTGTTAGTAAAAGAAGATAAAGAGTTTGCAGAAAGACATAGTGCAATACTTGAAGAAACTTGTATGAAATATTTGAAGTCTATAGATGAGTTTAAATATCCTACATTTGTTAACGAAGAATACTTTGTTAATAGAAATCTACAAGAAGGTACATATATGTTGAAACAAGACCTATATGATGGTGATGAGTTTCTTCCACAAGATAGTATTATCGAGGTTATGGAAGAAGCACAACCAATAAATAATATATTAGGACTAGACATATACAATTTACACACAGAAAACGGATTAGAAGTGTTAGTCCCAGGAGATTTATTATATGCAAAACTTTAAAGATGTATGGGAAGCGTGTTGGACTGGTTACAAACAAGTCGGTATGAAGAAAAAAGGTAACAAACAAGTACCAAATTGTGTACCAGAAGAAGCAGATGTTTTAGATTTAGATGAGAAAGCAAAAGAGTTTCATCTATTTACAAACAAGAAAGACGCAGAGAAAAAAGCAAAAGAAATAGGTGGTAAAGTTGTAACTGGTACTGGTAAATCAACTGGTTATTTTGCCGCTATGAAAGAAGACGCTCCAGCAAATGCTGTTGCACACGGTGGGGTATCTATGCCACCTGACGCAGTACAAGATAAGAAAAAGAAAAAAGAATTACTTACAAGACTTTCAACAAAAATAAAAGAAAATAATATTGGTAACAATAATATACTTTCTGGTGTATTAGACCAATTAGATAAACTTGATGTTATTGTAGATGAAGTAACATATGGAAAGAACGAACCAAAGTTTGTTGAAACACAACCAAAGAAATCAATATTAGAGAAAGCGAAATTACGAGAGTACGGAAGTGGTGCTCTTGGAAGTATTGGTCAAGGTAGTTATGGTGCAATGCACCCTATTCCTTCACTAGGTGATACACCACCAAAAGGTAGACATAGAACTATGAGAAGTGTAGGACTTGTTTCTCAAAAAGACCCGAGACAAGGTATTGACCAAGATGAAAAAACTAAAAATTTAAAAGTCGTTTCAAGAGAACAAGCACCTGATACAGCAGACGCTATGAAAAGATACAAGGCAGGTAAGGCAGGGTTTGGTGACATAACACACTTGAAGGCAAAGGGTTTAATAAAAAGGTCAGATGGAACAAAACGAAAATCTGACAAATACAAATAAGAGGATTATATGTTTAACGGATTATTAGACGCTATATTTTTACCACCTAGAAATTGGGTATTAAATAAGGCGTTAAAGTTTAAGTCAAAAGATTTAAATAATGAAGAGATTGCGAAGTTAATGATATGTGGTGTTGATGTAAAAGACAAAGGACAAAACAAAGGTGAGATTACGGTACCTGCTGGGTACATAACTGACCTTGCAAGTGTACCAAGAATATGTTGGGCTTTCATTGCACCTTTCGATGTTGCAAGAGCAGCCGTCATACACGATATACTATACGAAAAAATTAATGGTGCTTTTAAGAGAGGTCAAATACCCACGAAAAAACACCGAGAACTATATAGAACTATAGCAGATAATATATTCAGACAAGGTATGGAAAATTCAGAACCTTCAGTTCCTAATTGGAAAATCAAGTCTGCCTTTTACGCTGTTAGAATGTTTGGCCGTTGGGCAATAAATTCTTCTGCACCAAGAGGACAAAAACCAAATCAACCATTGGTATTGAAATAATATGTGGTTCTTTTTAGTTAAGTCAGTCGC
>CEWK01013952.1_pt1 | contig 29053 bp, 43 predicted proteins | sample 531431 | NCBI WGS metagenome assembly CEWK01 (sample SAMEA2623059, study PRJEB7988) | marine metagenome | isolation source: saline water (ENVO:00002010), including
GCCCGGTAAAAAAATGGGCGAGCTGATCAGGCTCGCCCATTCCCCGGGTGCGAGTGAGGGAAAACAATCAAAAACCCTCACTCAATTCCTGTATGCCGCCATCAGCAAATCTCGAAGCCACCAGACAAGCGGCAAAAGATTTCAAACTCTTTCACGTTGTCTGTGCTGAAAGGATAATTTTTGTCAAAATCCTTATCATCTAACTGACTGCGCTCCGCTTCATACGCTGTTGCGTATGCTTCAGTCTTGCCTGTTTCTATTTCATGCAAGAGTCGGTCAGCAATGTCGGCGGCTGTTCCGTTGTCTATCTGATGCCCGTCGTTCGAGTGACCCAGATTTTTGGTTTCTTCCGACAGCATGTCATCACATACATGACAAACATACGTCCAAAGCGGATGCCACCACCAGACGTTGTTGCGAAAGTATGCGCCACGATTGTCAGAATGCCATTGGTCGAGCGTATCGAAATATTCTTTCTGCTCCTCTTTCGTTGCGACAGACCAATCAATGTCAGGCCGCTTGCTTTTTAAGTTCGGGTTCAACCCGTATACGTCCATTCCCATATCTATATCCTCTCTAGTTAATGGATGAAACATCTCGATTAGATACTATTCCAATGGATATGTCAACACTTCCGACACGAAAAAAAATTATTTTTTTTACCCATTGGGTATTGACTTATCCATTAGGAAAGACCATATTAGTCACATGGCAATCACGCCATGGTTACTAGAGGAAGACAAAATGTCTATACAAGAAACAGCACAACGGCTCGAAGAGCTACGGGCGCAAATCAAAATTCTTCAAACAGAGGAACGCGAGTGCAAGCAATACTTGTTCGAGCAAGCACCTGAATGGTTCGCCAATCCTGCTGATGGTGAGGCCGACACTCTCACCGATGGCGATGTGCGAGTAACGCTGACATGGGGATGGATATCCGAATGCACCCGCAAAGGATATTTCCAGAAAAGCGTAAAAGTTGAGGACGCGGCGTGAGCCGCGTTCTACCACCTCCCGACTATCTTGGGGAAATAGTCGAGACAATTGAAACAGCTTCCCCAATACAAACTAGAGGAGTATCAAATATGTTTGTAATCGAAAAAGGTGTGGCAATGCCACGTTCCGGCAAGTCAGCGCGCCGCGCACAATATGACACGCTGGTTAATATGGATGTAAGCGATAGCTTTGTGCTAGACGAGAACGTCTATAAATCAAACACTGTCATTGCGGCGGGTCGCATCCGTGGAGTGAAACTCCATCAACGTCGGATGCACGACGGGACGTTACGTTTGTTCTGCATGGAAAATAAGAACAAGCCGACAACCTTCTAACAAGAATCGGGCGGGCAGTTCTCTAGTCTGCCCGTCCATGGCGCGACACTCATGCAAATCGTTTCGCGCCCGCGCTCGGGGTTACTTGTAGCCTCGAGCGTTTTGCGTCTTGCTTCTGGGCGAGGGGTCCCCCCTAAAAAGAGTACGAGCGAAGCGAGTACGTTAGTACTATGTTGGGTTGATAAATTCATTTGCACATAATATCATTCGGCCCATGGACAAATATGCTGCTGTACCGGACGAGGTGTTACGACAAAAACTGGCGTTGGAGGACACTTTAAGGAACCTTGAACGCCGCGACAAAGCCAAAAACAACTTTATGAGTTTTGCTCATCATGTGTATGACAACTTTATTGAAGGTCGTCACCACCGTATCATCGCAGAAAAATTAGAACGTGTTGCACAGGGAAAGCTGAAGCGGCTTATTATAAACATGCCGCCTCGTCACTCTAAGTCTGAGCTTGCTTCGTATCTCATGCCCGCATGGTTTCTTGGAAGAAACCCTAGACTCAAAATTATTCAGGCAACAATGAACACGGAACTAGCCACCCGCTTTGGTAGAAAAGTGCGTGACCTCATTGCCGATCCTGTTTACACCGAAATTTTTCCCGAAACGGATCTGAAACAAGACAGTCAGGCTGCTGGACGTTGGGAAACAAGCGTAAAAGGCGAGTACTTTGCTGCTGGTGTTGGCGCGGCGATGACAGGTCGCGGTGCAGATTTGCTGATTATTGATGACCCGCACTCGGAACAGGACGCTTTATCTTCTACTGCGTATGACATGACGTATGAGTGGTATACGTCGGGTCCCCGCCAGCGATTACAGCCCGGGGGATCGATTATTATTGTGCAGACACGGTGGTCAAAGAAGGATTTAACGGGGAGGTTACTGGCGGATCAGGGTAAAGATACCTTGTCTGACCAGTGGGAGGTGGTTGAATTTCCAGCAATTATGCCGTCCGGGAACCCATTGTGGCCTGAATTTTGGGAGAAAGACGAGCTTTTATCTGTAAAAGCATCTCTGTCTCCAAGCAAATGGAACGCACAGTGGCAGCAAAATCCTACGTCCGAAGAAGTTGCCATGATAAAAAGAGATTGGTGGCAGCCGTGGGAAGAAGAAAATGTTCCCCGTCTCGAGTATATCTTACAGTCATACGATACTGCGTTTTCTAAAAAAGAGAGTGCTGACTATACAGCGATTACAACGTGGGGCGTGTTCGATCCCCATGAGGACGGCACTGAACATTTAATTCTGTTGGATGCCAAGAAAGATCGATACAATTTTCCAGAACTCAAAGAAGTAGCGTTAGAGGAATACGACTATTGGGAACCGGACATGGTTCTAATTGAGGGTAAGGCATCTGGTTTGCCGTTGGCGGATGAGTTAATGCGTATAAATATTCCGGTGGTTACATATTCTCCGGGTAGACGAAAACGTGGTGGCGGCATAGATAAGACCACTCGTATGCACATGGTGGCTCCTATCTTTGAGGCAGGTAGAGTGTGGGCCCCCAACAAAAGTTTTGCAGAAGAAGTTATCGAAGAATGTGCGTCATTTCCCAATGGCGACCACGACGATTTTTGTGATAGTATGACTATGGCGTTGATAAGGTTCAGAGAAGGGAACCTTGTAACGCTCGAGGAGGATGAACCCGAAGTATACGTCCCGTACAGAAGACGGGAGTATTATTGATGGAGCATCTTTATGGATCCACTTTCCACGGGGCTGGCTGGCATGGCCCTCGTACAAAAAAGCGTGGAATTTATTAAAAGTAATATTTCTACGGCACAAGACATAGGCCAGATAGCGGGGGCAATTGATGGACTTTTTGCGGGTCAAAAACAAATTAATCAGAAACGTTTTTCTGAGGGTAACACCATTGGGCAATATAAGAGCGCGGCAAACGATGTTATCGACGCAAAATTGGCGCAGGAACAACTCGACGAAATGGCGATCTTAGTAAATAATCGCTTTGGATATGGCACATGGCAGACTATCATCAGGGAACGTGCAAAGCGTATTGCTGATGAAAAAGAAGCAGCAAGACGGGCCAGACAAGAAAAACTGAGGAAACAAAAAGAACTGTTTCAGACTATACAGTTGATTGCGGGCATAGTTTTTGGCGTAGCGATACTAACCATAATTGTTTTGGTTACTCTTAAATATAACGAGATACTTTGATGACAGCAGCCCGTAGACGTTTAGAATCCAGACGACGGATTGCAGCAATGTCTCCAGAAGAACTGGAGCAGATGCGGGCGCAAGGCATCGAACAATTTAAAGAAGATCTTTCAGAAGCACCCGGAGCCTTGGCTCAAGGAGTGGGTAACTTTGCTCGATTTCTAACGGAAGATCCTGAACGCACCACGAAACTTGCTGGTTTGTTTACAGATGCGGGTGGTATTGCCGAAGCGTTTGGGTATTACCCTGATCCATTTAACGAAGGCGAGTTTTTACCTTCTGTTCTGGAACAGGCTAAAGAAGGCGATTATCTCGGTGCGGGGCTCACGACTCTTGGAGCTATACCGCTTGTCGGTCTTTTTGCGCGAGGATTGAAAGGCGCAAGAATTGTAAACGATGTTATTAAATACGAAAAATTTGGTGACTCATCGGTGAGGCTTGATGCTGATCCGTTTGGTGATGAGAACACGCTTTTGGTAAACGAGTTGACTGCAACCGAGTTCCGTAAGGGTTACGGCAAAGGCATAATGCAGGATTTAATTGAGCAAGCTGAAGAACAAGGCAAAAACTTAACGCTCTTTCCACAACAATTAGATGACATTACAGGGGGCATGGATGACGAAGCACTAGTGTCCTTCTACAAATCTCTTGGCTTCAAAACCCGTTTTGAACCAACGGATGACACGCCGTATGATTCCCTACCAGATCTTAACAAATATCTAATTTACAGACCGAAGACGGTAAAACCGATGTCGGAGGCGCAATATAACGCCGCTATTGGTGCTGCCCGGAACGACAAAGCGTTACAGCAAAAACTGATAGCAGAGAAGAACGAGCTTTATCCAAAGAAAGACAAGAAGAAGAAAGAAAAAACACCGGAGCAAACTCCACGACAAATTGCTGCGGCTGCATCAGAGGGTACAGACCATCAAGTCGGAACTGTGACAAAAGGCCGAGGAACAACCCTTTCAGGCGAGACGGAAGAAGTTAGTGATTCTTTTGGTTTTGACGGTGGAGATAAAAACGCAAATTCTCCCTACCAACAAGCCCCGAATCTAACTCGATACAACAATGCGGCAACTCGTGCTGTCGTAAAGATGAAGAAGCCCGGTCAGAATATTTCCGGTGATGCTTTGCTTAACAGATTAGAGCTATCGGCTGGAGCTGAAGATCGTACTGGCATTCGGTCACTAATTAAAGAGATGGGTGGTTTAGATGACCCGAACTTTATTGGTGCAGACGGCAAGGGTGCAACAATTACATACGATCAATTTGTCCAACGGTTGACTGAATACGGTCCGAAACGAGCTGTAATTCGTTACTCACAACCAGAATACGCAAATCTACAGGAATTAAAATATACAGATGCTGAAGACTTTGCGAAGGACGCAGACAACTATGATGGCGATTTTACTTTAACACCCACCTTTGCACCGTCTTTCGGTGCTGACGGAGAGTCGGGGATCAGTTTACCTCTTCATCGATTTGCTAATTTGCACGTTCATAACAAAAATATAAAGACAAAAACAAAGTTTGGTGAACAAACGCGAGCTTCAACAAGTCATGGTCACTACACCGACATGGCGGGTGAAATTGAATCGAGGGGTGTGTTTGATGGTGTTAATCAAAGAGACACTCAAATTATAGCCCACAGTCGCGGCGGTCTTTACACAATGCAAAACTCTTCCGTTGCTTCTGATAACGGTCACTTAACCGTAGGCTTTGATGAGTTCCAAATCGATGGGATGAGCAAACAGAGCAAACTTAAATCAGAAGCAAATCCACAAAGAGTGTTGAAAGAAAAATCTCGATTAAAAACAAAACTGGTGGATAACCAAAACAAAGCCACAGAAATTGGAGACGCGGCTATTGAACGATTTGGCGGGGGGAATATTAAGACCGCCATTAATAGTGATGATCCTTTTGTAAAAAATTTTTCTACTATCTTTAGGTATTACTCAACTGAGGGTCAAGCTGATGGGCAAAAAATTGCCGATATGTTGGCGATGGATACTTTTATCGACGATCTGGGTAAACCGGGACAGGGTGTTCCTACCAATCCTTATACCAATCAAGTAGACGCTCGTAAGTTTTGGGAGAAAAACTTCCATACTTTCTTTAAGAAGCCGGAATATGATCCGTCCAACCCAGAATTTATAGCCAAGTATGTACAGAGCAAAGAAGGTCAAGAGGCTTTTGAATCTAACATTAATGGATCTTTTGCAGCTTTACGAGACAAGGGAAATTTTGGTGGGTACACAACATTTGGAGAACGGCTCGCAGAGTATGGGAAGAAATACGAGCAGAATCCAAACGATGCAGTTGCTCGAGATGTAATAGAATCCATTTCCAGAATTATAGGCGACACCGAATCAACAAAAACAAATCGTTTTAAGAACGCGGCTTTTGAAAACGGGTTTACCGATGCTTTGACGGAAGCGGGAATGGAATATGCAAATGCTGCAAGCGAGCTTGAAACTTTAGAAGGCAGTACAGGATTTTATAGCAAAAATATTGTTGACCGACAGTTTGTTGAAACGGCGGAGAAATATGGTCCTGTTGCCGAAGAAATAGAAAATCTTCGGAGCAGCCGTAGAAATCTAGACAATATTAAGAAAACCCACATGGATAAACGAGCAACGATGCTGAACGAAAAAGTTAGAGACTTTTTTTCTTATGCTTCCAGCATGTCTAAAGTGGATAGAAATTTTGCTAAAGCCAATAAAGAAAACCTCCGAGATCTAGGTCGGCTTCGAGAAGAAATAAGAGATTTAGAAAATGGTGGAAGTAATGTTGGTAGCAGTCTTAAACTATCAAAAGCAAGTGAGTTTCTTGCTTATTTAGAAAAGGGTCTTGATAGAGGCACAGAGGTTGCTGGTTTAGACCGAGCAGATGGTGGGGGGATGCCATCCTTCGATCTACTCTACGATTTAGAAAGAGGCAAGGACCACACCTTGTCGCTTTTTTTAGACGCAGATTTTAGCACATTGCGTGGAGTAGCACAGGTAGCAGAAAGAACTTTAGATATTCCTGCGTCAGATTTTGAGGTAAGAACGTATCGTAGTGGGCAAGTGGTATTAGGCAGCTCGTCCGACAAAAACCGATCCTTCGCATTTGCGGACCAGAAAGAACTCGAACGACAACGTGAGCTATTCGAGAGATTACAGTTTAGACTTCGTCAGTTGTTGGGTACAGATTCTGATAAGATTTCTGAAGCTTTTCAGGCTAACGGAAAATTACCTAACGAACAACGAACGCTTGCAGAAATACAAGCAGAACAAAGTAAACTTCTAAACTCGGAAAACGAACTTATAAAAAGGACAGAGGCAGCAGACCCTGAGTTTTCAGAAGAATTGGTGAATCAGCTTGATAGAAGCTACAACGCTATATACGACTTGCCGTATGAATCTGTGAAAGACTCTATTAGGCAAGTAGTTCAGGGTGATTTGGCAAATCAGTTTGATGGGTATTTGATGCAACACATGACTCCTCAATCAGTAAAACTGTCAGCAGATGATTTAATGAGTCCAGACAACCCTTCATTTGGTGTACCGAAATTTATTACAATACCTAGTGCCAACAAAACAATGCAGACACGGGGCAAAACCCTAAGTGATCCCGGAGGTTTTGCGTATCAAGATTCTGGTCGAGATGATGCAATTAAACAATTTATTGAAGACAACCCAGATTTTGTTGAAGTAAGAAAAGATTTAAAAAACACCGCAACAAGAGAAAACGGCAATTTATCTAAAAACGATCAAAACAAGGACGTTGTTCTAGAGATTAAGGACGACGTTAGACGCAAGTTTGCCGTGGCATTTGCTGAAGCAAACAACACCTTATTAGAGAAGTACACAAAAGAAGCTGTCGATAAAAATTTTGCTTCTGTTGATGAGTATATAAAACAATTTAACCCTAAAGAACTTGCAGAAATTTTGCGTGAAGACGCGATGCGTATCTACAAAAAGAATAATCTCGACGGCGAAACCTACGTTCGCTACGCAAAAGGTGGAGAAGTCAACCTCCATAAAGGGATTGGCGCAATGGCTAGTGTGGTGTTATAAGGAAATATGTCCCAAACAGGTGATAGAAATATAGGCGGTATGGTTGACCCAGCTATGGGTGCGGGTGGACCTGCTGTCCCGTCAGAAGAAGACATTCTCGTTGAAATAGAAGGTCAAGCTCCGGGTATTGTAGACGAAACACTGCAAGAAATGGTTGTTCAGATGAATGAGGACGGTAGTGCCGAACTCATTGATCCAACTCAAGAAGGGGAAGAAGTCCTCGCAGAAGAGTACAGCCACACGGCGAACCTAGCTGAGATATTGAGCGACTCTGTTCTTGGTGAAATATCCTCTGATATTCTGTCAAAAATCGAAGAAGACATAGACTCTCGAGGTGAGTGGGAAGATGCGCTTGCCAAGGGGTTGAACCTGTTAGGTATCAACTACGAAGAGCGTGACGAGCCGTTTGCTGGCGCAAGCGGTGTAACACATCCGTTGATCTCTGAGTCCGTTACACAATTCCAAGCACAGGCATACAAAGAAATGCTACCTGCGGGTGGCCCGATTCGGACTGCTGTTGTTGGCATGGAGTCTCCTGAAACTTTGGCACAAGCTAATCGTGTCAAAAACTTCATGAACTATTATGTGACAGAGATAATGGAAGAATACGATCCTGACATGGATCAGATGCTTTTCTATCTGCCGCTGTCTGGTTCGACATTTAAAAAAGTTTATTTCGATCCGTCTCGTCAACGAGCCATATCGAAGTTTATTCCGGCGGAAGACTTGGTTGTAAACTATTCTGCTTCTGACCTTCAGACCGCTGAACGTGTGACCCACGTTACAGAGATGTCAGAAAACGACATTATCAAAATGCAGATGGCTACAGTTTATCGTGACGTTGATATATCGCGTAATTACGACGGTGAGGATGGCGAAGTAAAAGAAAAGATAAACGAGATACAAGGCATTCGTCCCACTGGCGATGATGACATGTATACGATTTATGAGTGCCATACTTATCTTGATCTCGAAGGTTTTGAAGACACAGATATTCAAGGCGAACAAACAGGACTGAAGCTGCCGTACATTATTTCGATAGACAAAAACAGCGGCGAAGTCTTATCCATCGTCCGTAACTGGGATGAAGAAGATCCGCTGCGTAAGGCCATGCAGTATTTTGTGCATTACAAGTTCTTGCCGGGTCTTGGTTTCTACGGTTTCGGTCTAGTCCACATGATTGGTGGTCTGTCTCGTGCAGCGACATCTATACTGCGTCAGTTGATTGATGCGGGTACTCTGTCGAACCTACCTGCTGGGTTTAAATCTCGTGGCACTAGAATCAAAAACGATGACGAACCTATACAACCCGGCGAGTTTCGTGACATCGATGCACCCGGTGGAGACGTACGCGGTGCATTCTTACCGCTTCCATACAAAGAACCGTCGAACACGTTGGCACAACTTCTTGGCGTATTAGTGGAAGCAGGTCGTCGCTATGCTGCGATTGCTGATGCCAATATACAAGACGTAAATCAACAAATGCCTGTAGGCACGACTGTTGCGTTGTTGGAACGTGGCTCACGGGTGATGAGTGCAATCCACAAACGGATGCACTACGCTCAGAAGAAAGAGTTTCGTTTACTTGCTGAAATTATATCAGACACAATAGACGCATACCCATACGCACAAAGTGTACCCGCCGACATTCTGCCGCAGGATTTTGATAGCCGGATTGATGTACTCCCAATCAGCGATCCAAATATCTTTTCCATGGCACAGCGCATGTCCTTGGCCCAGACGCAGCTTCAGCTTGCACAAAGCAATCCTGAAGTCCACAACCTTCGGGAGGCATATCGCCGGATGTACGAGGCTCTAGAAGTCAAGAACATCGACGCGATACTGAAACCCGAACCACAGGCGCAACCCATGGATCCTGCGGCAGAACACGCGGCACTTCTGAAAGGCGAACCTATTCAAGCGTTCCCGGGTCAAAACCACGACGCTCACATCGCAGCTCATACACAGTTCATGGCAATGCCGTTGATCAAAAACAACCCACTGGTGTTTTCGTTTACACTAGGCAATATCCAAGAACGTATATCGTTGAAAGCTACCGAAGAAGTACAGATGATGTTGCAACAACAGATGCAAGAATTTGTACAACAACAAGTAGCTGCTGGTATGCCGCCTGAAATGATACAACCGCCACAAATGGGCGAAGAACAAATACAGGCGATGATTTCTGCAAAAGTAGCTGAGATAACTGTAGACCTTGCCCCGGCTCTGATGCCTGAAGACCCACAAGATCCGCTAGTGGGCATCCGTCAGGCTGAAGTACAGATTGCTGCCGCAGATCAACAACGCAAATCACAGAAAGATCAAGTTGACGCTATGCTCGATCAGACAAAAATCGCGCAACAAGCACAACAGGCACAAGAACGTTTACAGACTACAAGAGACATTGCGGAAGACCGCGCAGCGGTGAATAGAGAGCGTATCGAAACTCAAGAGGACATTGCTGTCATGAGAGAGATGGGCAAAAAATGAAAAACGGAAAAGCCAAACGCACCTTGAACAAGGTTATTAAAGATTTGAACAAGGCATCCAAGACACACGCTCGTCAGGCGAAAACAATTAAGAAAGTTGTGCGTTCTACCAAACGCGGGAGAAAAGCATGACATCTATCTGGGCTGGTCGCTGGGGTAAATACCATAGAATTAAAAAGAAAATGCACGAGTGGCATAAGAAAGGTATTTCTATGAAAGAAATGGAACAAAGAATACGGACAATGACCGATAACAAACCAGCAGAGTTACGAGTTGTTGATGACTGAACGAGAGCACAACAAGAAACTACAGGCTGGCAGTAGATACGAAGCGTTTGATCTGGACGGTGACGGCACTGTTACCGATGACGAGATTGCTCGTGAAAAGGAGATGATCGAGCTTGAGTTACGCGAAGAAAAAGCAAACGCACAGCAGTATATGGCTTGGGTTTCTATGGCAAGTATGCTTGTTTTTACAACAGTCCTTTTTTTACCTGTGGTTCCTACCACTCGTGTTGATGCTCTCGCTGACCTCCTTGGTCTTTTCTACATCGCTCAAGCTGGGGTTGTTGGTGCGTACATGGGTGTTACGGCTTACATGAGTAGGAAATGATGCTTAGTGTAATTGGTTCTCTAATTGGTTTTGCCAGCAGCACCGCCCCCGCAATCGCTGACCATTTCAAACAAAAAGGCGATCAAAAGTTCGAACTTGAAAAAATGAAGTTCGCAGCAGAACTACGCAAAGACGGTTACGATTTCGAGCTAAAAGCTTTTGAAGCACAAGCGTCTGACAAAGAACATGAGCGTTTAATTCATCACGATATCAGCATCAACCAAGGCACAGGATTTATATCGGCACTACAAAAATCTGTCCGCCCGGTAATCACCTATTGTTTCTTTGGTTTGTTCTTGGCAATAGAGATTACGTTGTTGCGTGAAGCACTAAACACCGGAATGAGTGTGGCAGAATCGTTGAACGTCCTGTGGGACGAAGACACCAAAGCTATATTCGCCGCGATAATTAGTTTCTGGTTTGGCTCACGAGCCATAGATAAAGCTCGAGGTAAGTAAAATGCTCTTGCCGCGTTTGATAGGAGCCGCGCTTGGGCTTTTTCTTATAGGGGTTTTAGTAATTATTTACGACCTGCATCAATCAACGTTTGAGTGGATGTATATCTGTGCGGGGATTTGTTGACTATTTTGCACGAATATCATTAGTATGCAGTAAGTTTTAAGGAGATTGATATGCTCAAAACACCCATTAAAGATTTGCCTAATAAAGGTTTGCAGAAGCTCGCCAAAGAACGTCCCGAGGTTGTCGAGCGTATGGGATTTAAAGAAGGTGGCATGGCGGCAAGCTGTCCTCACCGTGGCGAAATACAGGGTGCAGGTAACGTGGATGTTGTTGACGGAAAACCACGCGGCACAAAATTTGTAGGCATTCTATAAGTGATATCACTTGAACTGCTGACAAGATACAAACGTAATCTCGACAAACGGACTGACGATCTGTCGATTGCGATTACTAGCGGTAATGTTAAGGATTTGGAGCAATACCGCGCAATTGTAGGCGAAATACAAGGACTTTCGTTTGCTATTGAGGAGTTACAGTCCTTGCTCAAAGGTTATGACGAAGATGCAGAAGAAACTGTTAGTACCTGACTATGTAGTCGCTCAACAAAAAGCAAAAAAACAAGCCGAAATTAAACCCGCAAAAGAAAGAGTTCCCCAACCTACTGGTTGGCGTGTTCTCGTTATGCCGTACAAAGGCCGCGAAAAAACGGTTGGTGGCGTGTATATGCCCGACGAAACTCGTGATCGTGAATCGGTTGCGACGGTTGTTGCTTTTGTTGTTAAGGTTGGACCCTTGGCGTACAAAGATCCTGACAAATTTGGGGAGGATTGTGAGCCGTGGTGTAAAGAAGGGGATTGGGTATGTATCGGCAGATACGCCGGATCCAGATTTAAGTTGGAAGGTGGCGAGGTAAGGATAATCAATGACGACGAAGTCATTGCTACGATTGTCGATCCAGAAGACATTATTTTTTAACCATGGGAGATAGCCATGCAAAGTGAAACAGAAGAAACCATCATTGAAGTAGAAGACGAGGAGCAGGTTCAGGACAAAGAGCCTGAACAGCAGGAACAAGAAAAAGAAGAACCGCGTGTTGCGTTACAGGAACCAGACGAACCAGAACTGGAGGAGACAGAATCTGAAACAGCAGATTCTGACGGTGATGAATTAGAAAGTTATTCCGAAGGTGTTCAACGGCGTATTCGTAAACTTACGGCAAAATACCGTGAAGAAGAGCGTCAGCGTCAAGCAGCAGTTGAATACGCTGAAAACGTACAGAAACGAAACTCTGAACTAGAAGCCAAGCTGAAAGAACGTGAAGGTGATTATGTAGGGGAGTTCGGTACTCGTGTAGAGCGTGAGATGGAGGCGGCAAAAGCTGCTTACAAACAAGCTCACGATGAGGGTGATCCGGATGCTCTTTTTGAAGCACAACAGCGTATAAGCAAACTGGCTTTGGAACAGGCTCGCTATGAAGAGGCGAAAGTTGAAGTAGAACGTAACAACGCCGAAACAAACGAACAGCCTGTCCAAACACAACAAGCAACTCCGCAACAAGCACCGCGCCAACCGGATCCAAAAGCTCAAGATTGGGCGGATCAAAATAGTTGGTTCGGTGAAGACGAGTCAATGACGTATGCAGCATTTGGCATCCACAGACGGCTTGTCGAGGAAGAAGGGTTTGACCCAACTTCGGATGACTACTATAGTGAATTGAACAAACGGATTCGTGCAGATTTCCCTAACAAGTTTGATGCACCGAAAGAGAAGCCAAGAGCCAGAGTCGCCTCTGCTGATTCATCTTCTTCCCGTTCGACAAAAAAGGGGCGCAGAACAGTCAAGCTTACCGATTCACAGGTAGCTATCGCTAAGAAACTTGGCGTTCCGCTTGAAGAATACGCAAAGTATGTGAAGGAGTAAGATATGACTGAGTCTAAAAAACGTACCCCTCGTGAGACGCAAACACGCGAAAAAACTGCGCGACGGAAACCTTGGGCCCCGCCCAGTATGCTTGAAGCTCCACCCGCACCTGAAGGTTTTGTACACCGCTGGGTTCGGACCGCCGTTAGAGGCGAGGACGATAAAACCAATCTACACGCAAGATTGCGTGAGGGTTGGGAACCTGTCCGGGCTGATGAGTATCCTGACTTTGAGGCTCCTGTCATTGAGGATGGCAAATACCAAGGTGTGATTGGCAACGGTGGATTACTTCTCTGCCGTATGCCTCTCGAGACGGTTGATGAACGAACTGAGTATTTTCGGGACCAGACCCGCCATCAGATGAAAGCTGTCGATGAAAACCTGATGAAGGAACAACATCCTTCAATGCCTATCACTGCTGATAGGCAATCTCGTGTAACCTTCGGGGGCGAAAAAGAGTAGCTCCCTAGATTGGAGTAAATACAATGGCTAATACCAATGTAGCATTCGGTCTAAAACCTATCGGTATTGTGGGCACTGCTCCCAATAGCACAGGTATGACTGAATATCGTATTGCTTCCAACAACTCGAACGCGATCTTTCAGGGCTCTCCAGTTATTCCGTTGTCTACAGGCTTTATTGACATTGTAGGCGACGCGGCTGGCGGCACTGTAGGTCTTCTTGGAGTTTTTGGTGGCTGTGAGTATGTCTCTTCCACAACTGGCGAAACGGTTTTTTCAAACTTTTATCCCGGTTCTGGAGCAGATACCTCCCAACCTGTCAAAGCATTTGTCTATGACAATCCAATGCAAACTTTTATCATCGCTTCAGATGCAAGTTTGACAGATGAATCAACTGCCCGTGCTGCTACTTTCGCAAATGCGGATTTTGCAGCGGGTGCTTCTGGTTCAACTTCCACTGGCCTGTCTTCAGCGAAGCTTGGAGTTTCTACTATTGCAGCCACTGCTGCTCATCATCTTCGGATTATGGGCATTTTGGATGATGTAGAAAACTCAGACTTCAGTGCAGCGGGTATTCCACTAATCGTTAGACTGAATAACAGCTTCAACTCACCGAATGGTGGTATTGCTGCTGGTACTCCGTCTACTACTGGCGTATAAGGAGTTAGTTAGATATGGCTATTTCTCGCTCTCAATTAGCAAAAGAGCTGGAGCCCGGTCTGAACGCTCTGTTCGGAATGGAATACTCCCGCTACGAAAACCAACACGCGGAAATCTTCGACACCGAGACATCGGATCGTGCGTTCGAAGAAGAAGTGATGCTCTCCGGCTTCGGAGCTGCTCCCACCAAATCTGAAGGTGGCAGCATCTCATTTGACGATGCTCAAGAGGCATATACTTCGCGCTATAACCACGAAACAGTAGCTCTTGGCTTCTCCATCACGGAAGAAGCTGTAGAAGACAATCTCTATGATCGTCTTTCTTCGCGCTACACTCGTGCGCTGGCCCGTGCTATGGCTCACACTAAGCAGGTCAAAGCTGCTTCAATTCTTAACAATGCTTTCAACTCGTCTTTCAAAGGCGGCGACGGCAAAGAGTTGTGTGCAACTGACCACCCTCTAACCAACGGCGGCACGTTTTCTAACGAACCAAGCACTTCCGCTGACTTGAACGAAACTTCCTTGGAAGACGCTCTAATCAGCATTGCAGGGTTCACTGACGAACGTGGTCTTATCATTGCGCTTAAAGGTCAGAAACTGATTATCCCACGCCAGCTTCAGTTTGTTGCTGAACGTTTGATGGTTTCTAACCTCCGCGTCGGTACTGCCGATAACGATACGAATGCTATCCGTAGCATGGGCTTGTTGCCTGAAGGTTATGTGGTCAATGACTACCTGACCGATACGGATGCGTTCTTTATCAAAACCGATGCTCCGAACGGTTTGAAACACTTCGAGCGTCTGGCAATGTCCACTAACATGGAGCCAGATTTTGACACAGGTAACATGCGTTACAAAGCCCGTGAGCGTTACAGCTTCGGCTTCAGTGACCCACGCTCTGTGTTTGGTTCACCGGGTGCGTAAGTAACTTGTGAATACATTTTTGGAGAGGGCGGGACTATTCCCGCCCTTTCTTTTTGTAAAAAACTCAGATAAGATTGAGTATTCCTGACGATCACATGGGGTGATCGACGTAGCCCTGACAGGAGATTAAAATGGGACAAACTACTTTTTCAGGTCCGGTTCGTTCAGAACGCGGATTCACAGCAGTCGGATCAAACGCTGTTGTAAACATTACTATTGAAACCACTCTGACTTATGCAGATCATGTAGGACGCATCATTGAAATCAATGACGCGGACGGTGCGGTTACTCTTCCAACTATTACTGATGCCACTATCGGTGCAAAGTACACATTTTTTGTTGGTACGGATGCAAGTGATTTGGACATCAAAACAGACGGAACAGATAAATTTGTTGGTTCAGTTTCTGTAGCAGGAACCACAACAAAAGCTTTTGCTCCGGGTGCTTCTAATGACGTTATCTCAATGAACGGCAGCACCACTGGTGGCGATGCAGGATCGTATGTTGAGGCTACTGCACTCGCTACGGCTGAGTATCTGGTTCAAGGTGTTTTAGTTGGTTCAGGATCTGTTTCTACTCCTTTCGCTGATTCGTAAGATAGGAGACTGTAATGTCTGGTTCTGATGTAAAAACCACTCGCGTTACAGCAACAGGGGCAGCGTCTATTGGACGTTGTCGCCTGATGCAAGTTCTCGTTACTACTAGTGGCTCTGGAACACCCGAGTTGAAGCTGACAGACGGCTCAGACTCTGGTGAAACAAAGCTACACGTTGATCTTCAAACAGGGGAAACAGATACCATTTCTGTTCCTGCACAGGGGATCTTGTTCGAGACAGATATCAATGTGCATACGGTAGACGATATTACGTCTGTCGTATTCTTTACTGTCTAGAAACTGCTATGGCGAGAACGGCGACAAAAATGCCGAAACGCAATAAGCGTAATTTCCGTTCTACTAAAAGTGGGGCGGGAATGACGAAGAAAGGCGTGGCGGCATATCGTCGGATGAATCCCGGTAGTAAGTTGAAGACTGCTGTAACAGGTAAAGTAAAAAAGGGTAGCGCGGCAGCGAAACGTAGAAAGTCTTTCTGCGCTCGTTCTGCTGGTCAAATGAAGAAGTTTCCCAAAGCCGCGAAGAACCCTAATAGTAGATTGCGTCAAGCAAGAAGACGGTGGAAGTGCTGATGGCTAAAACAGATGAACTCCTTGCCCGACTTGAAAAGCACGAAGCGGAATGCTCTATTAGATATGAAGAGATACAACGCCGTTTAGACGATGGTAAAAAAACCATGGATAAGCTGGATACAAAAATCACAGCTAACTTTAAATATCTGGTGGGTATTATTATAGCAACTGCGTTACTGCCATTTGTTGAGAGGTTGTTTTGATGACGATATCTAGGTCAAGTATTCCTAGACAAATCACTAAACCGCCTCAAAAAAAGAGACGAGCCGTGAAACGTAAACGCAGAGTAAGGAAGGTATAGCATGTCGAAAGATGCTTGTTATCATAAGGTTAAGGCGCGGTACAAAGTATTCCCGAGCGCGTATGCTTCAGGGGCCATTGCAAAATGCAGAAAAGTTGGTGCAAAAAACTGGGGCAACAAGGCACAGAAAAAAGCTAAAGGCGGCTTAGTAACTAAGAAGAAGTTTTCCAACGGTCAAAAGTATAAATATCGTACAACAAAGATTTATTGAGATGCCTAGTGTCAGAAAAACTAAGAAGGGTCTTGCCCTCAAAAGATGGTTCAAAGAGGATTGGAAAGATGTTCGCACCGGGAAGAAATGTGGGCGTCGCAAGGGTGAAAAACGGGGTACTCCATATTGTCGCCCCTCGAAAAGGGTTTCGTCTAAAACCCCCAAAACTACCAAAGAAATGACTGCCGCTGAAAAGCGCAGCAGAGTAAGTCAAAAGAAACGGCTGGGTCAACCAGCGGGCAAGCCTAGAAGAGTACAGTCGTTACGAAGGAGAAAGAAACGATGATGAGACGCATGAAAAGCAAAGGCATGAAGAAGGGCGGAATGATGAAGTCCAAAGGATACCGTAAGGGCGGAATGGTCAAGTCCAAGGGGTATCGTAAGGGCGGAGCAGTGAAGAAGAAACCTGCTATGTCAGTTGCTCAACTTAGAGCAGCAGCCAAGAAAAAAGGTTACAAGCTCGTTAAAGCCTAATGCCGTATCTTCAAAGCAACATCCCACACTTTAAGTGTTGGGTGCGCCGTGAATATACGCACAACCATGAAAACTATCATGGGGAGTTTCTTCACGCTATGGCGGTGGCTGTTACCACGATGCCATGCAGATCTCTTAGTTTTCAGGTTATATTTACAGGCATAAACCCCGAGGGTTCTGAGGAGGACAACGTCTACGGGGGAGCGATGTGGGCCAGAATGCCTATAACAGCTCTTGTTGCAGACGAGCCCTTTGAGGAATGGCCTCAACCTATGGCTACACATGACGCACAGCCATGGGATTGTTCTTCACATAATCACGCTGTTTACGTTTTAGATAGAGCTACGCCATGCCCTTGGTTAGCAAAAATAGATGGCGAAATGTACCCCGCTAAATACTTGTTTACTGTTGATTACACAGAAAACGAAATTGCGGATGATCCAGCACAACACAAACAAAGTCATGTTTTACATCTACTTGACGCTGGTGAGTGGACCGGAAATATAGTGGCATTGCCAAATAATCGTGTTAGAGTAACTCATCCAGCATGGTTCGAGACAGGGCAAGGTGCGCCCGACTTCAAACCGTCTGCACACATACATTATTCAAAAAGTGATTTGGACTACACACTGGATGTGAATCGAGTATTTGATAACATTTATAACGAGGAAGATTGATGGCTACTTCAGGTTCTAGAGATTTTACTCTTGATGTATCGGAGCTTATTGAAGAAGCATACGAACGGTGCGGTATGATCGTTAGAACGGGATACGACGCAAAAACAGCCCGTCGCTCTTTAAATCTTCTTTTTGCAGATTGGGCAAACAGAGGAATTAATCACTGGACTGTGACTGTAGGTAATCAACCACTCACACAAGGAACAGCAGTCTATACTCAAAGTGCTTCTGTTGTCGATGTACTAGAGGTAAACCTATTTCGAAATAACACCGCAATTCAAATGACTCGTCTGTCGAGGGCGGAGTACATGGCTATTCCTGATAAAGCAACACAAGGTAGGCCGTCGTCTTATTACTTCGATAAACAAATTCAACCTCAGTTTGAAGTTTGGCCTGTGCCAGAAAATAGCACAGACATAATTGACTTTACATTTATCAACCGTATTCAGGACGCGGATGCTTCCGTCAATGATGTTGATGCGCCTTTTCGGTTTTTGCCGTGCATGGCTGCTGGGCTGGCGTACTACATAGCAGTTAAGAAAGCACCAGATCGTGTGCAAATGTTGAAGACAATTTATGAAGAAGAGTTCCAACGTGCTTCTGACGAAGATCAGGATCGTGTCCCTGTAACTCTGACTCCGAGTTTACGTTATTTGAGAGTTAATTAATGCCCGGATATGCGTCAGGATCGAAAGCGTATGGTATATCAGACAGATCTGGTAGACGATACCGACTGCGATCTATGCGTAAAGAGTGGAATGGTCTGGTTGTTGGTCCTGATGAATACGAAGAAAAACATCCGCAACTAACGCCGCCTCGACATGTGACAGATCCACAAGCGATACGAAACCCTCGTCCAGATTCTCATGTAGATACATATTTTGGCTTCAAACCAGTGGGCGGTTTGAATCTTGAGGCTACCGGGGCGGTTGGGAAAGTAACGGTGACAACGTCATGAGCTTTACATTTGCAGAACTTAAAACAGCAATTCAGGATTACACAGAAAATTCTGAAACAACTTTTGTAAACAACCTGTCATTGTTCATCAAGAACGCCGAACAGCGCATACACGAGTCCGTACAGCTTGAGTTTTTTCGTAGAAACGTAACTACGAACATGACTATTGGGCAACGTTTTGTCGCCATGCCGGGGGATTACTTAGCATCGTATTCTATGTCGATAACCAATTCTGGATCGAAGGTTTTTTTAGACAGCAAGGACGTAAACTATCTAGAGGATTTTACACCAAACTCTAGCACTACGGGCACTCCTCGATACTATGCTGCATTTAGTTCCTCAGACTTCATCGTCGCTCCAACCCCAGATGCGGCGTATCAAGTAGAACTGCACTATTTTTATCGTCCCGCTAGTTTGACTGCTGGAGCAGATTCTGGCACGACTTGGTTAAGTTCGAACGCACCGTTCGCCATGTTGTATGGGTCATTAATCGAAGCGTACACCTTTATGAAGGGTGAAGCTGATATTCTTCAGAACTACGACCAAAAGTTTATGCAAGCTCTTTCTCGACTAAAAGATTTAGGCGAAGCCAAACAAACAGGTGATGCGTATAGAGAAGGGTTACTAACGAGGCCGAAAACATAATGTTTGAAGTAGGATTAAATTTACCGAAAGAACCGATTGTAAGTGTTGGAACAACACAAAACCGTGGTTGGACAGTGGAAGAAGTAGCAGACAGGTGCTTACAAAGAATTATTGCTGTTTCAGACAACGCACCCCCTGAAATACGAGATCAAGCAGTGGCTTTTAAAGAAGCAATACGTCCGTTGTTAATTTTCTATATGAAAGAAGTGGTTAACAGCGACAGAACAACGGTATATAATATTATCCGTGACGCAGGATATCCTGAAGTAGCGGAGTTTATCAGGAGACTATAATGAGTATTACACAAGCAATGTGTACGTCGTTCAAGGTTGAAATCCTCAAGGGTGTGCATAATTTTACCGCAAGTAGTGGCAACACGTTTAATCTAGCGTTGTACGCAGGTTCCCCAAGCCCAGCTTTGGGTGCTGCTACCACTGGCTATCAGACAGACGGTGAAATTTCTGGTACAGGCTATACTGCAAAAGGCGCGGCTCTTACTTCTGTAACTCCAGTTGCATCAGGCACAACCGCTATTGGTGATTTCAATGATTTGACGTTTTCGTCTTCAACGATTACAGCAAGCGGTGCGTTAATTTTTAACGACACTGTATCAGGTGATCCATCCGTTGCAGTTTTATCTTTTGGTGGTGACAAGACATCTACCAATGGTGATTTTACAATCGTTTTTCCGACAGCGGATGCTAGTAACGCGATTATTCGAATCGCATAGGGGGTCAATGTGGCGATCCCTGTTTTAAAAGATCGTGTAAAAGAAACCACCACTACAACTGGTACAGGCACAATAACACTCGCAGGAGCCGAAACAGGGTTTCAGGCATTTTCTGTTGTAGGTGATGGAAGCACTACATATTACTGCATTACAGATGACATAAATTTTGAAGTCGGCATTGGTGTATACACAGCGTCTGGAACAACACTTACCCGTGCCACAATTTTAGAAAGTTCGAACTCCGGCAACGCCGTAAACTTTGGGGCGGGAACAAAAACTGTTTTCTGCTCCAATGCTGCTGAACGAAATGTAGTCACTGACACTGACGGTAAATTAAACGGTTTTGTACTAGAGGATTTTGACGAAGCGTTTACTGAAAACACTTCTGCTTCTGGTTCGATCACAGTCGCTAACACAGTAAATACCATTAAGTTAAAACTTACAGGCAACACGACACTTGTACTTCCTAACACCACTGATATGGCTTCTGGAACTGTTCGTGCTGTAACAGTTATTGTTGAACAGGATTCATCAGGAAGTCATACTTTCGCTTTAGACGCACCGAGTGGCTTTACTGAAGTTTACAACAACTCAGCTTCTCAGCCAGCGGTCAATACCGCAGCAAACAAGCACACAATTTACACAGCTCTTTTGGTGAAAGGCGATACGAATATTTATATAAGTTTATCGTTCTACGAGGTTTAAGATGGTTAGGTATGATACAATTTATTTGCATGGGAAAGTTGGTTGTGCCGATACCAACGCCATGAAACTACACCTAGCAACTAATAACATTTCTTTTGTAACGCTGGACTATACGGATCCTTCGGATGACTTAGCTGCTATTTCAACGTGGTTTGAGAATGAGCCTGATTTTAGAAATGCCCCTGTTTTAACTTTCGAAAAGCTTTTGTGGGAAGGCGAGGATGACGGCACTCCTGAAAGATATTCAAAAACCATGTTTGCAACTTCTCCCAGCGGATTACCAAGTAACTTCATAGAGCTTGCTGAAAAGGTAAGCTAATGCCTTCTGTCGGGACTGTCACACGATACGATCCACTATATCCGGGATCTTCGGAGACATTTAACTCGTCTGGCACATTTGATTTGCCTCCGGGTATTCACATTGTAAATGTTCAGTGCACTGGATCACCGGGTTTATCTGGTGGGGCGGGCAATGATGGGACCAGTGGAAACGATGGTAATCCCGGCAGTGCTGGTGCTGCTGGTAATGCTGGTACTGCTGGTAACAGCGGTAATCCCGGAAACTCAGGCAATAATGGTGCGAGAGGGAACCGTGGTAATCGTGGTGCTGCTGGAAATGCTGGAGCTTCTGGCAACTCTGGAAACGTCGGACGCGGTGGCGGCGGTGGCGGCGGTGGGCATGGAACTACAATAAGTTCTGACCTAAAATCAAACTTGCCGGGTAATCCGGGTAATCCGGGTAACGCATCCCCCGGACCCGGAGGTGCAGGAGGAAACGGCGGGGTTGCAGGGAACACGATAGTACTCTCTAATTCCGCAAACTCTGGCAGTGCTGGAATTAACGGTAATGCCGGAAACACTGGGGCAGGTGGTAGTGGTGCTGGTAGCGGGGGATCAGGTAATCCGGGTGGTGCTGGAGCCGCTGGTAATCCGGGTAATAATGGAACTGGTGCAAATAATGGGGGAGCAGGAGGCTCCGGGACTAATGGCAACTCAGGATCTGCGGGTTCTGATGGTAATGCGGGCACTCCCGGTAATGACGGCGCAGCCACTACATTTGGTAATCTAGTAAGCGGAGCCGGAGGCACTGGTGGGGCTGGTGGATCTGCGGGCACTGGTGGTACTGGTGGATCTGCGGGTACAGCAAATGACGGTAATCCCGGAAACGCTGGAAATAACGGCGCAAGAGGAAACGGTGGCAATGCTGGTAATGCGGGTAATCCGGGCAATGCAGGTAATCCGGGTAGCAATGGTAATGGTGGTTCCGGGGGTGCTCGCGGTAATTTGGGCGGCGGCGGTAACGCTGGTGGGAACGTAGGTGGTCAAAATGCTAATGGCGCGAATGGAAACATAGGTAGTCCTGACGGTAATCTCAATTTTCAAAAAGGTAATGGTGGTACTGGTGGCAATCCTAATGCGTCCAACGCTGTTGGTGGTAGTGGTGGCCGTGGTGGGCGCGGCAACGCTGGTGGTAGTGGCTCCAGCGGTAATTCTGGAAGTCTTGGAAACTTTGGAAATCACGGCAACAATGGTTCAGGAGCAACTGGCGGAAATGCAGGTAACGCAGGAGCTAATGGCAATGCAGGTAATGCCGGAAACGCAAACAGTGGTGGGTCAGGTAATCCGGGTAATTCTGGAGGAGCAGGATCACCGGGTAATTCTGGGTCTACCACAAACACAAATTTAAGGTTAACAACACCGCAGGAGGCGATAACTGTAACCGTTCCTTCGAACGGGCAAGCAGTTGTCACATGGGGGAGGCAATAAAAAGTGTTTTTCAAAAAACCGGAAGTTCTGTTTCGGACAGACCCGGAACTTTATGGAATTATTCCAGAACCAGTTCCTTCAAGAACACATATACCGGATTGGTACAAAAGACTTGAATCTTATTACAGGGATACAAAAAACGGTGTCCCTTGGCTCGAAAGAACCATAAAAAGATGTCCCCCTGTATTAGATGCAATGGTTACGGGTTGGATTCTTAGAACTGCTGCCGAAATAAAAATTGTTGTAGAGGACAATGGTAGCGGAGTTTCATGGACCACTTCTGCGGAGTATTCTGTTGTTGAACCTCACAGTTCTGAACAAATTAAAGGACATCCTAGTTTACCAAAACCTCCTCTTAAATTTATAAATTACTGGCACATGAAAACGCCACCGGGTTGGTCAACTTTGTTCACGCCGCTTTTGAACAGAGAGCAAGAGTTCTTCACACCCATGTCCGGTATTGTGGAAACAGACAGGCATATAGCTTGTGTCAATTTTCCATCTTTCGTGACAAAAGAAGACGGCTCCTATATAATTCCTCAAGGAACACCAATCGTACAAGCGATACCTTTTAAACGCGGTTTCAGCAAAAAAGCTGAGATTCGGGCATACAAGCCAAAAGAGATTGTTGAACGAAATCGAAACACTAAGAACCACCAAGCGAATCCTAGTCACTATCGAGATACACAGTGGGAGAAGAAATGACTACATACAGAGTTTTGGATTTTGACAACCCTGTGTACACTGCTGTCTTTACATACAAAGAAAAAGAATATGTGGTTCAGGCTCCGGCTGTCATCAATACAGATAATTCGGTTAATTTAGAGCTATCAAAAGCAAGCATATCTAATTATATACTTAACAAAAAAGCTGAAGTGGACGCTGTTCCGCCGTCTAATGGTGCGGATCTAATCGGCGGCACTTTCACAGCAAACGAAGAGCTCGTGGATATAGCAGAAAACCCTGAAGAAGCAGAGGGGCTGTAATGCCTTGGAAGGGAGAAAACAATTTTGAGTTTGATACATCCCAGAATATTGAACACGAGTTTTTAATATCGGGCATAACGTCTGCACCAAAAGAAATGTATTGGCTGCGTAAAAAAGACGAACTGCCCTTACTGCCGCACAACGCGGGAACTCCTCATCCAACTAACCCACATATGATGACATCTTACGGAGCTCACATACTGACATCAGGCAGTATTGAGATGAATTGGTCATGGACAGAAGAAGACAATATATCGCTAGAACATGCTAGAAACTTCTCTCATTACATAGATAGCCAGTTTCCAGAAGCTGAAAACACCATTGAAATGAACATCAGCGCAAACGGATATATCAAACAATTTGCTAAAGTAAATGGCTCTGTAACTGATTTTGCCCCTATAAGACCTGAGTATACGTTGAACACAGATGCCTCGATAACTTTACATAAAGGCTCTTCTTATATGTGTGTTTTAAGAACAGCTCCAGAAACAAATAAATGGCATTCAACCTATATAGACGCACAACCCGAAAGCACCGTTACCTTACAACCCGTAGGTTCAAAAACTTATTTTGTGTTCGGATCCGTGGTGCAAAATGAAAGCAAAACTCTAGAACGTTTCAAGGGATATAAGTGCACAAAACCCACAGTGATATCATGCCCAGAGTTTACAAAAATAGTTCGCGTACACCAAGAGTAGAGCTTTTCAAAGCTGTTGTTTCGTTTGTTAAGTTTCGTATTTCTGCTCGACGCAAGAATGAAGCAGGACGGGTAAAACATGCGCTTGCTTTATTAGAACACTTGAACGGAGATTATCCTGTTCGAAATTTTATGCGTTTGAAAGCGGCAAATTTTTCTAACTTTGCTTTGCACAAAAACCACTCATTGCCTGTCCTGTTAGCAAACACTAAGAAACTTAAATCGTTACCCAAAAACAGCTTGGGCAGACTTTATTATGATTTAAACGAGGGCAAAGAAGATTATTTTAAAACACTGTCTTCTAACATGCCGACAGATAAATACACCGATGAATACGCTTTGTTTCTGCGTCGTAACTTAGACGTTCACGACATGGTGCATGTGGTTATGGGATTCGATAGAGACTTGTTCAGCGAAGCTAATGTGATTGCTGCTTTGTCATGTGGCGGATCTTCTCCATATTGGAAATGGTGCTTTATATACCCGGGACTTTTGACTCGTTTTTTTGACGGTGTTTTTGGTGGTCGGTGGAAATTTTTTGTTTTGGCTTGCAAAATATTACTTCGAGAAACACCTAGCCGTTGTGCGTCCGTGAACAACTGGGACTTGATTCATTGGGAAAAATTACTGGACAAGAACATCGACGACATACGAGCAGAACTCTCTATATCCTCCCCTGTACTGTATAAGCCTAGATATATTTTGTTTTCAGAGGAAAGATAAATGAACTTTGATCCGCTTTGTTGGATCTGGAGGGAGGAACTTCCAGAAACTATTTGTGATGAACTTGTTAAACTTTGCGAACAGAAAGACTTAGAAGCTGCCACGGTAGAGGGCGGCGACGTGATGCCATCCGTCCGCGTAACCGACGTTTCGTTTGTAGACCCGAGCATAAATAAACTTTGGTTCGAGGCGTTGTGTCGTACATATATCGAAGCGGGAAATGTGTGGAATATTCAAATAAGTGAGGTGCGGTGTCCTCAATATACTGTCTATGAAAAAGACAGTTTTTATGGATATCACGCTGATACGGACAAACTTTCAGAACAAGGAACACAACGAAAACTTTCGATGTCCATACAGCTATCTCATCCATGGGAATATGAGGGAGGAGAACTACAATTTGCTGTTCCTTCAGGTAAACTCCAACATGACAAAGATATTAGTTTTGAGGATTTTTTACCAAAAGGCTCAATTGTAGTATTTCCATCTACCACATTACATCAAGTCACGCCTATTACTCGAGGCACAAGAAAATCATTGGTCGTATGGTGTGCGGGTCCAACGTGGTCATAATTGAAAATGTGTGGTAAAAACGGCTATGGCTTATGGTAATCGTGCATATTCGGAAGCTACTTACTCAGGATTAGGGATTAGCCCCAATGTTACTGTCTCGGTGACAGGGGTTAGTGCAACTGGCGATATCAGAAATGTCGCCGTTGCCGGAGAATCAGAACATCCTGTTACTAGCGAACCTATTGCAATCACTCTCGGCACGGTGACTGTTCAAGCAAGTGCTCCGGTAAATGTTACGTCTCCACAATTGTCTTCCGCAATTAACAGTGTTACTGTTTCAGAAGGAACCGGAGTAACCGTTAATTTAACAGGAGTTACAGGTTCCACAGCACTGGGAACAGCCCAAGCTGCCATATTTATAAGCGTTACGTTAACGGGTGTTTCAGCATCTGGAGCAATTGGACTGATAACCATACCGATCTCGGTAACAGGAGTCTCAGCAACAAGTGCTGTTGGAACTGTGCTTATTTGGGGGGATATAGACACAGGAGTTGACGTAACATATACGGATATTAACACGGGAACCTCGAACACATGGACTGATGTGAGTGGTTCCTCTAACACTTGGACGGACGTAATCTAATGCCTTCTTCATACAGCAATTTAGGTATCGAAAAAATCGATACAGGAGAACAATCCGGTGTTTGGGGTAATACCACCAATACAAACTTTGATATTTTAGACGACTCTATAGCCGGGGTATTTAGTCAAGTTCTTACCGGAGACGTAACATTATCCGTATCAGATGGATCAACTTCTGGTGCGGGTCACTTCATCCTTAAATTTACTTCTTCGCTGTCCGCGTCTAGTTCTGTCACGGTCACGATTGGAACAGACTCCACTATAAAACCTTACGTTATTCAAAATGCTTGTGACCACGAAGTAGTAATTAACCAAGGCAGTACAAGTGGATCTGGAACAAAAGTCACTGTCCCGGCAGGGCAGTTTAGATTTATTTACTGTGACGGAGGCGGAACCAACGCCAACGTCGTAGACATGATTATTTCATCTGTCTCTGGCTTCGAGTGGCAACCAATCATTACTTCTGCCACAACCATGGTTGCTGGCAGAGGGTATTTTGTTAATACTGCTGGGAGCGCAATAACAATGACTCTGCCGACAACTGCTGCATTGGGTGCTGCTCTTCGTATTGTCGATCTGGGTTCTGCAAATACAAACGCTGTGACGGTTGCTCGGAACGGTCACAAGATAATGGGAGCCAGCGAAGACTTGGTTGTGAACACTCCTAATGCAGCGTTTGGTTTGATATATGTAGATACAACCTTTGGCTGGCGTTTATTGGAGGTGTAGTAGATGGCAAACTACTTCTCTCACAAATCTGCTGCGGCACAAGCAAGTGGTGGGTTTTATGATGTCGGAACAATTATACCTTGGACAAAATCAAGTGTCTTAGATGGCTTTTTACTTTGTGACGGCTCAACCAAGTTGCGTTCAGCCTATCCTGAACTATTCGCTGTTATAGGAGTAACGTATGGTTCTACAGAGAGTCACAACTTTAAACTGCCCAATCTGATTGGACGAACCGTATTTGGAGAAGGCACATCCAACGACGGCACAACAACTAAAACATTTAACTTCGGAGAGTCTTCAGGAGCTACTAATGTTAGTTCAAGTGTAAGTTTTCCATCAGCTAACGTCTCTCTTGCTGGCTCAAATCTATCTATAACTATGGCTAACGCAAACGTTGATGTGGGAGCTCACAACCATAACTGGTCACAAAACGCGGTTTCCGGCGGTATTTACACAGGGACTGATATTTCGTCTGGTCCTCAACGCGGTAAAGCTTTTGGTATCGGTGGGTTAAGCAATCAGATATCTAATGACGGACCTAACAATTCTGTCAGGGCTTTTGCTGACGGCATTGAAAGTGCTTCGACTTCTCAAAATTTAAACTCTACTTCTCAGAACACGAACAATCCCTCGCAGAATATCGGTTTTCTTCAGGTAACTGGTTCTGTAGCTTCTGGCGGTAGCGGCAATGGGTCCCACAAGCACAATACAAATGTCACAGGAAACGTGTCGTTTAATCAGACAAACTTAAACGCGACAACCAGTGCTACAAGCACACTTAGCCCTTATGGTGTGTGTCGTTATCTTATAAAAGCCCAACAGCTATGAAGTGTTACGTTAACTCACAGAGCAGGTTATTAGGTAACGACGAAAAGTCCTATTGGATGACGGAAGAGCTTTTCCCCTCGTACATGGATAAAAATCTTATGTCTCGTTATGACACTTGTTTTGAAACATTCAGCAAAAACTTGCACACAATATCCTATGACGACACCACCGAAGTTGGTGACGAAATAAATTTAGATGGCACAAACTTTACAGGTAACGCTGACGAAAATCCTAGTTACGAAAAATTTGTCGCTATTCTAAAAGAAATGATTGAGTGGGAGGACGAGCACAATGGCTAGTTATAACTCATACAAAGCAGCCTATGCCCCGTCTGTTCCCACAGGTCTGATAATTCCGTGGTCCCACAACTCAATACCAAATGGTTTTTTGGTTTGCGGCGGACAAGCTGTGAGCCGCACAACTTATGCAGATTTGTTTGCTCTTATAGGAACATCTTATGGGGTAGGTAATGGATCTAGCACATTTAATGTGCCTAGTTTAGATGGTCGTCAGTTGTTGTTTGATGGAACAGGATCAGACGGGTCAGCTACTAATACTGTTGGTGGCACAGCGGGTAACTCGACTTTAGATCTCAGCAACTTCGTTGGTAAGTCAGGAAACATTAGCCTATCAGGAGGCGTTAATTTTAGTGGTTCAGTGCAAGGCCACCCCCTAGCAACTAACGAGCTTCCCTCGCATGAACACAAGATGTTTGCCGATGTAGTAGCAACTTCTCAATCAGGTACACAAACATACCTTACCGCAAACCAGCAAGCCGCAAAAGGAAGCGGAGTCGGACAAAGTCCAACGGATTTTAAATACTCAATACTTGGAACCAGCACGGCTGCTACTTTAGGTGACACCAGTTCTGTTGGTAACGGAGCAGCGCATAATCACAACGACAATTTTGCCGTAGATGATAGTAGTCTAGCCGTAGTTAACAGCAATTTTAATGTTGTAGGGAACACGGTTGGCAGTAGCGATAAGCTATATCAATCAACAAAACTCAGAGCACTTATAAAATTTTAATGTTATGGAACAGACGATAGAAGAATTTCACGGAACAAAAAACATCACACTAGGTGGTGGTTCTAGTGACATTGAAGCGGGCATAGAGTTTATCTACCATATGAGAGAGCATCTCTTGGATATTGGTATAGCCACAATCTATGGATTAGC
>CEWK01007267.1_pt1 | contig 28213 bp, 39 predicted proteins | sample 531431 | NCBI WGS metagenome assembly CEWK01 (sample SAMEA2623059, study PRJEB7988) | marine metagenome | isolation source: saline water (ENVO:00002010), including
ACTGTATTTGATGTCTAATTCAATCCAAGGAAAATAGCCTAATTGTTCATCAGATTCTAATATTGGTTTGATTTTAAAATGATCTCTATTGATCATTGGAAGTTGCCAGGCATCATTACCTAAGTAATCAGGAATAAACATTTTTATTATGTGTTTTGGAGTTCTTTTGTTGTTTCGATATTTGATATTTTATCTTTTAACCAAAGTTGGTGTTTTTTCATTACAGATAATTTGTTTTCATCTGATTGATTGTCATTTAACATTTTTTCGATAGCGGTATGTAGTTTGTTGTGTTGCAGTTTTAATCTTTCTAATTCACTACTACTAGACATTTATTATTCCTTGTCCTCGTTATCTTCTTTAATAGTTAACACTACTGTTGCACCATTGTTTTCAGATAGTTCGTATACTAACTCACCAGTGGATTCACCATTGCCTAATTCTCCAATATCATATAGATATTGTGCAAATGCATCTACTACTTGTTGATTTGATAACTTGAAAGTTTTTTTGTTTTTATTTTCTGCCATAATGTATCCTGTCTTTTTATTTATCACTTATAGATAATTTCTTATCTGAATAAGCCTCAATAACATTTTAGTGTCCTCTGTATTGTATAGTTTTTGCAGTTTTTCTGCATGTCTACACTTGTCCATAAATTCTTTAAATTCGCTGTTTTCTTGTTCTGTTGTTTGTAGCCATTCTTCTTTGAACTGACCATAGGTTGTATCAATGTCTTTCCATGCGTCAGATCTTTGTACCCTTAAATCAACCCACCAGTTATATAATATTTTAATTTCATTTAATGCAGATTGATAAACCGGATCTTTATCTTTTTGTGAATGAAGCCACTCGATACCTTCTAAACCTTTTTCTCTACTTTTAAAAGTTTGATCCGATGACCCTGTATAAATTTGTGCTATGTAATATTCAACAAAATTTTGTAAATGATTAAAGCTGTCATAAAGTATTTGATCACCAGTAGACATTGGCTCTGTTGTATCTGGAGCAGTGCTAAACCATTGGCGAAGAATGTTTACTAATGACATGATTTATTGTAGCATAAAAATTTATTTTAATCAATCTTCTTTTTTGACCAAAGTAAATTGTTCTGCAATATTTCCTTGGAAAGGATATGAACCATAATGATCTAAATTTACAGATGGATCCATCCAAATTTCTCCGCCCATTTTTTGCCAACGTCTACAAAATGTGTAATCTTCTGACAGATATCTATTTGTTTCAGGATCAATCATTGTATCAAATAGTGCATAAAAATATGGATTTAATTCTGGTGCAGTATTAAGATCGTTTGTATATCTTGTTTCAGGATATTCTTTAGTCATTTTATCTATAACTTCACGTTTAATCATCATAAATCCAGTACCAGCATCTAACACAGGAATCAATCCTTTTACTAATGGAATTTCTTTAGAATCCATATGATCACGTTTAATATTTAAAACATAAGATGCTTGAAATTTTGCCAGTTCATATGGGTCAGTTGGTTTTTGTTCCATTGCTACTCCATGGACTGCTGGCCAGTTTATTGATTTTTTAGGATATGCACCAGTAACAATATCTTGATCCCTATGCAATAGTTTTATAACATCTTGTGGTATAAACCCAATGTCTGCATCAATAAACATCATATGAGTGTATGTTGGATTTTGTAAGAACATTGCAGTAAGTGTATTACGTGCCCTTGTTACAAGACTCTCATTTGACAAAGTTGCTAATGTAAAATTTAATCCGTAGTGTTTAAAAAGAATTGACAATCCCGTCATTGCTTTTAAATATGGTTCGCCGACCATACCACCATAACAAGGTGTTGCAACCATCACATGTTGTTTTCTTAATGCCTCCATGTCAACATCAATTCTTTCATTCATGTTTTGACTTAAAGGTTTATTTAATTGTGTTTTATCTTTTTTGCTCATTTATTAATCTCCAGTTCCAGGGTTTTCAGAAAGAAGATCTCTTTTAGATTTTTGGTCTGGCATATTAGCTGGACTATATTCTTCTGCTTCTGGTAACGCATCTTTTTTCTTTGTTATATTTGGCCATTTTTTACTGTACTCAGTATTTATATGAATCCAATAGTCTAATTCATTCTTAGCTATATTTGGGTCTGAATCTGCCACAATTGCATCAACTGGACACTCTGGTTCGCATACTCCACAATCGATACATTCTTCTGGATTAATTGCTAAAAAATTTTCTCCTTCATAAAAACAATCTACAGGACAGACCTCTACACAGTCTGTATGTTTACATTTTATACATTCATCTTTTACTATGTATGTCATAATGATATAGTACTACAATTAATTAAAAAAGTCAATATTATATACTTTTATTCTGGCGGAGAGGGTGAGATTCGAACTCACGAAAGAGTTGCCCCTTTGCCGGTTTTCAAGACCGGTGCTTTCAACCGCTCAGCCACCTCTCCGTATGTGTTACTTATGCTAACAATGGTTGTGAAAGATTATCTAGTATTTCTTCTCTAAATAGTTTACAACCTTTGGCAACATTTTTTGCCCAATCATCTGATGCATTGCTATCAGCTGAGTCAGAAATATACTTGTAACATAAAAAATCAACTTTATGTTTTTTACAAATTTTTGCTATGGCGTATGCCTCCATGTCAACAATATCACAATCTATTTTTGGTTTTTCTGTAGCAAAAGTGTCACCGGTTCCACAAACAACTTCTGCTGTGCCTAACATGATATCTTTTTCATATGGCGTTTGACCAAGTTTAAAATTCAAAGGTCTTGCATCCATATCTCGATCAACAAAACCTGTGACTTTTACTAGTCCGCTTACATTAGATTTAAGTGAACCTGCTGTACCATAATTAATAATTACTTTTGGTTTATAATCTTTTATAATTTGTTCCGTGGTTGCCGCCGCATTAATTTTACCAACTCCTGTAAAAAATACGTCAGTGTAGTGTAGTCCTTCGACTTCTTGAGGTATAGCACAAAGTACAATTGTATTCATCATCTTATGTAAATTTCTTTATGGTCTGTAATAAACCAAATCCGGCAATACCTGCCATAATTAAATGCTTCATACAAGGATCGCTCATTAATCCATCTAGTAATCCAGCAATCGCGGCATTAGTTATTCTTGTAATTGCATTGGCTAAATTTGCCAAGTCTGCTAAAATCATTTGTGCTAGTTGTACAACATATCCAATCACGCCTGAAATAAGATTTAGTAAGCCAAGTGCTTGACCTATGAATCCTAGTATTTGATTTAATACTCCTGCACCTTTTGATAAAGCACCAAATATATCATCAATGAAAGCACAAGGACCTGTACCTACTGCGGCCGCGGCTCCTAATGATGTATTAAGTGCATTAATTCCTTGTCCAATTGATAGCATTTGTCCGATTGGTTTTGGAAGATGACCTGTTGGTAAACTAAATGACGGACCACCCGATACTCCCATAAATGAAAATGGATTAGCATTTCCATAATCTGTTTGATCTACTCCACTTTGTATATTTGTGTGTCTGTTAAAATCGTTTAATACTCCATTAACTTTTTGTAATTCAAGAACTTCTGCGTCAGTTAATTTTCTTGCTGTTTGACCTGAGCCAAGTATGCTTCCATTTACAGTTGCTCTAGTAGAATAATTTGGATCATCCCAACCTGCAGGCATACCATTTAATCCAACCCAACCGTTGCTATTACCATTATATAAATTTGATCTTATTTTAGAAATATTTTCTGTGTGTGGATTTTTAAATGCGGCCATTGTTTTTATATCATTGCCCCAAAGATCTTTTCCATCTTTTACATCAAACAATCCGCTTTGTAAACTTTCTTTTGCAATAGGACCTAAACTTTGACTAATCGCTGATCCGTTAAAATCTTTAAATAGTCCTTGATCTTCACCTGGTAATATTGTTTGTGCCATTTTTGTTCCTAACTATTTGCTATCACGTTTGGTGATCCAGCATTTACTTTTATTCCACAACTGTAAGCGTCACCAATTCTTCCAACTGGTTGATTATTTACATACACATTAGGAGAACCACTTGCAAGTGATGTTACATGAGGAACACAAAGTATAAATCCATGAGGAGTATTATTATCTCCTACTCTGTGAACCGGTATGTTGTTTGCCAAAACATTTGGCGACCCTGTTGCACACGATCCTGGTGCACATGGTGAGTGATTCGTATCTGCATCTCCGACTCTTGCTACGTGTGGCATTTTGTTCTCCTATTATAATAGTATTTATTACGTAACTATTGATGGTGTACTAGGAGTAACAATATTCGATGTACTCTTTGTATAAGCATCTTTGGCTTGTTTATTAGCCAAAACTGCTGTAATTATCGTACTTTTTAAAAACTCAAATGTTGCTTCTGGATCAGCCATAATCATATATGCTGTCATTCCAACACCTTGTTGAGTCATTGCTAGTGCTAAAGGTTTTGATACTTTGTAAGAAGTGTCTGTTTCTTCTATCAATTTACCAACTACTTCGTCACTACCAACAGTACGAAATACTACAATGTCATCTTTGTTTAGTTTTTGTTTTAACATTTTTTTCTTTCTTATTATAGTTCAAAATTTTCAAAAGTTTTATCATCGACGTCTTGTTTTAATCCACCAATGATGTAGCTTTCTACTTCAGTTTCTTGTGGTGCAACTTGTAGTCCACTTGAGTTTAACCAATGTTGTGTCCACGGTAAAGGATTTGCATTAGCAGATTGGTCATACACAGGATCATATCCTAATGCTTTCAATCTTTTGTTTGCAATCCATTCAACATAGTCGCCTAATAGTTTTTCATTTAAACCAATAATCGAACCATCTTTGAATAAGTGTCTTGCCCATGCTTTTTCTTCTTCAACACAGCTCTTGAACATTTCAACTACTTGCTTGTCTAAGCCTTTCATTGCTTTTGTCATTTGTGCATCATCATTTTTTTGCCAATTCTTAATAACCTGTGTTGACAAGTTTAAGTGTGTTGCTTCATCACGAGCAATAAGTGAAATAATTTTTGCAGAGCCTTCCATAAGTTTTAATTCACCAAATGCAAAAGTACAAGCAAAAGATACATAGAATCTTAAACCTTCTAAGATGTTTACATTTATCATTGCAAGATACAATTGTTTCTTAACATCAATTATATCGCCTTTGCCTTTTACAAAATAATCTTCAGCCATTTTAGAAAATGTATCATAATTTTCTGTTACTGATACAGCTCTTTTTAAAATTTCTTCATCATTTAAGATTGTGTCAAATACTTCACTTGGATCTGGATACACATTTTTCATAATATGTGTGTATGAACGTGAGTGGATTGTTTCAAAGAAATCCCAAGTAACAATACAACCTTCTAATTCTGGATTTGATACGTAAGGTAAAAAAGCCAAACTCGGTCCACGTCCTTGAACTGAATCAAGTAGTGTTTGATATTTCAAGTTTGAAGTAAAAATATGCTTTTGTTCTGGTCTGAAAGTTGCATAGTCTGATCTATCTTTTTGCAAACTTACTTCTTCAGGTCTCCAAAAATACCCAAGCATAGTTTGGTTAAGTTTGTCCAATGCAGGATATTTAAAAACATCATATCTCTGCACACTCTGATCTTCCCCAAAAAACATTGGCTCTTTGGTAAAATCTATTTCATTTCTGTTAAATACTGTCTTTGCCATAATTCTATTATATACTCTTTTACTACCTTGTCAATATTTATTTAAATTGCACATGAATCACACGCTTCGTCGTCTTGTTGCGATTGATGTTGTTCAGCAACTTCTAATGCTTCATCTATAGTTGCTACGTTTTCTTGGTCAGTTATGTTTGGCTCTTCACCTTTAAAATCATATGTATTTTGATAATATGACGTTTTCCAACCAAGTTTATAAGTTGTTAAAAAATCTTTAGTTAATACACTCATTGGCACTTCATTGTTATCATAGTGCAATGGATTATAACTCCAGTTTCCACTAATTGCTTGATCAAAATATTTTTGCATAGCCGCAACAATGTTGATATATCCTTCATTGCCTGGCATGTCCCACAATAGTGTGTAATATTTTTTATAAGTTTCATATTGAGGTACAATTTGCTTTAATGGTCCTTTTTTAGACTTCTTAATTGACAAATAACCTCTTGGAGGCTCAATACCATTTGTTGCATTGCCTACTACACTTGATGATTCTGATGGCATCTGTGCTGACAATGTTGAGTGCCTTAAACCATGCTCAATAATATCTTTTCTTAGTGATTCCCAATCCATATTTAATTTTTTAGGTACAATACCATCAACATCTTTTTTATATGTGTCTATTGGTAAAATTCCTTTTGAGTATTTTGTTTTCTTAAAATAATCACACGCACCTTTTTCTTTTGCAATAGTATTTGATGCCTTTAACAAATAATACTGAAATGCTTCAGTTAATTCATTTACTAACTTCCATGCTTCTTTATCTTCATATTTTGCTTTGTTTTTTGCAAGATAATGTGCTAAACCAATGTAGCCAATCCCAAGAGAACGTCTTGCTTTTGTAGATTGTTCTGCCGCTTTCACTGGATATTTTTGATGATCAATTATTTGTTCTAAACCTCTAACACTTAAATCACATAATGTTTCTAATTCTTTTATATCCTTTAACACACCAACGTTGATTGCTGATAGAATACATAGTGCAATTTCACCTCTACCATCAATATGTTGTAACGGATCAGTTGGTAATGTAATTTCTTGACATAAGTTAGACATGCGTACAGGATCAATAAACGAACTATGTTCATTTGTATGATCAATATTCATTATGTATATACGACCGGTCTCTGCACGTTCTTTTAATATGTCTCCAATCAATGTTCTAGCTTGTATTGTTTTTCTAGGAATTGACGTATCTTTTTCATATTGTTTATATAACTTGTCAAATTTTGCTGTACCAAATGCTTCGTACAAACCTGGAACATCATGTGGTGAAAATAAAGTAATATCTCCGCCTTTAATAAATCTTTCATAAAATATTTTTGATAACTGTATCGAATAATCTAGTTTACGTACTCTATTATCTTCTGTACCTTTGTTATTTTTTAATACAAGTATATCTTCAATCTCTTGATGCCAAATTGGAAAATGGACAGTAGCACTTCCGCCACGTACTCCATTTTGTGTACAACATCTTACTGTTGCTTCAAACTTTTTAAGAAATGGAACAACACCAGTATGGGCTACTTCGCCTCCCCTAATACGTGAATTGATACCACGTATTCTACCTGCGTTGATTCCGATACCGGCTCTTTGTGCAATGTATCTACCAATTGCCATGTCAGAAGCAAAAATAGAATCTAATGTATCATCGACATCAACAAGTACACATGAAGCATACTGTTTTAATGGTGTACGCACACCTGCCATTACAGGAGTAGGAATATTAATTTTAAATTTTGAAATCGCATCATAATATCTTTTAATGTAACCCATTCTTATTTCTTTTGGATAATCATGAAACAAGGTTGCCGCAATCAACATATACATGTATTGTGGTGTTTCAAAAACTTTGCCTGAGCTTCTATCTTGAACTAGATATTTGTCAGATACTTGTCTTAAACCTGCGTATGTAAAATTGTAATCTCTATCATGTTTAATATAAGAATCTAAAGTTTTAAATTCTTCATCATTAAACCATTTCATGATATTAGGATCATACAAACCTTTTTCAATATTTCTACCAACTAAAAATTGTAATGGTACCTCATATTGATGATCAATGTGTTTACCAAAAACTTCTTTTCTAATTGTAAACAACAAAAGACGTGCCGCAACATATTGATAATTTGGTGCATCTAATGTGATTAAGTCATTTGCTGATTTGATTAGTACTTCTTGAATATCTTGTGTTGACATACCGTTTGAAAACTGCAAACCAGAATTCATTTCAACTAATGATGAAGATACTCCTGACAAACCATCACATGCGGCTTCAGTCATTTTATGTACCTTGTTAATATCTAAAGGTTCCTGTTGACCGTCTCTTTTAATGATAAAAATTTCTTCTTGACTCTTTGATGTGTTCATAGTTTCTCTCTCATAGCTTCTTCTTATTATTCAGCATAATATTAATTATACTGTCACTCACACAGTAAAAGCAATACTTAAATTCACATTAACAGAAAAAATCTGTTAACAACCTATGGTTAGGATTGTAACCAGCGTTCTATCTTATATGATAAATTGGCGTTAGAAGCATTTGCATTTGCGTATTTAAACTGCAATTTTGAACTGCTTATAGCCGCTGAGAAAGTGATGTCTGCTGTTGCATTTGTTTCAACATGCATGTCGTTTATTACCGTATTTGTTCCGTCTGTAGTAATGTATATTGTACCTGTTCTAAAATTTGATCCTAATTTTAAACTATAATCAATTTTATAAACATTTGATTCTGATGTCAAATATTCTACAATTGTTCCATTACCACTTGCTGTTAATGTTGCTGTTTGTAGCGATCCAATATATTGATTAGTTTGATATTGTGGATAACTTGCTTCTGTAAATATCTCAATATTGTTTGCCACTCTTGCAACTGATGATCCTCTTTTCTTGTTAATATATTTTGTAACGTTAAGTGCTTGTCTTGGTGTGTCCAAATCAATTTTTAAACTTGAATTGATTTCTACTTCTCTTACAGGACTATGTATAGCAGAGTTTTCACCTAAAAAAGTTCCATACGTTGTACCAGAATTAACTGATGTTGGAACAGCAATTTTTCCATCTGTTCCATCGAAGCAATCTGACGTACCTGTTGTTAATGCAGTATATTCTGCACCAGTTACATATTCAACAAATCCTGTGCCAGTTGTTGTATCAACAAAAACTTGGTTGTTGTTTACGTCATTATATTGCCATTTGCTGTAAGATGCATCTGCTGAATTAGTTGACCAACTTGCTCTGGCTCTAAGTGCTTCTGTTATTCTTGCTTCAGTCCATTTACATACAAGTATTTTTGAACCGCTTGGCGGAATAACTGATGTAGGAGTAGTAAAAGATAACGTACCATTTCCTGCATTAAAAGTAATAGTGTACGATGTAGGATCTAATATTGTAGGTACTCCATTTACAAACTGCGTAACTACAATATCACTTGCAGTTGGTGTTGACAATGGATGGTTTGCTGGTAAGCCATTATTTGATCCTAGTGCAAAAGTATTGGTTGATCCGTTACCGGAAAATGTTTGTGTACCAGATACTTTAAACATTAATATACCATTAGAAGCTATGTTGCCACCTAAATCTTCAGCAACAAATGATCTAATGTTGAATATATCATTTTTTACTTGTACATCTGTGTTAAGATTGTCTTGGTTACCTACACCAATATACAATTCTCTTGTATCTAGTGCTAAACCAATTTCACCGTCAGCCAAAGGTTGAGGTAAGTCTGCTCTTAAACCACGTCTATTTTTAATTCTAGTATATGTTGTTGCCACTTGATTACTCCAATATAATACTATTTATTCATTTTGTAATAAGTTTCTACTCTATCTAACCACTTATCTGTAAATGTTTGAAATTCTTTACCTTCAACGACAAATTGCTGGTATTCATTGTCATGCGTAACCATAAAAATAACGCCTTTTTGAATGTTTGTGCCATATACTTCATTATGTGCTAGTGCGTAAGCTGACGCCTGCATGAAATAATCTTCAATCCACTCTTTTTTCTTAAATTTACGTGATGTTTTAAAGTCACCAATTGCTGGTTCTCCTTCATGAACACATATTAAATCTGCTGTTCCTCCATAAAGTCCTGGAAATGCTAAATGTGTTTCAATTCCCCATACTTCATCCACGTTTTTAAGCCCATGCTCAATTACAGTTTCACTTAAATTTTTTGCTTGTACGTATACTTGGTTTGTTCCACTAGGGCGTTCTACTCCTTCAATATAACACTCTAGATGTTTGTGCATGATAGTACCTAAATTTGCTGACTCAGTAACTATCCTTTGTGCTTCAGCGGCCCCTACTCTTTTTTTCCAAGCATTTAGAGCCGTCATATCTTTAGTTTTAGAAAGTATGGAAGTTACCGATGGTACTGGATCACCAGAATCATTTACATAGTAACGTTGACCATCAAGATTTTTTCTTTTAAATTCTTTATATTTAAATTTTTCAACTAATAGCGATTTATTTTTTACTTCTAGGTTTTCTTCCAACATAATTCTTTATCACATTCTTTTTTCTTGTTACTGCTTTTTTCTTTTTAGCTTTAGCTTTTTTAGTTTTTGCTTTTATTTTAGCAGGTGATTTAGAATTAGTTGTACCTAATAACCAGTCTAATATCTTTATCATAACTATACTCCTTGTTCGTTATTATAGCAAGTAAAGTTAAAAATGTCAATTAATTATCTATGCTAGATTTGGCCGACTGTGAAGCCATTTTAGATACTTTGTCAGCTGTATCATCCTGTTTACTGAATGATTTATTGTTTGATGGAGTATCTAATATAATTTTATCACCTGTTATGGATTTAATTTTTCCATTTTTTAGTAAGTATGTTCTTAATGCTTGTGGATCAACTACTGAACCTAAACCTTTTAATTGTTCTTGAAAATCATCCATTTTCATTTCATCAATATCGTTGGCCATCATTGTGATAATGATAGAATTAATATCTGAATCTAATTGGTTGATGTATTTGTCTTCGCCTATGACTTCTGTGATTTTCATTGGTTAAGCCTTTTTGGCTCTACCTAATGGTTCTTCTTCTGGACCACTTGCTGAATCATCGCCACCAGTTAAATCATCTGCTGGTGCTTCTAAATCTTCACCGTCATCTTCCATGTCACCTAGATCTGAATCTGCTGGAGCCATGTCGCTTGGAGCAGGTGCTTCACCAGTTAAAACTAATACTTCATTGTTAACTGCTTCTTTGGCTGATTTTAATGAACCAAGTAGTGTTTCTAATTGTGATGCAACTGCTGTATTAAATGATGCCGCCTTGTCTGCGCCATATTGATATGACATTTGATCAACAACTGCACCTAATTCATCATTTTGCATTTTACCAAGTTGTTCAATCATGTCTTGCATTTCGTCAACAATACTTTTAGCCGCAATAACTACTTCTGCTTTTTCAACTTCTTGTTCTAGTAATGCTTTTAATGATTCTACTTTTTCTTCAACTTTGTCTTTTGGTTTATCACCTTGTTTTTTAGCAATTGCTTTTTGCAATGCTGGTGGTAGTTTTTTCTGTTTATCAGTAAGTTCTTCTTCGATTGACTCTTGATTGTGTCTTGGATCTTGTTGCTGTTTTTTCATTTCTGATTTTTCCTTGTCTTTGCCCATAGCTTTTTTGATTGCTTTATCACGTGCCGCCATGTAATCATCTGAATCAATATCACCATCTTTGTCATGATCTTTTTTCTTTGCTTCAATCATGTTATCAATAGCTTCTGCTAATAGTACATGCTTCATATACTTTGGATCGCTATTGTGTGAATTAAAAGGCAATGTAGCTTCAAGCTCTTTTAATTTTGTCTTAAGATCTTTTTTAACATCATATAGTTTTTTGATGTCAATTGTGTCGTACACTCTAAAACCGTATAGGGTATCAAGTGCTTCGTTGATCTTTGCTAATTTCTCATTAGCTGGTTTTTCAAACTCTGATATATTCATAATGTTTCTACCTTACTTAACTTATTTATACTTTTCTTTATTTTTATTCGGTATTTTTTTTAAACAGATCTACGATTTTAACCTTACATCCAAGTGCTAGATCCCTATTTTTTTCAAATTCAAGCTGATTCTTAGCTTCACGTGTTATTTCGCCTGATTTTTTAGCTTCAAAATACATTATTTTATAGTGCGATGCTGTGTTCGAGTACTTCACATAATCATTATATATGTCATGCAATTCTACCATTTTAGGGTCAGTGTTTAACAACTCATCATTCATATAATTTACTAAACAAAAGGCCATTTCATACAGCTTAATATCTTTAACTACTGTTTCTGAAGTAGTTAAATTAAGTATATCATATAAGTATCTTTTCTTAAAAGGGCGTATTTTAATTAAATAATCACCAACTTTTACGCCATGATCTGTTTTTTGTGTGGTTAATGCTTTTTTGAATCTTGGATCTGTAATTCCAACTTCAACTATTTCTTTAAGAACTGTTCTATCAAGTTTATTTAAGTTATCAATTAATGATTTCGCATCATTTAAATTTTTTTGTTTGTTTTGTTTACCTTCTTCTTTTGTTAGATTTTTTAATCTTCTTTCTACTGCTATTATAAAATCTTTATTAGCATTTGGTTCTGGATCCCATTTAGTAATAATTTTCCAAAATCTAAGATGCTCTGTTAGATCACGTGCTGTCATACCGTCAGTTAATTGTTCAACATGTGCGGCGACTTCATATCTTTGTTTTCTTTTTTGTCTAAACATTTGTTTATTATACTATTATTTTTTATTTTTTGCAACAATATCTGCAAATTTTATTATTTTAGCAAATTCTGGATCTTTTTGCAACTTTTTTATTGACCCTGATATTTCTTTATCAACATCTTTTTGCATTTTATCTGCTTGAGTTGATGCTGATCCTTGTGTATCTTGTGTTGGTTTTGATGTTTGTGTTGGTTGTGTACCTTGTGTTGATTTAGGCTCAATAGTTGTATTTCCACTTGTATTACCAGCTGAAGGAACATTTTTTGATTTTGTGCTAGAAACACTTGTACTACTAGTATATTCGTCAAGTATGCTTTTTACAACATCATCTAGTTGCTCGTATCCAGACATCAAAATTTCTTTTGCACTTTCTGGATCTTCTTCATCAACTGCTTTTGCTAAATTCATATAGTCTCTAAGACCTAGTGGCTCTGTTAATGATTTAACAACACTAGTCGGCATGTGAACTAATTTACTAACTTGGTTAGTAAATGTTTTAGGATCATCAATGCCATTTATAATATCATCTTTTAAGCTCATGTCAATATTTACCTTCTTCTCAATGCTTTATTCATAGCCGCTACACGTCTAGAAGCTGGATTAAATCTTTTAGTTCTTAATGTTTTTCTAATAATTCTTTGACCCATTTTTGCTCTAGTTTTTTTAAGCGTAAATCTTTTTTTAATATCTAATGGTGCAGAACAAACACTAGGATTTGATACAATTCTGCCTTTTTTCCTGCCAAACGAACAACGATATTTCTTGACCACTTTATTTCCTTTGCGGCCAAAAATCAATCTAGATTCTGGTATATCAACGTTGTAATCTAATTCAGCAATAATCATTTTATCCTGCCCTATACACAATTGTGAATAATGTAGTTAATAATGTAATAAACAAAGTACCCATTGACCAAATAATAATTCTTTCAATTTTTGTAAATTGTTTGTCTGTATGATCTTCCATCCTGTCCATACGTATATCAATTTTATCAAATCTTTTTTGTATTTCTTCGTGTCTTTCATGAGAAACAACAACATGCGTTTCTAAACTTTGTGTTTCTAAACTTGCTAAATCTTTTGGTGCTCTTTGCGGTTTATTGTCCATTTTATAATGTCTCCGATTGTGTAAATTCTAAATTAATTGATCCTGTAGTTGCAATTGTTCCACCATTCAGTATTACGCCATCCATTATGCTTATTAGTTTCCCGGCTGGGTTTCCATTATCAGTAAAAACATCTGGATATTCAACTGCAAACTTGAATACATATCCTGCACCCGTTAACGTAGGTGCACCATTGGCATTTAAATCAGCAACATTGACAGGATCGTTTGAAATGATCACCTGTGAAAACATAGCAATCATTTGTACAATTGAATCAAAATCTTTTTGTGTAGCATCTTGATAATTGCCAGTTTGTTCAATATTAATATTGGTGTACAAATTGTAAAACTGCAAATTGTTACTAATAAATTCACCACCTCTAGCCGCTCCGTTGATTCTTACTGTCATTATTTTTTCTTCCTACCAGACAAATCAAATCCTTTCATCTTATCTGCATAAGATGGACCTTTGCCTCTTCCTAATTTATATCCTAAATATGCACCGGCAATTGCCGCACCAGTTGCCATTGCTTTTGATGTTTTAACTTTTTCACCGCCAGCATAATCTCTTTCACGTGATAGTTTTTGTAACACTGACATCAAAGATGATTTTGGTGCATTTGCTCTGAAATAATTATATAAACTTGAAACTAATGTTCTTTTTTCTCTAGTTGTTAAATTTTCCCAATCACCTGCTAGACGTTTCATTGATCTTAATCTGCTGTCATTTACAAACAACATTGATTGCAACTGCATTAACATTCTTTTTTCTTTGTCACCATTTGCACCAGATGACGAAATATGATTTAAAAATCCTTTTATTTGTGTCATATTTGGACGCATTCTTTTTAAAAGTATTTCACTATTTTTTTCATCTGCAAATTTTGTAATTGAACCTTTTCCAAATAAAGAATGTAGCATAGCATATAAGTCTGTGCCATTTGATCTAAAGTAATCAAAGTTTCCGTAACTTGCTGTTCTACCAGCATAGGTACTTGCTACAGATGAATATTTAAATTCTCTATTTAATACTTGTAATGCAACTATATGTGCAAAAGTGTTATCTGCCATTTCACGAGCTGAATAATCTGATAACCCGTGTCGTGATCTAAACATTCTTGCTTCTGTCATTAAATCATTTACAAAGTCTAGTTCTATTGTTTCACTTTTCATAAAATTTTTCCTACTAAAATCTAATCTATCTACTACCTTTACTGCATTACCTATATGATCAATAGCAACAAATCCTTCAGGATCTCTTACTTTTAATTCACCATCTACTTCTTCAAAACTATCAATTGCTTTAATATTTGATAGTTTCTTGTATAATACGTCTTTTATAGCACCTAATTTAAGCCACAGTGCATAAAAGTTCATCATATTACTCTTATTAGTATTTAAGTAATTCAAGCCAATTTGTAGGGCATTTAAACGTCTTTGTCCAGCTGGTCCTTCACGTCCTGTTTTTAATGAAGCTATTTTTTCTTCTGACCTACGAATATAATCAGAAAGAAACTGATTGAAAAACTTTTCTGGATCTTGTTGTATAGAATTCTGTTTTATGTTGGCATTCATATTTGCCGCTATATTTACTTTTAAATCATTGCCGGCATCAGAACCATCTAAAAATTCAAAAGCGTTCCCTGTAGAATTTAAATGTTTTTGTGCATCAGCAATTGCATTTTCAACAGCTTCAGACTCCTGTGCTGTCATTGTCGCCATACCTGAAAAATCTTTTATATATGCATCATCAAACCAAACATCTGGAGTTTGATTTAAACTAGATAAATCAACTTTAAATGATGCTGTCATTTTATCTAAACTTTCGCCTTCATAAGCAGTATGAAAAACAATACCAATTTTTGCTGATCTCATTTTACTTGCTAGTTCAGAATCACTTGGTACTGCGTATGTAATTGTATTTGGTTTAAATGTTAAATATTTTTTATTTTCAAAACCTCTTTCTTTTAAATCTCCTTGCGTAAACATTAAGTCACCTTGTAATACATTTTGGATATTTAATTTTGATAAATTTTGTAATACTGCGTTTAGCTTTCCACGTAATTCACTTTTATCGTTATCTCCAACATCAGCATGATTTGTTTCGATGTCTTTTGCTGATTTATTTAATTTCGGTGACTTTGCAAATACTCCTTTAGTACCTACAAAAAATTTACCATCAGCTGGATCTTTTCCACAAACAATTGCCGGAGAGCCATCCCACTTTGTAGTAATATTAAATTTTTTAGGTGTGTGTCCTTTTACTATTGTTGATAAGTTTTTTAAGAAACGAATGCCTTCAATTGCACCTTTTTTACCTTTAAACAAAGATAAGTCTTCTAAATGTGTTAAGTGTGTGTTTACGTTTTCCGTAATACTAATTTGTGTCAGTTTCATTGTTGCCGTTCACTTTTCTTATGCCACGTTCAAATTTTGCAGGATCTGAACTTTTAATGCTGTTGATTAATCGTCTAGATAGTTCACCAGCAGTGTTTTCATCATAAGATTCATACAGCATATCAATCAAATTTAAAGCAGATGTTATCACATGACTCGCACGAGATTCTATTAATGCCTCTCTATTATTTTGAGGTATTGATTGAGAAATCTCTTCTAGTATTGATTTAGTGTGTCGTTTCATATGTTTCAACTCTTTACTTTCCTATACACTTATTTATACTAAAAAGAAGCCTATGTATACTCATACTATAAGTCATTTTCACTTGAATATTGATGTCTTTTAGATTTTAATATACTACGCAGATTTGCTACTTGTTCAACCTTTTCAGCCACCTGTGCACCTTGATTTTCTGGCTTTTTAGGCGTGATTACACTAGTTCTTTTCTTAATACTAGTTGCCATATTTGATGTAGTCATGCTATCATCCTCAGCCATTTGTGCTTCTGTTAAGTCTGTAATTCTTAAGGTATCTATATTAAATGCCAAGTTAATTTTAGTTCCAACACCGCCACTTGATCTTGTTTTCATCAGTTGAATCATATATCTTCCGCGTTCACGCATAGCTCTACTAGTTTGAATACCAATTACATTATCTGCTGTTTGTATTTTACTTAATCCACCAGCAATATGCGAATGATCAAACTCAGTTTCTTCAACACTTGCCCTATTCAACTGCGATGCTGTTACCAACACTATTTGCTGTTCTACTGCTAGATTACGCAACTCTTCTGATACATATTTGTCTTTAATAAACAGATCACTTGGAGAAACTCTTTTTGATATTGGCATCAACAAGTCTAAATAGTCAACACAAATACAGTCTGGCTTTGTACCTGTTTGTACTTCATATTCTTTTAGATAACTACGCAAATCATTTACAGTTGCACCACTGCTCATATACTTTAGTTGGAACTTACCAGACTTTTGCCCTTGCATCCTAACCATTAAATCAATGTCATCAATCTTTTTAAATATTTCATTTGATGCTACTCCTGTTGACATACTGTCAACTCTCATAGAACTTAATTCTTCACTCAATTCAAAAGTAAAGTATATCACGTTCATGCCAACGTTTGCCCAGTTCAATGCAACATTTTGTAAGAATAAACTTTTACCTGCACCTGATTGTCCTGCAAATATATTCAATTCACCTTTATTAAATCCGCCATACAATTTATGATCCAATGCTGACCATCCTGTGCTTACTGTACCATTATTATCTTTGAGTGATAACAATCTTGCTTTTGGATCAATAAAATAATCTGTACCTAAATCTTTTGTAAGTCCAATCCTTACTGCATGTTTAATTTTATCTTCTACTTGACCATAGTCACCTTTTTCTAATAAATCTGCTGATTGGATAATTGCAAGTTCTAATGCTTTGTGTCTACAAAAAGTTTCAAATTCATCAAAAAACCAATTTTTATGTCTTTCATCTATATCAACTTTTTTAAGTTCAACTCCGCAGGTTGCTTGTACTTGTTCTATAGTTGGAAGTGCATTGTATTCTTCAGAATGTTCTAACATAAATTTAGCTACATTGGCTAACTTACGTGAAAAGTATTCTACTTTAACAATATTCTTTACTCTAACAAATAATTCTGGATCTGTAGCACAAAACTCTAAAAACAGTTTTTGCAATTCTTCATTATAATCTTTTAAATCGTTCATACTAATAACTATACAATATTAATCCTTATTTCGCAAGTATTTCCAGCTGTATGGAAATTCTTCATCACATATTCCATCTATTTTATCTGCTATTTTTCTTGTTTCTTCTTGTGTATCTTTGGCACATCTTAATTCACAAACTCTCGAAAAAGCATACAAAGTTCCTGTCCAATACCATTCTGTCATCATACTTTGTGGTAAAACCATTCTAGCCATTTCTGGAGCCACACCCTGATTTAATAATGTTTCATAAAAAAGTTTTAGCTGAGACATCATATTATCATATTTGCTGTTGTCAACTGACACTTCTCCATCTGATCCTTGTTTAGAATCTAATGGCCTTCCTCTCCAAGTATCTGGAGTGTAAAATTCTGGTTCATAATCAACATACCGTCTGCTAATTTCATTCCAACTTAAACCTACTTGATGCTTTACTAACTGTCTAGCAACAAATACAGGTGCTTTAATTCTAAATTGTAAACTACAATGTGCAAATGGTGACCAGTGATTGTGTTTAGCTAAAAACTTAATTAATTTTTCATCTGAAAGCTCAAAGGTTGTTTTATTTTTTCCGTAACTGACCCTTGCCGCATTTACCACAGTTAGATCATCACCCATTTTATCAATTAGTTGTACTTCCATTATACGTCTACTCCAACTCCAAATAATGTTAACATTTCTAATATAGTTCTGTTTTCATATACCATTTCAAGCAATTCTGTTACTGTAACTTGTAACTCTATAATTTGATATGCTAGATAAACATTTGATAAACCTAATACTAATAAAAAAATAATTAGTAATTTTTGATTCATAAAATCCTTTAATATGTTGAAACAATTTTATCTGCAATGCCGTACTTAACAGCCTCTTTGGCACTTAACCAAACATCTTCAGCAGGTAACAATATTTCTCTAATTTTCTTTTCACTCAAACCAGTACATTTTTTATAATGATCCATCATACGTGCTGTACTTAATTCAAATTCTTTTACTCTTGCAAATAATTCATGTTCTTTACCTACACTACCCCAACTGTATTGATGAGATAGTATTGATGTATTTGGTGTAATGACTCTTCGACCTTTTGTACCACTCATAAAAGTTAATAGTCCACATGATGCAATCATACCAAGTCCTACTGTTTTTACAGGTATAGCTGATCCTTTCATTGTGTCAATTAATGCAAATGCTGAATGTACTTGTCCGCCAGGTGAATTAATTACCAATGTTAATTCTTTTGGCCTTGATGAATCAGGCAATAAATTTTTTTCAATTATTGCTTGTATCACTGGTTTTGTTGAGTTGCTGTCAAATCCGTCACTGAAATACATTATTCCAGCTTCCCACATCATCATACCTGGTTGTAAAGGTTGCTGTGCTTTTTCTGGGCCTGACTTTTTCTTATTATCTTTATCTAAAGTTGCCATTTTTTCTCCTACGCAATTTTTCTTAATACTTCTATCTTTGTTTTATTATTTACCCGACTATCTATAATGCTTTTTACTGTGAACAATTGTCCATAGTGTTTTACTGCATCTGCACAGTCTTTGATATGATCTTGCCAAGGTGGAAAACTTACTGCCCAACCATTTTCAACTGCTTGATCAATCAACGTTGATCCAGCGGCATCTCTATCTGGACACACAATAATTTCTCCATCAAATTCTTTTATCAAATCAATTTGTATTTGATTCAGCTTGTTATGTAATACTGCTAATCCATCAATACTTAATGCATCAAGCACACCTTCTACCACTATCAAATATTTTCTTTTCTTACTTAACACATCCATATTGTACATATAATTTGGTTGTGAATTAGTAAAATACTTTGGCTTGTCTTTGTTGTTATCAATTATTCTTGATGTATAACCAACTATACTACCATTGTAATAAAATGGCACAATAAATCTTCTATTCAAATCTATATATGTATCATTGCACCAATAAAAATCACCAAAATGGTCTAAACCTCTATCAATAATATGTTTATACACCCATATAGCATCTTCTGATGGTTCATCTTGTTTTATTATTTCTATTAAAGGTTTTGAGCCTTTTGGTAATTGAATTTCTCTCCAACTAATTTTTGGTTTTGGCTTTTCTTCTTGTTGTGGATTATTTTCTTTTTCACGTATTGCCAATAATTGTAATCTTCTTATTTCATTATCCGGAACTCCAATACCACGCAATAGACCAACTAATTTTTTACCAAATGTTCTACCAGGTTTGTAACTTGTACTAAAACCACAGTTGAAACAATGATATACCATTCCATCATTAAAACTAAATCCACCTCTTGAACGTGTGTCTGGTCTTGATTGGCCATTGGTTGTACACATTGGACAATTAATTGTTGTCCATCCAGAAGGAGTCTTTTTCCTTTTACCAGGCATGTGTGTAATAATTGTATTCTGAAGTTCCATGTGTTATATATTATAACACTTTTGACAAAAAGTCAATTAAATCTTGTAAGTATTATTTCCGGCCTTTACACCAGTTAAACCAGATACTTCCATTTTAAATCTATTTGACTTTCCTGTAATTGCTTGACCTATCTCCGTGCATATATCCGCTGGTGACACTCTATGTTCACTTGCTGTATCTAATATATTAAGAGTTCTATCATATATGGTTTCGATTAATTGAAATGATTCTTGTTCATTTCTTGATTTTAAAATTGCACCAGCTGACCTAAAAACTCCACCAGCATTTGCAATTGTATCCGGAACATATAATATTTTATGATCAAGTAATTGTTGTTTAGCAATCGCAGGATCAACAATATCTAATTGATTGTTTGCCGCGCCACATATAATTTTACAGTTCATTTCTGAAATTCTTGATATTCTAATGTCATTTCCCATAGCACAAGGAGAATAAACATCAACTTCTTTTTTATGTATTTCTTCATGACTTGTTATTTCAATTTTGAAAGGATAATTTTTTTGCAATTCGTTTATAAATTCTATTTTACTATCACTTTTATCTGCAACAATTAATTTTGCACCATCTTCCAAAACATAATTAGCTAACTGATAACCTACTTTACCTATTCCTTTTATTGCTATTGTAAGTCCATCTAATGAATCTTTTTCTAACTTATATTTTACACCTGCCTTCATTGCATTATAAACTCCATATGCTGTGCAGGAACTACCAATGTCTGGGTCAGAATATGTTGTTGTAAATTCTGTATAGTTTCTTAAATTTTGCAACATGTCAAAATTAAAACCTACATCAAGACCGCCATAGTAGTCACCATTAAGATAATTTATAAGTTCACCTAAATAAGGATAAATTCTTTTTTCTTCAACTTGGAAAGCACCTATGTCTTTATGATAAGATTTTTGAATCGCTGTTTTTCCACCACTTAATTTTATTCCTGCAACCATACATTTTTCAGTCATTGCTTCTGCAAGTTTTTGAACATCGAGATAAGGTCTTTCGTTATCTTTATAATTAAAATATCTTATACCACCAAATGCTGGTCCATTTTTTAACGTGTGAATAGCAATGTACATACTGAGATTACTTGGTTCATGATAACCATGAACTACACGTTCAAAACCTTTTGTTTTGATTTCTTTAATATCCATTGGCTGGATTGGCATTTTTAATTCCTTACTAAAACTTTTGTAATTTTTCCAACATCATCTGGAGTAGTCGTTGGTAGATAAATTATTCTAATCCATTTTGCCATACTTGTAAAATTATATGACGCAATTGTTGTAGTGTTTGTAAGTGATACGTAATCGTTTGTTTGTCCATCTAATTTAATATGGAACCATTCGGTATGTGATGTGGTATTTGCAGTACTTTCCATTGATCCTTCAACAATAAAATCTCCATCAAATCCATTTGAATATAATGCAATTGTGTGTTTCGCTGAAGTTAAATTTCTTTCACTTGCTCCTGACACTGCACTTGAATAATACCAAGTTTCTCCTGTTGCTGATTTACCTATGTTTTGTTTAGTAAAATTTGGATTTGCAGAATCAAAAGTAATTTGTTGTGTTTCTCTTGGATTAGATGCGATGCCTTCAACTATCTCTAATGTGCCTTTTACTGCTTCATTAAGGTCTGTAAACACCGCCTGTTGCTCAGATGATGCATTAGTAGTATACAATGAATAATTATAAAATGCACCAGCCATATTATCAATAGCAGATGCTGGTAAGTTTAGCTGTGCTAAACCTTTTGTTGCATTTGTTACTGTCAATGGTCTTGAAAGCATTGATTCGTTTGTATTTGGGTCAACAATGTTAAATGTTACAGTTAAACTTGTTAAATTAACTGCTTTTCTGTCATTGTCTTTCAACGCAAACTTCACAGTGTTATCAATACCTTGATACAATTTTATAGTTTTATCATACATAGTTGTACTACCTTGATTTGCACTTGTATTTACTATCACTGTATGAGTATCGTCATATACATATACCGTTACTGTCATACTAATAATTCCTTAAAGTTACATATATTTATGTTGCTAAATAGAATTAGTGAGTATATAATAAAGAAATATTTTGAGCATGGATTATAACGAATTATCAGATAAGTTCCCTTTTTTATCGTGTGTAAAGCACGGTTTAAATGAGTATGTAGGTATTTTACAAAATCAAGATGATTTTGTTACTAGCATATATGTCTATGATGATATTGCAACTGATCAGTTGAAAGCAGATTTTCTAAGATTAGGTGATATGTGGTGGTGGGAATCTAATAGAGTAATACCTATTAATATATTCTTAGCTGGAGAATTTAGCGTATATCAAAACTGGCTTAAAACTTTTACTACCAAAGATATTAAAATGATCTTTGGACCTACCACAAGTTTAAATAATATTGTAAGAAAAAGAATTAAAAGACGTCAAATACAATTAGTTAAAAAGACTGACCATTAGACATTAAATTCATTTGTACACATATGGCTAAAGCATAACCGATAGCATGACTCTTCTTAAAGTAGTATGTGTCGTCCTGTGGTTTTACCCAAACGTTAGCATGAATCTCTGGCCAACTCAAGTTGAGCAAGTTTCTTTTGGCAGGGCGTATTATTGCCAAAACTGCCGCTAACTCTTCAACAGACTTTGGCTTTAGTTTATTAACAATATCAAAATGATTGTGTATATGAAACAATTGTTCTACTATTTCTTTGTGTTCCAATAGACTCCAATCTGGTTCTTGATTGACTAATTCTTGTAAGTGTTTTTCATTTTTAACTTTTTCATATACACTCACATTCAATATATCAAGTTTAAAATATCCTCTATCTTCAGCTTCTTTGTAATCAATGTTTGCTGTATTTGTAAATGGATGCACAGGAATATCTGTAAAGTAAACACCTGTATTATGTTTTTTAACTTCACCTTTATTAATGATACTAGCAGGAATATGTTTTAACTTTTCTAATAAAACATCTCTATCTTTTACATCAATATCAATATCTGTTTTTGCTATATTAGTCATTTAATTTTTTAGGTTCTCCAGCAATACCCCATTGATTATGTTTTGGATCTTGCATTTGTTTAATATGTTCTTCTGTATATCCAGCATTGGCATACTCTTCTTCTTTGGTCATTGGAAAGTTTAATACCATTTGATTATCTGCTTCGCCTATATCATCAAATGTTGTTGACATCGATGTTACTCCATAATCAGCCATACTAACACCTGCACCATTGTAAGTAACATCAAAAGTATAGTCATCATCATCTTCTACACCAACTCCATATGAGGATTGTTGTAATTTAGATATTTTTTTGTTTACTTCATCCATTCCTCTTTTCCAATCATCTAGCTTTTTTCGTTGTCTCATTACTTCATCTTTATGTACTAGATGTACTAGTGTTTTCAATTCTTCCCATTTTTCTTTCACAGTTTCGTTGTCAGTTTTATCAGCCACTTTGGCTACTATTTCTGGAATACCTTCATTATACTTTGACATTATAACCCTGCCGTTTCTAGCACTTGTTCAACAAACTTTACATCCTGTTGTGCCATTTGGAATTTAGCTGTCCAGTAATCAGGATCAATGTAATCATGTACTAGTCCAACTTGTTCGTTGTTTAATGTTTCTAATAGTTTAACACCACTTTGACAATTATACAAGACCCACGGAGATAGTTTTCCTGATCTAATAAAGTGGACTGCCCTGTTTGGTGTTATGTTTTCTAAGCAATCGTTGAAATTTTTATCGTTGTCAATTCCCCAACGTTTCATTATAATGACTGCACGTTCGACTGCTGTTTGTGCCGCTTCATTTTTTAAATGTTCTTTTATATATTTTTCATACACAGAATCTAAATGCCATCTATCAATCTTCACCATGTTTTTTAACAAGTAATCAATATACTTGCTAGGATCATCTACATGTACATCATACAGATATCTGCCAAATTTTGTGAATGCTGTGTAGTATTTGCTTTTTGCAAAATCATCATATGTCCTATCTTTTTGAGTTTGTGGCATTGTTGATTTGTAAAAATATTGATATGCCCTAAATGCCAATTGCACAAAACGTTCATCTTGTTGTTGATAACGTCTTTTTGGTTCACACAAATGTACTGATAATGTTGATTCTTTTGTAAATTTTTTTCCACAATACTTACACTCAAACATCACTTACCTATTTCTTTTATTTCTTTGTCTGTCCATCCTTGTTGACGTGCTAACTTTTTAAACCCATCAACATCATTAATTTGCTTCAATGCTTCTATTTCATCATTTTTAGCATGTGGAAAACACTCTGCTAACAGCTTATCTACACCAGTTTTTTTCCCTTTACCTTTGGGTGCTTTTACCCATGGATGAAACATTTTCTTTTTTATACCTGCTAGTGATAACAACTTCCAAAACATTTCCGAATCACCTTCATGCTTTTGTGTTGTGCCAAAATGCTTGTTTGCGAATTCATTTACAGAAAGTATGTAGTGTTCTTTAAATGCTTTTTGTCCTTGAACATTGCTTGTAAATCTCATTGCTGTGTATGGCGAAAATGTTTTCTTTTCTTCTTCATCAAGTGTGTTATACCACTTTGAATTTGCCATATCAATGTTGTACAACATTTGATTTAGATTTATTTTTTTAGTTGTTGTTGCCACTATATTAAATCTCCTACTTGTATTTGATCAGGAATTTGATTCAGTTCTTTTGCAAAATAAATGCAGTTCGGTTTGCTTCCTTGTGTTAATGGTGTTGTTAAAATATGTCCATTTTTAAGTTTAGGAAAAAACCATTTTACTTCTTGAAACACATTTACTATTTTAACTTCTTTAAAGTCATGTGTATAGCCTGAAAATGGATTATATACAAATGCTTCAAATCCTCTATCATTTAAACTTGTTAGTGGAACCATTTCGCACTGCCCCATTTCTTTTTCACCTATCATTATACTCCAATCCATTGGCATTTCAATTGTTTGTCCACCTATGTCAAGAATCACTGCTGGAGCATTAAAGGATTCTAAAAATATAAGTGGAATATAAAAATAATCTAATACTTTTGGATTTGTACAATCTAATACGCAATATTGTAAATCTTCAATTTCATTTGGTACTGCGTTTAAATTATACGTGTTATTATCAACTGTTAATATGTTCATTCTATGTTTACTTTCTCAATTGTAAAAGGATAATTTGCTTCTTTGTAAAACTTTTTTCTTGTTGTTAAATGACGTTTAGAAAACTTACAAGCACTTGTTATATCCCATATTTCTACATGGTCTTTGTCTTCTGCTTTTCTTATACCTCTACCAATTGATTGTATAACTCTCACAAAAGATTTACCTGGTTCTATTAATACCAAATTAAATATTCTTGGTAAGTTAATACCTACCGCCGCTACACCATATGTAGCAATAATGACTTTGTGTTGCTCTGTAGCAATTTCATCATATTCTTCTTCTCTATCTTCTAGTTTAGTTCTGCCTTGTATAAAAACTGAATCAACAATTATGTCTTCTAATGCTTGTCCTGTTTTAATCCTATCAACTAGAATAAGAGTATTTCCTTCTGCTCTCATTGTATCAACCAAGTCGGCAATAAACTGCAAACGTGTTTGATTGGTTACCAAATAAGTTTGCTCACTTGCATAAGTTGAGAAAGCATTTGTTTCTTGTGTTTGCACAACATTAACATGACAATTAGCAAGTACTCCTTTGTCTTGTAATTCACTTGCTGATAGTTTATTAATAACTTCGCCAAGACTTGCCTGCAATGATGCCATTTCATAATCTTCTTTTGGTATAGTACCTGTAAGTCCCCAACGTATTGGTACCGTTGCAAATGGGCCTGTTAATAGTGTTTTAAGCACGTCTGCTTTGGCTTGATGTACCTCATCTACCATAACGCACACTACACCTTGTAAAAAGTCGCCTATGTTTACTTCTGCTTCAAATTTTTTAGTCTTCTTAAGCATATTATTTAGACTTTGCCAAGTGCAAATTGTGTGTTGCTTGTCAAATTCTTTACGTTCACCATAGTATACACCTACATCTAAACCAAGTGTTTTGTAATCACCTTCTGTCTGTGTAACAAGTGATTTGTTAGGAACAATAACAATTGATCTTCCATATGGTTCAACCAACTGCGAAAGTGTTGCTGTGATGATTGTTTTACCAGCACCAGTGGCAATTTCTTGTAAGCATTGTGGATTTTCTAAAAACTTATTGATTGTTTCTACTTGATAATCTCTTAATACGATTGGTTGTCCTGCTTGTGGATGTTTCGGTCCCCATGTTTTTTCAAAGTGTAAACTTTCATCAATTTTTTCAAATTTAAAATCATGTATACCTCTGTTGTCTTCAATGTCAATTTCATAATCTTGTTCTTCGATTATTGGAAGTATTCTATCTAGTAGATTTAAATATGTTCTTCCACCTATATCACAAAAACGTATATTACCATCCCATCTACCTAATTTATATGCAGGAAGATGATATGCATAAGGCAAGAAAAATTTTAGTTTATCTGAAATTTTACGTCTTGTTATTACATCAAGACCTTCAAACTTTACATTAACTTCATCTCTAATAACTAATTTCGCGACTTTGGACATAACACTATAATAACTTATCTACAATAAAAATGCAAGAGTTTACTTGAATTTATAAATGATTTGGCCTCTTATATCAACTGGTAGTTCCTGATAGTAGCCTTGTTTGTGTATCAATAAAATAATTTGTTTTAATCTATCTGTGTATTCTTCACCTAACTCACTCCATGCAACTAAAAATCTAGAAAGTGTTGTTGCATTTGTGTAACCATACATCTTAATTTCCCAGTCTCTTGCGGATCTAAATTCTTCATAAGCAGGATGATTGTTTAATATTTGAATATAATCTTGTATACACGAACAAAGAGATTTATATTTCCTTACTCCCCAATTTGCATCTGGCCTACCTTTAGCTTTCATGTGTGGTATTTTTTCTAAGTCCCATGTCCTAATACCAAAAAAGTTATTTCCTTCTTTTGCAAATCTTGATTGTCCCCATGCTGATTCATATGCCGCCATTGCCACAATTAAATCAAATGGAACTTGTCTTTCTAAAGGATATTTGGTATGATTGAAATACAAACCTTCTACACATCTAAATATTTGCTGAACAAAATCTTTATTATCTTTAATTGGTGTACTGTTGAACCCAACTGTTTCAACCTGGTCACTAGTTTCGGCTAAAGTTTTAGGAAATATCATAGTTCCCGAAACAGTGATAAAAAATAATACTAAAAATAGTTTAAAACTCTTCATCATATTACTATAGCATATTTAGTTGTTTTGTCAATGGTTATTTAAATAAATATTTGGGTAAGAAGTAACAATTATGGTGGATTTTTCAGTTTTTAAGATAAAAGATTACAACGATATTCCTGGAAAAATATCAGAAGAACAGTGTTTGGAAATAATCGATATTGCGAAATCTATACCAAAAAACTCTACAGTAATAGAAATAGGATGTGCATGGGGAAAATCCACGTGGGCATGGATGACTGGTTTACCTGTAGGAACAAAATTTATTAGCATCGATCCTTTTAAAGATGATATTCGAAATGCAAAACAACGACAATTAAAAAAGCAACGTGAATTAAGAAAGAACAATTCCATGGCTCTTAATATTTTAAATTTTTGGGAAAATAAAACTGTGCATGAAACCATTACCAAAGTTCTTAAATATCATCCAAGGAAAGAATTGATAGATCATCAAATATTCCATGGGACAAGTGATGATTTTGACTTGTCAAATATTAGCAGATTAGCATGTGTTTATATCGATGGTGACCATACGTATGATTATTTGACACGTGATTTAGAAAAATATGGAAGTATAAGCAAAATTATATGTGGTGATGATTATAAACCACTAAATACTCCAATTCCACATACTCCATTAATCGATGTAGTAAATGCAGTTAATGATTACAGTAAAAGAACTAATAGAAAACTTTCAGTTAATTTAAGATCTAGTTTTTGGAAACTATTGTTAGATAAATAATTATATGAAAATCAATGATATTATAAGCGAATGGAAGGGTAAAGTACC
>CEWK01061853.1_pt1 | contig 28135 bp, 21 predicted proteins | sample 531431 | NCBI WGS metagenome assembly CEWK01 (sample SAMEA2623059, study PRJEB7988) | marine metagenome | isolation source: saline water (ENVO:00002010), including
GTTAACCGCTTGAGCTTAAGTGTGAATTTAAGCCTAGATAAATGAAATCTTAAATGACAGAACCCGGCTTATAGATTATCTGGCAATAATCATACTTAATTTATGTTCTACTTTTGTGCTTTTTGCATAATATAAACTTATTGACTAATTCTATAAAACCCATACTATCCCATTTAATCCCATAATGGAGGATTTATTGAAATATTTTAAAAATAGGGTTTTACATAAAGATGTTTTTATCAAGTTACGAAAACAAAATAGACAAGAAAGGAAGAGTTTCTGTGCCTGCAACTTTTAGATCTCATTTGGGAGGGATGGGTTATAACGGTTTTATTAGCTATCCATCTTTTAATCATTCAGCTTTAGAGGCTTGTTCTCAAGATAGAATTGAGAAACTTTCTAATGCAATTGACTCTCTCAATCCATTTGAAGAAAAAAGAGATTTTTTTGCAACATCTATATTATCAGAAAGTGAAAACTTACAATTTGATACAGAGGGCAGAGTTTCATTATCTGAAAAATTACTTTTACATGCAAAAATAAAGAACACTGTTTTATTTGTAGGACTTGGAAAAACATTTCAAATTTGGGAACCGAATAACTTTGAAAAATTTAAGGTAGTAGCAAGAAAAAAAGCTTATCAAAACAGATCTAATCTTAGATGGGAAAATAAACAGAAGGGAGAACTGTCATGAGTATAAATATTGGAGGCGGAGAATTAAGGGAATTAAAACCAAGAATATTAGTTTTAGGAGTAGGCGGTGCTGGAGGAAATGCAATTAATGCAATGATCGAGTCAGGTATGGAAGGTGTTGAATTTGTTGCAGTTAACACCGATGCACAAGATTTAAAAATGAGTAAAGCTGATGCGAAAATACAAATTGGAATGAATTTAACAAAAGGTTTAGGAGCAGGAGCCAAACATGATATTGGACAAGCTGCCGCGGATGAGTCTTTAAACGAAATTTCAAATTATATTCAGGGAGCTAATATGGTTTTCATTACGTCAGGTATGGGTGGAGGGACCGGTACAGGTGCATCTCATGTTATTGCTAAGGCAGCTAGGGAACTAAACATTTTAACTGTTGGTGTAACTACTTTACCTTTTTCTTATGAAGGTCCAAAAAGAATGAGAAGAGCAGTTGAAGGGTTAGAAGAGTTTAAAAAACATCTTGATACCGTAATTGTTGTACCTAATCAAAATTTATTTAAAATTGCGAGTGAAACAACAACATTTGAAGAGTCATTTAACTTATCTAACAACGTTCTAAAGCATGGAGTACAAAGTGTGACTGATCTTATGGTGAGACCAGGAATGATTAATTTGGATTTTGCAGATGTAGAAACTGTAATGAGTTCTATGGGTAAAGCGATGATGGGTACCGGTGAAGCTGAAGGGGAAAATAGAGCAATGGCTGCTACAGAGATGGCATTAAACAATCCTTTGATAGATGAATATTCACTGCAAGGCGCAAAAGGATTATTAATTAATATTACAGGAGGAAATGATCTTACTTTATTTGAAGTAGATCAATCTGTTAATAAAATCAGAGCTGAAGTAGATCCAGAAGCAGAGTTAATATTTGGGGCAATAAAAGATGAAAACATGACAGGAAAAATAAGAGTGTCTATAGTTGCTACTGCTCTTGATGGTTTCAAAAATGAGGGAAAAACTGTCCTTAACATGGTATCTCGTTTACAGAATCGTAACACTGGTAACTCAGAAAATTTATTTTCCCACAATCCTAGGATGGAAAATAATACTCTGAACTCTATAGACGGAGCAACAGCCTTTAAATTAGATGATACTTATTTATTAAAAGAGGAGGAAGAGCAAAATTCTTCGATTGATGGTGTTGAAAATTATCTAGAGAGTAAAGAGTTTGATGTTTCCCATACTAGTGTTAAACAACAAGCCTCTGAAAAAATTCCTGCTGGGGTTTCAATTGAAAGCGCATCTTATATTGAAAATAATAATTTAGATGAACCTGAAAGTGATGAAACTTTAAATATTGATGAAAATGAACATACCCCTAAATTATTTTCTGAAAATCTTAATTCTCACTCAGGGGAAATAAATAATGAAATCAACGAGGAAGACAAGGTCGTCTCTGAACATTTATTTGATCAGGAGTTAAAAGAGGAAGAAGATTTTGAAATTCCTGCATTTTTAAGAAAACAAAAATTCTAATGTCATTAGCTCAAACAAATGATTACCCAAACTTCATCTCTGGAACTCTCTCATTTTCCAGTGATGTTGAATGAAATCTTAAAGATTTCTTCTCCCTCTAGTGGAGGAAACTTTTTAGATTGTACATTTGGGGGCGGGGGCTATTCTAAAGAAATTCTTAAATTTAATAACACAAATGTATTAGCGATTGATAGGGATGAAAAAATATTATCAATAGCTAAAGAAATAAAAAAAAAATTTCCAAAAAGATTTGAATTTTATCAAAAAAAATTCAGCGAATTAAATGATTTGTCTCATGATAAAGTTGATGTAGTAATATTTGATTTAGGCATATCCTCAATTCAGCTTGATGACTTGACTAGAGGCTTCTCGTTTAATTCAGAAAAAGAGCTAAATATGGCTATGGGTTTAAATAAAATTACAGCCATGGAAGCCGTTAACAATTTAGGTGAATTAGATTTAAAATTAATTATTAAAGTTTTAGGTGATGAAAAAGAAGCATCAAGAATAGCAAAAAATATTATTCAATTTCGGAGTGAAAAAAAAATTATTCAAACAAGTGACTTAGTTAAGATAATTAAAAAAAGTAAGAAAAAAAATTATTTAAATAAAATAAATCCATGCACAAAAACATTTCAAGCATTAAGAATATTTGTAAATAAGGAGATTACGGAATTAGTAAATGGATTAATAAATGCAACAAAAAAGCTCAAACCTGGTGGAAAAATATTAGCGATAAGTTTCCATTCAATTGAGGATCGGATAATTAAATATTACTTCTCCAATTTTTCAAAAAATAGATCAAGGCCATCAAGGTATTTACCTGAAGATAAAAAAAATAAATTGATATTATTTGAGGAATATAAAAATAAAGTGATTGTTCCTTCAAAAAATGAATTAAGTCAAAACAGTAGATCAAGATCAGCAAAACTAAGATTTGCCATAAGAAGTAAAAATAAATTTGAATATCCAAAAGAAATTTTTAAAAAGTTTAAAAAATATTTGGAACTAGAGGAAATAAATGTTTAAATTAAAATTTATAATTTCCGCAATCGTATTAGTTTCCTTTTTAATATTTACCTCTACTATTAAAAATGAAACAAGAGTAATAGAAAAAAATATAATAAATTTAAATAAAAAAATTTTGTTAACTAAGAAAAATCTTAATGAAGCACAACTAGAATTCTCTTATTTAGCTTCTCCAGCTGAAGTAGAAAAAAAATTAAATATTATAGGTTTTGATAATTACTATCCAATCACATATTCAAGAATATTTTTTGATTTTTCAGAATTTACTAATTTAGATAAAAGAATTTCACATATCAAAAATAATAATGAACAAAAGAAATAAAAAAAAAATTAATATAAATCAAACGAGTTTTTATTTTGAAGATTATATACAGACAAATAAAAAAAATAAAGTATTAAAAAAATCAAACAATTTCCATGATAGAATTTACTTATTATTCTTTTTCTTTTTATCTTTTATATTAATTTTCTCTATAAAAATTATACACATATCATTAAACAAAAAAAATATTTTCAATTTAGAAGAGCAAAAATCAAAATTTTCACTTTTACGTAGAGACATAGTAGATAGAAATGGTGAAATAATTTCAAGAAATATAAACACTTTCCATGCCGCCATAGACCCAAAACAAGTTACAGATAAAAAAAATCTATTAATTAAACTAAGATTAAATTTTCCAAATCTTTCAATAGATGAAATAAAAGACAAGCTTAATGATAATAAATATTTTCGAATAAAAAAGAGAATTGATCAAACAGAAAAAGATAAGTTTTGGGCCTTAGGAGAAAAGGCAATAAAATTTGAACCGTTTCAAGCAAGAATGTACACGCATGGTAATTTATTTAGCCATGTTATCGGTCAAGTCGATTATGATAATTATGGTATTTCAGGTATCGAAAAATATTTTGATAAAGAATTAAAAAATAAAAATTTACTAGATATTCCATTACAACTTACTTTAGACAGCAATATTCAGTACATTATTAATAAAGAACTTAATGATGCTATCGAAACTTTCAGAGCAACTGGTGGTGGAGCATTATTAATGGATGTAAATAATGGTGATATTATTTCTTTAGTTTCATTACCAAATTTTAATATTAATCAAAGATCAACTATCAAAGACAAAAAATACATAAATAAAATTACAAAGGGAGTTTATGAGCTAGGTTCAATCTTTAAAACTTTTACAGTAGCCTTGGTTCTTGAAAAAAAATTAGCAAATACAAATACTATCTTTAAAAATATACCCAAAAAAATTAAATGTTCAATTCACGAGATTACCGATATGAATGAACACCCAAAAGATTTAACAGTTGAAGAAATTTTAGTCAGGTCCTCAAACGTTGGTTCTGTAATACTCGCAAAGAAAGTCGGTGAAAAAAATTTTAAAGAATTTATTAGCGATACAAGATTAACAGAAAATCCACAAATTGAATTAGAGGAAGTTGGAGTTCCACATAAATTAAAATGGAATAGATGTAAATTAGAAACTATTTCATTCGGTCATGGTATAACTACTACTCCTTTACAGGCTACAACAACTTATGCTGCATTAATCAATGGTGGAAAATTAATCACTCCAAGCTTAATAAAAAAAAGAGAAGTAAAAATTCATAATTCAATAGTTTCGAAAGAAACAAGTGAAAAATTAAGATATATTTTAAGAAAAGTTGTTAACAGCAAAGATGGAACAGCAAGTCTAGCCGATAAAGATGGTTACTATGTTGGAGGGAAAACAGGTACTGCTGAAAGTTACGGAGACAAAAAAAATAGAATAAATACTTTTATTTCTGTATTTCCAGCTCATAATCCAAATTATTCTTTGTTTATAATGTTGGAAAATCCAAAAATTAATAAAGAATTAATTTATGATTTTAGAGGTATAAAAACAAAAGCGCCTTATAACACTTCTGGATGGAATTCAGTTTATGTTGCTGGCAAAATAATAGAAAAAATTGGACCAATTTTAGCCATAAATAATTATGAATTTACAGAACAGAATGTTGTTAAAAAATTTAATTAAAAATATCCCTAAGAATAAAAAAAACATATCCATTTCTGGCCTCTCTGCGAGCAGTAAGCAAATTAAAAAAGATTATATATTTTTTGCTATTAAGGGAGACAAAATTAATGGCGAGAAATATATTGAAGAAGCAATAAGTAAAGGCGCTGTAGTAATAATTTGTTCCAAAAGCTTTAAAAAAAAAATCAAAAAAAAGAGTATTTATATAATTAAAACAAATAATGTAAGAGATTCTTTAAGCAAAATAGCCTCAAAATATTATAGAAGTAAACCCAAGAATATTTTTGCTGTTACAGGAACTAATGGGAAAACATCAGTCGCAGATTTGTTTTATCAAATATTAAGAATTAATAAAATACCTGTTGCAACTATTGGCACTTTAGGGGTCAAATATAATAATAAAATTTTGAAAACAAATCTTACGTCCCCTGATACGATAACTCTTCATAAGACTTTAGAAAAATTAAAAAAAAAAAGAATAGATAACGTTATTATAGAGGCATCAAGTCATGGGTTGGAGCAAAGAAGGTTACATTATCTTAATCTAAAAGCTGGAATTTTTACAAATTTTAGCCAAGATCATTTAGATTTTCATAAAACAATGGATAGGTACTTAAATGCTAAATTATTATTATTTAAAGAAATTTTAAGAAATCAATCTTTTGTAATAACTGATAAAGAAATCTATCCATTTGCAAAAATTAAAAAAATATCAAGAAGAAAAAATTTTAAAGTAAAAGATATAACTGAAGAGATAAGTCAGATTAAAAATTTTTACTCTTCATCAATGAAAGATTTTCAAATTAAAAATTTAGCCATGGCGATGAAAGTAGCTGAGTTATGTGGATTAAAAAAAAATAGCATATACGGCTCAATCAAAAAATTGAAAGTTGTTAATGGCAGACTTGAATTAGTTAAAATATTTCCAAATAATATCCGTGTATTTATCGATTATGCACACACACCCGATGCCTTATTCAAAGCATTAAATGCTTTAAAAAAAGATTATGGTAATAATATTTCTTGTGTTTTTGGATGTGGAGGTGAAAGAGATTTTAAAAAAAGACCACTAATGGCTCTAATAGCCAACAACAATTGTAAAAAAGTTTATATCACCGATGACAATCCAAGAAATGAGAGTCCAAAAAAAATCAGGAACGAACTTTTAAAATATATTTCACAAAATAAGAAATTTAATTTTGGAAATAGAGCACAAGCAATAAAAAAAGCAATTCAAAATGCCGATCCTCAAGAAGTAATATTAATTGCAGGCAAAGGACACGAAGAGAAACAAATTTATAAAAATAAAATTTTAAAAATTTCTGATAAAAAAATAATACAAAAAATTAAAATTAAAAGAAAAACTTTAGATTTAAGGTCACAAAACTATTTACTAAATAGAAAAATTTTTAAAAAGGTCTTAGGAAATTCACGAAATATTTCTTTTAATGGAATCTCTATAGATACAAGAAGTATAAAAAAAAATAACTTATTTTTAGCAATTAAAGGACAAAAAAGAGATGGAAATGATTATATCAAAGAAGCAATTCGAAAAGGAGCTGGATGTATCTTAACTTCTTTAAAAAAGGTTACTAAAAATAAAAAAATTATTAAAATTCAAAATCCTATTGTCTTTTTAAATGAATTTGCAAAATATAAAAGATATCATTCATCTGCTAAAATAATCGCAGTAACAGGGAGTGCTGGCAAAACATCATTAAAAAATTTGATTAGTGATTTATTAAGAAATTTTGGCAATACCTATTCCTCTCCAAAATCTTTTAATAATTATCTAGGAGTTCCAATAAGTTTATCGAATTTAAGTGTAAATAATAAATTTGGCGTTTTCGAAGTTGGAATGAGTAAAAAGGGAGAAATAAGAAGACTTTCAAAATTAATCAAACCATTAATTGGAGTTATAACAAATATTGGTGAGGCTCACATAGAAAACTTTAAAAGTATTAAAGGAATAGCTGAAGCTAAGTCAGAAATTATAGAGAATATTGAAGCTGATGGTACAATAATTTTAAATAGGGACGATAAATTTTTCAATTTTCTTTTAAAAAAAGCCAAGTTATTCAAATTGAAAGTTGTTACATTTGGTAAACATAAAAGTTCAGATATTTGTTTGAGAAGTATTTCAAAAGAAAGAGATAATTTAAAGATATTTATAAAAACTAATAATCAAACTTTAAATTTAAAGCTTGGAGATTTAAATATTTATAATGTACTTGCCTCTATAGCGGTTTTAAAAGAACTAAATATTATAATTTCCAATATAAATCAAAAATATAAAAATCTTGAGTCATCTGATGGCAGAGGAAAAAAGCACTCAATTTCTAGGTATAAGAAAAGATTTAAATTTATCGATGAAAGCTACAATTCTAATCCGACATCAGTTAAATATGCTATAAGTAAACTTTGCTCTATTAATAAAAAAAATTTCAAAAAATATTTGATTCTTGGCGATATGCTTGAATTAGGTTCAAAATCTCAAAAATATCATGAAGAACTTTCTGAAGTTATTAACAATTCGGACATTGATAAAGTATTCATTAAAGGAAAAAAAACTATTTTCACTTATAAATATCTCAATAAAGAAAAAAGAGGAAATATTTTGCAAAATGAAGAAGATATAGATTTGAGTTTGAGTAAAATAATTTCTAACAATGATTATCTAATGATCAAGGGTTCAAATGCTACTGGATTGCATAATTTTAGCAAGAAAATGATAAGAGGACTTTAAGTGTTATTTAATTTATTAACTTCATTAATAGATCAGTATTCGTTTTTAAATGTATTTAAATATTTAACATTTAGAACAGGTTTATCAGTTGTGACCTCTTTAATAGTAGTTTTTATTATTGGCGGTCCGCTTATTAGATTATTTTCAGAAAAAATGATTACAGGACCTATACGACAAGATGGTCCGATTGATCATATAATTAAAAAATCCGGAACTCCAACTATGGGAGGAGTAATCATTATTATTGGAATTATATCAAGTACAATCCTGTGGGCAGATTTAAAAAATATTTATGTTTGGACATTAATTTTTGTTTCCGTTTCACTTGGAGCTTTAGGCTTGTTAGATGATATTTTGAAAATTAAATTTAAAAATTCTAGAGGTTTAAAGTCAAAATATAAATTTCTTGGGCAAATTATAATAAGCATGATCTCTTTATTAATTTTAATGAAATTTTCTAACCATAATTATCTTTTTAATCTTTACTTTCCTTTTTTTAAAAATTTAATTTTAGACATGGGTTTATTTTTTTTACCGTTCGGTTTATTTGTAATTATCGGAGCCTCAAATGCAGTGAACCTTACTGATGGCTTAGATGGCTTGGCAACCGTTCCAGTAATGCTTGTAGCATTTTCCTTTACATTAATCGCCTATGTTGTTGGAAACACAATTTTTTCAGAGTATCTTCAGATACAGTATATTCCTGATGTAGGAGAACTATCAATTTTTTGTGGATCCATTGTCGGAGCATGTCTAGGTTTTCTTTGGTATAATGCTCCACCAGCAAAAATTTTTATGGGAGATACCGGATCACTCTCATTGGGAGGATCTTTAGCCGCAATAGCAATTATAGTTAAACATGAAATTGTCTTAGCAATTATTGGAGGTCTATTTGTTTTAGAAACAGTTTCAGTAATAATTCAAGTGGCTTCATATAAACTTACTGGTAAAAGAATTTTCAAAATGGCGCCAATACACCATCATTTTGAAAAGAAGGGTTGGGCGGAGTCAACAATAGTAATTCGTTTTTGGATCATTGCAATTATTTTAGCTCTCATAGGATTAGCAACATTAAAATTAAGGTAAAAGATGACACAAGTTCTAAAATTTAAAGAACTATCATTCCTTATTTATGGATTAGGGCTGTCTGGTCAGTCAGTGATTAAATTTTTTAAAAAAAAAAGAATTAAAAATTTTAAAGTTTGGGATGATAAAAAAAGAAATTTATATAAAAATTTAAGAGCAAAGAATTTAAAAAAAGCCTTAAAAGAGGCTAATTATATCGTTTTAGCACCTGGAATAACTTTAAAAAAAAATAAATATCTGAAAGGCTACCAAAGAAAGATTATTACAGATATTGATTTATATTATCTATTTTACCCAAAAATAAAAAGTATAGTTGTTACCGGTACGAATGGTAAATCAACAACGTGTAAATTGTTAGAACATCTACTGAAAAAAAATAATTTTAATTGTATTGTAGGTGGAAATATTGGTACTCCAATTTTAAGTTTGAAAACACAGAAGAAAAAATTCATAATCATTGAGGCTTCTTCATTCCAACTGTCCCATTCAAAATTTGTAAGTCCCGATTTTGCATTCTTTTTAAATTTCTCTAATGATCACTTAGATTGGCACGGAAATTTAAAAAATTATTTTAATTCTAAATTAAAAATTTTTAGATTACAAAATAAAAGTCAATTCGCATTAGTGAATAAAAAATTTAAAAAACATTACCGTGTCAAAAAATTTTTTGGAAAATTAATTATTCCTAAAATGGATAATTATAAAAAGATTAAGTCTGAAATAAAAAATAATGACTACGTGGTTTCAGATATTAACGATGAAAATATGAGCTTTGTTTATGCTTTTTCAAAAATATTAAAGATCAGGAAAAAATCATTTATTCATGCTATGAAATCATTTAAAGGCCTACCTCATCGTTTTGAAATTTTCTTGAAAAGAAAAAATATAACATTTATCAACGACTCTAAAGCCACCTCATTTAGAGCTACCCAAGTAGCTTTGAACAGTCTAAAAAATATTTATTTGATAATGGGAGGACTTCCCAAAAAAAATGATAAAGTACATTTAAATAAGTATAAAAGAAATATAAAAAAATGTTATTTAATAGGAAAGAACATTAGTTTTTTTAAAAATCAAATAAAAAAAAATATTATTTTAGTAATATCCAAAAACCTCAAAAATTCAGTAATGCAAATCTTTAAAGATCTTCAAGCAGAAAAAGATACAAATAAATATATTTTATTAAGCCCTGCTGCCGCGTCATTTGATCAATTCAAAAATTTTGAGAATAGAGGAGAAGAATTTAAGAGATTGTGTAAAATTTATGCCAAAAAGTACATTTAGTTTTTTGTTTATTAATTATTGGAGAAAAATAGATAAAAAAATTTTGTTGAGTTTTTTTTTATTATTTTTTTTGGGTTTATTTTTTTCTTATTCTTCAACATCTTCTTTAGCTGGAGAAAGGTTAAATAAAGTTTATTATTTTTTTTTTATAAAACATCTTATTTATACCTTATTGGCAATCATTATCATGTTAATAATTTCATTTTTGAAAACTGATCTTCTTGTAAAGCTTATTGTTCCATTTTTTGTAATCACATTTATTTTTTTAGCTTTAGTACCAATCATAGGAGTAGAAGTTAAAGGAGCAAAAAGATGGATCGATCTTTACTTTTTTCGTTTACAACCTATCGAGATTCTAAAACCATTTTTCATATTGATGACAGTAAAAATCCTTACCTTAGAAAAATTTAAGAATTCCCAGATAAAATATATTTTTAGTTTTATGCTGTTGGGTTCTGTACTAATTCTTTTAATTGATCAACCAGACTTAGGTCAATCAATCTTATTAACTGGTAGCTGGGTGGCAACAGTTTTTATTTCTGGTGTAAGCTTAATGTATATTTTTATCTTTTTTTTAATTTTTTTGTTATCTTTAAGTTCCTTATTGTACATTTTCCCGGAAAAATTTGGATATATCACAAATCGTCTAATTGCATTTTTCGACTCAAGCTATGGAGATAAGTTTCAATCATCTTCAGCTTTAGACGCAATTAAATTAGGCGGGCTAACCGGCCAAGGCATGGGCGAAGGTATATTGAAAGAGAGTGTTCCCGAAGCTCACACTGATTACGTTATAGCAGTTATATCTGAAGAATATGGATCTTTAGCTTCAATATTAATACTTTCCATTTTTTTATATATTTCATTCAGAATTATTAAAAATTGTTTTAATCAAGACAATCAATATTTAAAAATATCTTTAAGTGGATTAGCAACACTATTATTATTTCAAGCATTTATTCATGCCGGTGTTAATACTAGTTTATTGCCCACAACTGGGATGACATTACCCTTCCTAAGCTATGGAGGCTCATCATTAATAGGGAGCGCAATTTTAGCAGGATTAGTTTTAAATTATACTAAAAATAAAGTTTATTTGTATGACTAAAAAAATTTTAATTGCTACAGGCGGAACCGGAGGACATGTTATTCCTGCATACAGTCTTGCAAATTATTTGATGAGAAATAATTATGATATAAATATAACTATAGATAATAGAGGTCTCAAATTTTTAAAAAAGTATAAAAATATTAATTTTACTACTATTGAGTCATCTCCTTTTATTAAAAAAAGTTTCTTAAGGGCCGTTATATCTCTTTTTATAATTTCATACTCAATATTAAAATCTCTTTTATTTTTATTATTTAATCGGCCGTCTATAGTAATTGGAATGGGAGGTTATTCATCATTTCCTATTTGTATCGCGGCTGCTATATTAAATATTGAAGTAGTAATTTATGAAAGCAATCTAATTATAGGAAAAGCAAACAAATACTTATTACCTTTTGTCAAAAAAATTTTTGTTTCTTTTAAAGAACTCGAAGGTATCCCAAAAAAATACAGTAATAAAGTTTCTGTCATAGGCAACATTGTAAGAGAGGAGATATTAAATTTTAATAACATTAAAGATGATTTTATTAAGTTTGATAACATTAGAATTTTAGTTTTAGGAGGAAGTCAGGCTGCAAAAATTTTTGCTACAGAATTGCCCAAAGTTTTCGATAAATTTAAATACTCAAAAAATTCAATAAAAATTTTTCAACAATGTCAAATAGACCAAAATCATCAACTTGAAGGTTTTTATACAAAATCTCAGCTAGATCATGAAATATTCAATTTTACTGAAAATATTATTAATTATTATTCAAAATCAAATCTTGTGATTACACGTTCGGGAGCATCAGTATTAGGAGAACTAGTAAATATTAAAATTCCTTTTATCACGATACCATTACCCACTTCAGCTGATAATCATCAATATAAAAATGCTGAGTTTTATCAGAAAAAAGGTTATGGATATTTGCTAGAGGAAAAAGATATTAAACATAAATTGTTCGATCTTATTAACTCAATTTTAAAAGATAAAAAAAATATCGAAAAAATTTTATCTAATCAAACTCAATATACTGATAAAGATGTTTTTAAAAACATTAAAATACATATAGAAAATATTATTAATGAAAAAAATTAATTTAGGTCAAAAAGATGTTATCCACTTTGTTGGAATTGGCGGAATTGGGATGAGCGGTCTAGCTCAAATTATGAAAAATATGGGATTTATTGTACAAGGAAGTGATCAAACAAAAAATAAAAACTTATCTAGTTGTTTGAAGCTAGGAATTAAAATTTTCATCGGTCATTCTTCAAGCAATGTAAAAAAAGCATCAATCTTGGTAAAGTCTTCAGCTATAAAAAATAATAATATTGAATTGAGGTATGCAAGAAAAAATAGAATACCAATTTATTCAAGAGCAGAGGTTTTAGCGGATGTGGTCTCGTTAAAAAAAAATATTATAATAACTGGCTCACATGGAAAAACAACTACTACATCTTTAGTTGCAAAAATTTTATCAGATCAAAAACTTGATCCTACAATAATTAATGGCGGCGTAATAAATTCTTTTAAAAGTAATGCAAAACTTGGTAAGGGCGAGTGGGCGATATTAGAAGCAGATGAGTCGGATGGAAGTTTTTTAAAATTACCGATAAATTATTCAATAATTACAAATATTGATTTTGAGCATCTAGATTATTATAAAAATTATAAAAATCTTGAACAGTCTTTTATAGAGTTTATAAACAAAACACCTCCAACTGGAAAATCAATAGTCTGTATTGACAATAGTAATGTAATAAAAGTCTTAAAAAAAATTAAGAATAAAAATATTATTACATATGGAGTAAGCAAAAAATCAGATTATCAGATCAAAAAAATTCAATATTTTTATGATAGTACAACATTTGATTTGATTTTTAGAGATAAAGAAAAAAAGTTGAGAAAAATTAAAAGTATAAATGTCAAATTATTAGGAAAACACAATGTACTCAATGCTGCAGCTTCTTTAATTGTGTGCTTAAACTTAGGTGCAAATTTAAATCGCATTAAAAGATCTCTTAAAAATTTTTCAGGGGTACAAAGAAGAATGACTAAAGTTTTTTCAAAAAACAGAAACGATTTTTATGATGACTACGCACACCATCCGACAGAGATAAGTTCAGTATTAGAAGGGGTCCGTAACGTTAATTCTGAAAGGAAAATTATAAGTGTTTTTGAACCACATAGATACTCTAGAATCATGTCATTAAAAAATGAATTTTCAAAATGTTTTTCAAAATCTTCAATGGTAATTATTTGCCCTGTATATGCTGCTGGCGAAAGAAAGAATTTGAAATTTGATTTTATAAAATTTGCATCCTTAATAGCAAAAAATTCAAACACACAGGTTTTAATTGTCAGGAACCAAATAGAGTTAGCAAGATATTTTAGAAAAAATTTAATAAATGATGAAATAATAATTGGAATGGGTGCAGGGTTAATTTCAAAATGGATGATAAGATTAAAAAAAATATTATGAATATAGATAATAATTTAATGAAGCAATTTGGCAGTAATCTGAATAAAGATGTTAATCTTTCAAATTATAGCTGGTTCAATTTAGGTGGAAACGCTGAATATTTTTTTAAAGCAAAAGATAAAAATCAATTAAAGTTTTTTTTAGATGAGGCAAAAAAAAAAGATTTAGATACGTTAATTTTAGGCGCTGGTTCTAATACATTATTTAGAGATAGAGGCGTTAAGGGAGCAGTAATAAAATTAGGTAAAGATTTTAATTTTATTAAAGTTGTAGAAAAAAATATTTTAGAGGTTGGAGCAGCTACGCTCGATAGAAAAGTAGCTGATTATGCAAAAAATAATAATTTGAAAGGTTTTGAGTTTTTATCTTGTATACCTGGATCAATTGGTGGAGCTATCATAATGAATAGTGGATGCTATGACCGTGATATTTCAAATATTTTATTATCTATAAAGGTTTTAAATAAAACTAACTTAAAAGAAATTGAGATAAAAAAAGAAAAGATAGATTTTTATTACAGAGGAACAAACATATCTAATAATTTCATTATCTTGTCTGCAAAATTTGAGGGCACTAAAGGTTTAAAAGAAGAGATCGAAAAAACACAAATAGATTTTATTAAAAGAAAAAAATTATCCCAACCTAGTCAAATTAAAACTTGCGGAAGTACTTTTAAAAATATCAGTAAGGATAAAAAGGCTTGGAGACTTATAAAAGATTCTGGCTGTGAAGGTTTTAAAGAGGGCGATGCAACTATTTCTCAAAAACATTGTAATTTTTTTGTAAATAATGGTAATGCAAAATCATCTGATATAGAAAATTTAATAAATAAAGTTCAAAAAAGAGTTTTCGAAAAAACTGGAGTGAGTCTAGAATTAGAGATTAAAATTATTGGTGAAAAAAAATAAATTTAAAAATGTTTTAGTTGTTCTTGGCGGAACGTCAGGAGAAAGAGCTATTAGTTTACAAAGTGGTAAAGCATGTATTAAAGCTTTAAGAAAAAAAGGCTACAAAGTATCTACATTTGATCCTAAATTGAAAAATTTTAATTTAATTAACAAAAAGGCTACTGATGTAATTTTTAATGCTTTGCATGGCAGAGATGGGGAGGACGGTATAGCTCAAAGTTATTTCGAGTATCTAAAAATTCCTTATACACACTCTGGTGTAATCAGTTCATATAATGCTATGAATAAAATAATCTCAAAAGAAATTTTTATAAAAAATAAGATATTAACACCAAAATATTTTTCTATTAAAAAATCTAATTTTAATAAAAAAAATTTACTAAAATTAATTAAGAGTAAGAAAATAAGATATCCCATTGTAATTAAACCTGCAAATGAAGGATCAAGTTTGGGAGTGATGATATGCAACAATATTAAAAAATTAGAAAAATCAATTACTTCTTTGTTAAGAATATATGATGAATTGATTTTAGAGGAGTATATTGGAGGGCAAGAAATTCAAGTAGCGGTAATTAATAACAACCCGCTGGGAGCTATTGAATTAATTCCAAAAAGATCATTTTATGACTATAAAGCCAAGTATACTAAGGGAGCAAAAACTAAACATGTAATGCCAGCAAAATTATCTAAAAGCAACTACCAAAAAGTTTTAAAAATTGCGAAAAAAACCCATCAATCATTGAAGTGCAGAGGAGTTACAAGATCTGATTTTAAATTTTTTAAAAATAATTTTTTTCTATTAGAGATTAATACACAACCAGGAATGACTGGCTTGTCTCTAGTTCCTGAAATTGCAAAGTATAAAGGTTTAAATTTTGAAAAATTAGTTGAGAGTATTCTTTTAGATGCAAGCATAAATAAATGAAAAAACGTGCGATAATTGCTATCAGTTTATTATTACTACTCACAACAATTACATCACGGCAAACAATAATAATAACAAAATTAAAATTAAAACAAATTAATATTGAAAATAATATCTTAGTCGCAGAGGATGAACTAAAAAAACTTCTAGCTCCGATTTATGAGAGAAATTTAATTTTTTTAAGTTACATAGAAATTGAGAGAATATTAATGCAAAACAGTTTTATAGAAAGTTTTGAAATAAAAAAAATATATCCTAATACATTAAAAATAAGAATATTTGAAAAAAAACCAATTGCAATCTTAGTTGATAAAAAAAAAAAATACCTTTTGAGTGATAAAATTGATTTAATTGATTATCAAATTTTAAAAATCAATAAAAATCTTCCAATGGTTGTGGGAAAACAAAAAGATTTTAAGATTTTATATTCTAATTTAAAAAATATTGATTTTCCTTTTGATATGATTTCAAAATACATCTTGTTTGACTCTGGAAGGTGGGATTTAGTAACCAAAAACAAAAAAATAATCAAGCTTCCAACCAAAAGATATAATAGAAGTTTAAAGAATTATGTAAATAATAATAATAAAAGAAGCTTCAAAAATTATAAAGTGTTTGATTATAGGATAAAAGGTCAACTTATTTTAAAATAATATGCAAAATCTACACCCCTCCCTTTTTATTGAAATTAATAATCTCAACTATATTTTTTTAGTTGGCACTAACGATGAAAATAATAATTTCAAAATAAATTACAAACTAGCTATTCCATTACAAGGAGTCGAAAAAAATAGAATTGTTGATTTAGAAAAAGCTTATAACTGTTTAAAAGAAAACATTTATAAGATAGAACAAAATCTTAACCTAACATTTAAAGAAGTAACATTAATATTGGAAAATTTTAATCCAATATTTGTAAATTTATCTGGTTTTAAAAATCTTAACGGCTCACAAATTTTAAGAGAAAATATTACCTACATATTAAATATTTTGAAATCTAGTTTGATTGAAGAGGAAAAAAATAAAGATGTTTTACACATGTTTAATTCACAATTTATTCTTGATAAAAAAAAAATTGATAATTTGCCAATAGGTTTGTTTGGTGATTTTTATTCCCATGAATTATCTTTTACTTTAATAAATTCCAATGTTCTTAAAAATTTAAAAAATATTTTTGATAAATGTAATCTAAAAATCAAAAAAATTTTGTTAAAAAGTTTTGTGAAAGGTGCTTACTTAAGCAATAATAATCTAGATACTGAAACCTTCTTTCAAGTTGAGATAAATCCAAATACATCGAAGATTTTTTATTTTGAAAATAATTCACTAAAATTTGAGCAGAATTTCAATTTTGGATTTGATATCATAATAAAGGATATATCAAAAATTACGTCTCTTAAAAATGATACTGTAAATAATATTTTATGTAATACTCAATTTGAAGATGAAATCTTAGAAACTAGCTTAGTTGAAAAAGAATTATTTAAAAATGAAATTTACAGAAAAATTAAAAAAAAATTAATTTATGAAATAGCCAAAGCTAGAATTGAAGAAGTTGTTAGCATTATATTATTTAATAATATTAATTTTAATCACTTTAAAAAAACATCTAAAGTTCTATTTTTCGAATTTAATAGTGAGTTGAAAATTGACTGTATAAAAAACCTTTATAAAACTACCTTCTCTCAAAAAGATTCTCTTGAAATTAAGTTCCAAGAAATTTTTTCTATTGAAAATACTTTAAAAACAGCCAATAAAATTTCAAATTTTGGCTGGAAAAAAGAGGTTATACCGGTTGCAGAGTCAAAAAAATCATTAATTGTGAGGTTTTTTGATGCTATTTTTGGATAATTTTGTTTTTTTTAGAAACATTTGTTGTTTTAAATTTTCTAAGCCACTCAAGTATAAGTTCCTTCAATGCAAGAGATATACCAAAAAACATTATCTAAACCAGTAAGTTTTGAAGGGATAGGCTTACATACAGGGAAAAAATCCTTTGTTAAAGTCTTACCTGCGGAAGAAAATAGCGGAATTACATTTAAAAGAACTGATTTAGAAAACAATAATTTAATTAAAGCTAATTTCTCAAACGTTTCTTCAGCAAGATTATGTACAACCCTAGAAAATAATTATGGAGTAAAAGTTTCTACCGTTGAACACTTACTTGCAGCGCTTTATATATCTGGAATTGATAATGCAATTGTTGAGATAGATAGTGAAGAGGTTCCTATAATGGATGGCTCTTCAAAAGATTTTCTAGATGAAATTAAAAATGTAGAGAAAATTAACCAGCCAAAAAAAAGAAATTATCTTAAAATTATAAATAAAATCGAACTTGTAGACGGAATAAGAAAAATATCAATTGAGCCTCATAACTCATCTTTAGAAGTAAGTTTCCAATTAAATTATGAAAATAAAATAATCGGAAAACAAAATAATACTATAAATTTTCAATCAGATAATTTAAATGAGGTTTCAAGCTCGAGAACGTTTTGTTTATTCGAAGACATTGAAAAAATAAAGAAATTTGGATTAGCAAAAGGAGGATCTTTAGAAAACGCAGTTGTAGTTGATAACGATAAAGTTCTTAATGAGGGTGGGTTAAGAAATAATAAAGAGTTTGTAAATCATAAAATTTTAGATTTAGCAGGTGATTTTTTATTATCCGGTTACAGGATAATTGGAAAAGTATTCTGCCACCAGGGCGGTCACCAATTGACCAATTTATTCTTGAGAAAAATTTTTGCGTCGAAAAACGTTTTTCAAATTATTAGTCAAAAAAATTTTAAAGTTTCAAAAAAATTTCATTCAAAAGATCTCGAAAAATTAGCTGTAAACGCCTAATTTAGTTCTCTAAATATAAATATATCTTATAAAATAAATATTAATCTGTTATTAATTTACTTTAATGATTATTAGATTTTTATTATTTATAATTTTTACTTTCTCACTAATATCATGCAATTCTAATAAAGATTTTAAATATGAAGAGTCTAAAAGATCGAATCCATATGAAATTTACAAAGAAGGTTTGATAGCATTTGAAAAAAAAGACTATTTTTTTGCTAGTAAAAAATTTGATGAAGCAGAATTGAATTTTGATAAGCCTAGACTTGCAGCTAAAGCAGCAATAATGTCTAGTTATTCTTTATATGGTATTAACTTTTACAAAGAAGCTGAAGAAAATTTAAAAAGATTTTTAAAAGTTTACCCTGCGGATAAAAATATTATGTATGCTCACTATCTTTTATCAATTATTTTTTATGAACAAATTCAAGATGAAAAGAAAGATCTAAAACCTCTTTTAAGAGCAAGTCAGCAGATAGACTTTTTTATAGAAAAATATCCTGATAGTGATTATGCAATCGATCTTAAATTTAAAAAAGACTTAATTCAAAATCAACTTGCTGCTAAAGAGCTTTATATTGCTAAATATTATATTTCAATTCAGAAATGGATTCCTGCTATTAAAAGATTAAAAAATATTGTTGAAAATTTTGACAAAACTATTTTTATTGAAGAAGCGTTACATAGGCTTGTCGAAATTCATTATTATTTAGGTTTGCAAGATGAAGCAAAAAAGTATGCTAGTATTCTTGGTTATAATTATAATTCTAGTGAATGGTTTAAACAGTCTTATAAAGTTTTAAATAAAGATTATAAATTAAATAAAAAAATAAAAGAACCAAAGAAAAAAAGAGATAATTTATTTAAAAAGATTATAAATGTGATAAAATAGTTATGCAAAATAAGTCTGAAATAATTAATCATTTTAAGAAAAAAATAGAAATTTTAAAAAGACATAATCACTACTACTATAATAAAGATAATCCAAAAATATCTGATCAAGAATATGATGAACTTAAAAAAGAGTTAACGATTCTTGAGAGAGATAATGATTTTTTAAAAAAACTTAAATTATTATCAAATATAGTTGGAGCAAAACCATCTAATAGATTCAGTAAAATTCCACATTTGCAGCCGATGCTATCTTTATCAAATGCATTTGATAAAAATGATATGGGAGATTTTATTAAAAAGATAAAAAACTTTCTGAATTTAAAAGAAAAGAAAATAGAACTATTTTCTGAACCTAAAATTGACGGAATATCTGCAACATTAATTTATGAAAAAGGCACGCTTTGTAAAGGTCTTTCTAGAGGAGATGGAATTATTGGTGAAGATATTTTATCTAATTTAAAAACTATATCGAGCATCCCAAAATTTATAAAGGGAGAAAAAATTCCAGATTTGTTAGAAATTAGATGTGAAGTTTATATTGGTAAACAAGATTTTTTTAATATCAAAGATAAATTTGCAAATCCTAGAAATGCTGCTGGGGGGACTTTAAGACAAAAATATCCTGAAGAAACAGCAAAAATACCTTTAAAATATTTTGCTTATGGATTCGGCGTAATTAAGCCGATGATTTTTAAAACACAATCAGAATTTTTAAAAAAAATATCTGAGTGGGGTTTCACAACTAATTCACTAGTGAAAACTATAAATAGTTTGGATGAGGTAGAAGTTCAGCACAAAAAATTGGATAAATTACGTTCTTCATTAAATTATGATATTGATGGTATTGTTTATAAAGTTAATAATTTGAGTCTTCAAAAAAGATTGGGAAACACTTCAAATTCTCCAAGATGGGCGATAGCCTATAAATTTTCAGCAGAAAAAGCAGTTACGAAGATAAAAAAAATAATAATTCAAGTCGGTAGAACAGGCGCTATTACCCCAGTAGCAAAAGTTGAACCAGTTACCGTTGGGGGCGTAGTAGTTTCTAATGCCACATTACATAATGAAGATGAAATAAAAAGGAAGGATATTAGAATTGGAGATACAATAAATATACAAAGAGCAGGCGATGTAATTCCACAAGTAGTTTCAGTAGATAAATCGAAAAGAGATAAAAATAGCAAAAAGTTTATATTCCCAAATAAATGTTTATGCGGAGCCCAGACGCAAAAAGAATTTAGTAAAAACACAAAAAAACTTGATGCTGTAAGAAGATGCACCAAAGGTTATGACTGCATATTTATTACTAAAGAAAGACTTAAACATTTAGTATCAAAAGAGGCCTTGAATATAGATGGTCTTGGAAAAAGGGTAATAGAACAATTTTGGGACTTAAATATTATTAAAGAACCATCAAGTATTTATAAATTAAATTACAATAAAATTAAAAATCTAGAGGGGTGGGGAGACCTTTCAATAAAAAATTTACGAGACTCAATTGATAAATCACGTAAAATAAATTTAGATAAATTTATATTTTCTATTGGTATAAGACATATTGGTCAAGAAAATGCAAAAATAATCGCTAGCTTTCTAGGCTCAATTAAAAAATTTGAAGAATTATTTGACGCAAAAAAAAATATTAAGATTTTGAATAACTTATTAGAGTTAGATGGAATAGGCGACACTCAAATAAATTCTTTAAAAACTTTTTTTACAAATTCTACAAATATAAAAATTGTTAAAGATCTAATAGCAGAATTGAAAATTGACGAATATAAAATTGTAAAAGGTAATGGAATTTTTTCAAATAAAAAAATTATGTTCACTGGAGGATTTGATAATATAAGTAGATCGGAAGCAAAAATTATTGCAGAAAATAATGGAGGAAAAGTATTAGGCACAATCTCAAAAAAACTAGACTACTTAGTAGTTGGTAATTCTAAACCTACGAAAAAAAAAATTGACCAAGCAAGAGATTTAAAGATTAAAATTTTGTCTGAAAAAGAATGGAATAATATTTTAAATAATTGAGCAAGCCTCTCTTAGATCTGTGATCTCATCTTTGTTAAAGTAATTTTTAATATTTTTAAAAACTTTGTTATGATATTTATTAACCCAATTAATTTCATTTCTATTCAACAATTTTAAATCTATTAATTCTTTATCTAATGGCGCTAAAGTTAGATTTTCAAAATAATTCCTTTTTTTAATTTTTTTTACATAAATCAAATTTTCAATTCTTATACCAAAATTATTTTTTTCATAATAACCTGGTTCATTTGAAACAATCATTCCTTCCATAAATTTAATTTTGTTATTTTTAGAAATAGCATGTGGCCCCTCATGAACATTTAAATAATAACCAACTCCATGACCAGTGCCGTGAGCATAATCTAAACCAATCTCTTTTAGATACCTTCTTGCTTGATAGTCAATTTGAGATCCAGATGTGCCTTTTTTTAGATTATAATTTGCTACCGCTATATGTCCTTTTAATACTCTGGTAAAAATATTTCTTATTTTTTGACTAGAATTATTTAAAGAAACAGTTCTAGTAACATCTGTTGTGCCGAATTCGTATTGTCCTCCAGAGTCCACTAAATAAATATCCCCATCTTTTAATACTCTATTAGTCTTATTTGAGGGCTTGTAATGAATTATTGCACCGTTTGGACCTGTACTTGAAATAGTTGGAAAGCTCAAAAATTTAAATTTCTTATTTTTTTTTCTAAAATAAAATAATTTATTTGAGGCACTAATTTCAGTTATCACTTTTTTTGAAAAATTTTTTTTTAACCATATAAGATATTTAGTTAATGCCACACCATCATAAATATGAGCTTTTTTTATATTTTCAATTTCCTTCTTATTTTTGATTGCTTTAAAGAGATCTATCGGATCTTTATCGTCAACAATTTTGTTATTTTTTAAAATAATTTTTTGGTAATAAAAAGAACACGTATTTTTATCAATTATAAATCTCTGCTTGTCTATCTTATTTAGCACTTTAGCAGTCATCTCAATATCGATAAATTTTACTTTATTCAATTTCTTTCTTAAAAATTTAGAAATTTTTTTTAAATCACAAAAAAAATAAATTTTTTTTCTTTTACTTACTAAAACATGACTATAAGGAATTGGAGTATACTCCGTATCCATTCCTCTTATATTAAGAAGCCAAGCAACATTCTCACTTGCAGTTATAAATTGGAAATCAGCTTTTTTCATCCTTAAATTTAAAATAATTTTATTTATTTTATTTTTGTAATTATTTCCAACTGAATTTTCAGGTAAACTGTAAAACTTCTTACATTTAACTTTTACTTTTCTTTTCCAAATTTTATCAATTAAATTTTTATTTATTGGTTTGAATGAACACTTGCTGTTATTAAAGAAAATATTAAGTGATTTATTGGTAAATAATTTTGGATCAAAGCCTATGGTAAGTTTTTTATTTTTTAAAACATCATGAGGCATTTTATTAGGAATGGTGATTATTTTAAAATAATTTCCAGACTGATTATTAGCTTGTATTGTATATCTTCCGTCTACAAACAAATAATTCTTTTCTTTAATTATTAAAGCTAAACCATATGAACCTGAAAAATTAGAAATAAAATTAAGTCTATCGTTATGAGCTGGAGTGTACTCTCCAAAGAATTCATCATTTTTAGAGATTATGTATCCATCAATTTTTTCTTTTCTAAAATAGTGTTTTAATTTATTTATTTTTTCCATTTAAGTATTTTATTTTTTTTGTATCTATCCCATCCTGGACTTCTATATTCATTTTCAAATTCTATTGTATTATCTTGATTAAATTCAAAATCTTCCTCCTCGTTAGTGCTTACCTCATTTTTTTCTACACTTTCATCCGGTATTTCATTAATAAATCTTGATGGAAGAGCATCCATCCAGTCTCCATGATAAGCGCGTTTCATTGCAAATGACAAATAAGCCTCTTTTTTTGCCCTAGTGATTCCCACGTAAGCTAATCTTCTCTCTTCCTCTAGAGCAAAATCTCCTTTTTCCTCCAGCGATTTTTGATGTGGAAATAAACCTTCCTCCCAACCTGGAAGAAAAACTACTTCAAATTCTAATCCTTTTGCAGCATGCATAGTCATTAAATTTATTTTTGCACCTTCCCATTCCTGATCTACTGATGTAGCTAAAGCGACGTGCTCTAAAAAATTTTGTAAATTATCATAGTCTTGCATAGCTCTCAGTAATTCTTTTAAATTTTCTAATCTATTCTCATTTTCCAAATCTTTTTTATTTTTTAACATTGCAGAATAGCCAGACTCATCTAAAACTAATTTCAATAGATCAAAATGTTTCATATTTAATGAGTCTTTACGCCATTTTTGAATCATATTAATCAGTTGATTTAATGCAGATTTTATTTTCGGTTTAAATTCACCTTTTTCAATGATTTTAATTATTGAGTCTTCTAGACATAATTTGTTTGATTTACCAAAAGAATAAATTTGATTAAGTGAACTTTCACCTACACCTCTTTTAGGAGTCCCGATTACTCTTTCTAAAGCTAAATCATCAAATTTTTGATTTATAATTCTTAAATATGATACTGCATCTTTAATTTCAGCTCTCTCATAAAATTTTATTCCTCCGAGCACTCGATATCCAATACCTACCTGAAGAAACCGCTCCTCAAATTCTCTAGTTTGATAAATTGCTCTTACTAATATTGAGACATCATTTAAAGAATACTTACTTTTGATTTTTTTCTCAATAATATCACTTATTCCCTGTGCTTCCTCTTTTCCAGTTCTGTAACAATTAAGTTTTACTAATTCTCCTTGAGTTGCAGATGACCATAATTTTTTACCAACCCTACTTGAATTATTCGAAATTAAGCTTGAAGCAGTATCTAATATATTTTTTGTTGATCTATAATTTTGTTCTAATTTAAAGACTTTACAATTTTTATAGATTTGATCAAAAGTAAGAAAATTTTTTATCTCAGCACCTCTCCAACTATAGATTGATTGATCATCGTCTCCAACACAACAAATATTTTCATCTTCATTTACTAATAAGTTTAACCACTTGTTTTGTATAAAATTAGTATCTTGGAATTCATCAACTAAAATATATTTAAAATTTTTTTGATAAATTTCTCTGATGTCTTTATTTTCCTCGAACAATTTCACACAAAATAAAATTAAATCTCCAAAATCAAATGCGTTTAGATCTTTAGTTTTATTTTGATAAATTTCATATACTTTTAAAATAGATTTTACGATTGAACCTAATTTTTTTTCAAGTTTTACATCTTTAGGTAATAGACCCTTATTTTTCCATTGATCAATATGGTACATAATTAATTGTGGAGAAAATTTTTTGGCATCTAAATCTTCACCTTTAACAATGTTTTTGATCAATTTTTTTTGATCATCAGTATCTAAAATTGTAAAATTACTTTTATATCCCAAAGCTTCTGCGTGTCTTCTTAAAAATTTAACGCTAATTGAATGAAATGTTCCTAGCCACGGAACAGCATTAGAATTTCCTTTAACATACTGCATCACTCTATTTTGCATCTCTTTGGCTGCTTTATTTGTAAAAGTTACGCAAAGTATTTGATTTGGCCAGGCCTTTTTTTTATTAATAATATGAATTAATCTTGTTGTTAAAACTCTAGTTTTGCCTGATCCAGCACCAGCAACAATTAGATTTGGCCCTTCAGTGCTCAAAACAGCTTCTTTTTGTTCTTTGTTAAGGTTTTTAATTAAATTATCTATGTTATCCATTAGAAAAAATTCATTTATATACTAGTTACAAAAATAAAAAAAATGTTAAATAAAATTTTTAAAACAATTCACAATAATTATTACAAAATCTTCAAATTTATTTTTTTTTTAAGATATTTATTTGCAATATTCTTGATATCTAGTGTAATTTTTTTATCTATTCCTTTTCTATTTGACTATAATAATAAAGCAGGAATTATAAAAGGCCACTTATCAAAAAAATATAATTTTGAATTAAAAAAATTTGAAGAAATATCATTTGAAGCTTTTCCCACTCCCTCTTTAAATATTAAAGATGCAGAAATTTATTATAAATTTTCCTCAGCTAACTTAAAAGTTGAAAACTTAAAAATATATCCAAAGTTATTTAGCATTTATAATTATAATAATTTTCAAACAAAAAAATTACTTTTGAAAAATAACAAAACAAATTTAAATTATTTAAATCTAAATTATTTTACAAAAAGTATATTAAATCAAAAAAATAAAATGGAAATTGATAATTTAAATTTAAAAATTATTGACGATAATAAAATTGTGGCAAAAATAGAAAATATTAAGCTGAATAATTTCAGTTATAACAAAAACTTAATAAGTGGAAAAATTTTTAATAAAGAATTTAAGATAGAAACAGATAGTAATCTTAAGTTAATAAATTTTAAATTAATAAAATCAGGAATAAATGCAACCATAGTTTTTGAAAATAACTATAATTCGAATATAAATAAGGGTCTTTTCAAAGCAAAAATATTAAATTCAAATTTTAAATCAAAATTTAATTATGATGGTAAAACTTTAAATATTTTTGACTCTTATTTTAGAAATAAAAATCTTTCTTTTCAAAAAAATTCATCAATAAATTTTCATCCTTTCTTTAATATAAATTCAAAATATAAAATAGAGGAAATAAATGAAAAAATTTTAAAAAAAATAAATTTTGATAAAATATTAGAGTCAAAAAACTTTATAAAAAAAATTAACAGTAATAATGAGTTTAATTATAAATCTAAAAATTTTTCAAATAATTTAATTGATGATTTGAGTTTAAAAATTGATTTAGCGCACGGTAGACTAAATTATTTAAAAAATATCTCAATTTCAGAAAACTTTTTTAATTGTTATGGAGATATTAATCTTTTAGCAGAATTCCCAGTTCTATCTTTCGATTGCTCATTTGTCATTAATGGTAAAAAAAAATTGCTTAAAAAATTTTCTATAAAACAAAAAAAGAATAATATTGATATATATAAAATTAAATTTGACGGAAATTTAAATATTCTCAATAAAAAAATTAGTTTTAAAGAAATTTTAATTAATGATAAAAAAAAAGTGTTAAATAATGATCTACAATATTACAATCAATCATTTGAAAATATATTATTAGATAAAAGTTTTTTAGAAATATTTAATCGAAAAAAAGTTAGAGAATTTTTGTTGGAGATTTCTTAATTATTTAGGTTTAGTCATTTTAAGAGGATTCATAATTTTATCGTATTCTTTTTCTTTTATTAATCCTGCTTTAACAACTTCATGTTTTAAAGTAGTTGCATTTTTATGAGCCATTTTGGCTATTTGAGCTGCTTTATCATAACCAATTTTTGGAGCTAAAGCGGTTACAAGCATAAGAGAATTTTCAAGTAAATATTTAATTCTTTTTTTGTCAGCTTTAATTCCTTTGACGCAATACAACGCAAAAGTTTTTGAGGAGTCACTCATAATTTCAATTGATTGTAAAATATTATGAATTATTAAGGGTTTAAAAACATTTAATTCAAAATGTCCATGTGATCCGGCCATCGTAATACCATTGTGATTACCTATAACTTTCACACAAACCATAGTGACTGCTTCTGATTGAGTGGGATTAATTTTGCCAGGCATAATTGATGATCCAGGTTCATTAGATGGCAGTATTAGCTCACCGTATCCTGCTCTCGGACCTGAGCCTAAAAATCTAATATCATTAGCAATTTTCATTAAGCAAACTGCGGTAGTATTTAATGTACCAGAAAAATTTACAATTTCATCATGTGCAGCCAAAGCAGCAAACTTATTAGTTGTGGGCTTAAAAGGTATTTTTGTAATTTTACTAATTTCCTTTATAATTTTTTTGTCAAAGTTTTTTCTCGTGTTAAGACCAGTTCCAACTGCTGTTCCACCTTGAGCTAAAAAATGAATTTCTTTTAAAGCAGATTCAATCCTTATAATGCATTTTTTTAATTGAGTATAATAACCTGAAAACTCTTGTCCAAGAGTTAAAGGAGTTGCATCTTGTAAATGAGTCCTCCCCACCTTTACAATATTCTTAAATTCTTTTGATTTTTTTGCCAACTCTTTTTCAAGTAATTTTAAAGAAGGTAAAAGTTTTTCTCTTGTCTTCAAAGCAATAGCAATGTGCATAGCAGTTGGAAATACATCATTAGTAGATTGAGATTTATTTACATGGTCGTTAGGATGAACTGGATTTTTAGATCCTAATTTTCCACCCATCATTTGAATAGCTCTATTGGCAATGACTTCATTAACATTCATATTTGTTTGAGTACCCGAACCAGTTTGCCAAACTTTTAAAGGGAAATGTTCATCATGTTTTCCCTTAATTACTTCCTCTGATGCTTTTACGATATATTTGCTTATTTTTTTATCTAAATCTTTGTTTCTTGCATTAACAATAGCTGCAGCTTTCTTAATAATTGCAATTGAATGAATTACTAGTGGCCTTACTAAAAAATCTCCAATGTTAAAATATTTGTTTGATCTTTCTGTTGAAGCCCCCCAATACTTATCACCAGGAACTCTTATTTTTCCGATACTATCAAATTCTGTTCTGTATTTCATATTTGAT
>CEWK01133180.1_pt1 | contig 28006 bp, 23 predicted proteins | sample 531431 | NCBI WGS metagenome assembly CEWK01 (sample SAMEA2623059, study PRJEB7988) | marine metagenome | isolation source: saline water (ENVO:00002010), including
CTAAATCTTCCAATGTCTTAAAATTTTCAGAAATTATTCTAGCAGTTGTTTCACCAACAAGTTTTATACTTAGAGAATTGATAAAATTATTAAATTTTATATTTTTTTTTAATTTTATTTCATTAATAATATTATTTGCAGACTTTAAACCTAGCCCCTCTAAAGCTGCTATTTGTTCAGCTTTGAGATTAAATATATCTGAGGTTAAATTAATTAAATTATTATTATAAAGATTTAAAATAATATTTTTGCCTAATCCATTAATATTAAACGCTTTTTTTGAGACCATATATGATATTTGCTCTAATAATTGCTCCTTACATGAAATATCTTTACAGTATAAATATGAACCCTCAGAAATTAATTTACTCTGACAACAGTGACACGTTTTTGGTGCTTTAAATCTTTTTTTATTTATTTTCTTTGAAACTTTCTTTATTTTTGGTATAACATCTCCAGCTCTTTCAATTAAAACCATGTCATTAATATTTACATTTAATTTATTTATCTGATCAAAATTATGAAGAGTTGCTCTCTTAACATTAACTCCAGAAATATTAACCTCTTTAAGTTCAGCTACAGGTGTAATGATTCCTGTCCTACCAATTTGAAAAGTAAAATCTTTAATAGTGGTCTCCGCGACGGTTGAGGGAAATTTTAAAGCTGCAGCCCACTTAGGGAACTTTGATGTAAAGCCAAGTTTGAATTGGGATTCAATAGAATTAAGCTTTATTACTAACCCGTCCATTTCATAATCAAATTTATTTCTGAATGATAAAATATATTCATAGTGTTTATATATATCATTAATTTCTTTAAATAGATTAAAATCACCTAATAAATTAAATCCCCAATTCTCTAATAATGATATAAATTCTTTTTCAAATGCGATATTAAAGTTTTTAATCATTCCTAATCCCCAAGGTATAAAAATTAGAGGACGAGAGGCTGTAATTTTCGAGTCAAGTTGTCTTAAGGATCCAGCAGCAGCATTTCTAGGATTTGAAAAAGCATTAGAATTATCTATATTGAGTTTATTAAATTTAGAGATTGGGAATATAACTTCGCCTCTAATTTCAATAAGGTCAGGGATATTCTTTCCCATAAGCTTTAAAGGAACACTCTTTATGGTTTTGACATTTTCAGTAATTTCTTCTCCTATTTCGCCATCACCCCTGGTAGCCGCACTATCTATTTCCCCATTTTTATAAGTTATAGATATGGATGCACCATCAAATTTTGGTTCAATGATAAATTCAGGGTCTGTAATATTTTTCCTAATTCTTTTAATAAATTCATTAAGCTCATCAAAATTATTAATATTATCAAGGCTATACATTTTATTACCATGTGTATGTTTTTTAAAGCTTTTAGATATAAACCCTCCAACTTTTTGGCTTGGAGATGTTGATTTTTTCAGTTTTGGAAAATCTTCCTCAAGTTTTATTAATTCATTAAGTAATAAATCAAATTCACTATCTGATATTTCTGGTTTATCATGAAGATAATATCTTTTATTATGATAATCTATTTCTTTTGTTAATTTAGATATTTTTTCTTTTGCAGTTTTATATTCCATTTTTTAATAAGATACACAAAACTTTAGTATTTTTGAATTAAAACCATCAAATGATATATTTTTTAAATGGATATTTTAATTCTAGGATGTGGATCCTCCGTAGGAAGCCCTATAATTGGGAAAAAGCTAGCATCTTTTGATAGTAAAGATTTTAGAACTAGAAGTTCGGTTTTGGTAAATGTTGATGACAAGAAGATTCTAATCGATAGTGGAGCTGATTTCAGATATCAAGCACTTAAAAATAATATAGAGGATATAAGCTTTGTCCTATATACACATTCACATGCGGATCACACTCATGGGATTGATGACTTAAGAATATTTAGTTATATGAAACAGGAAAGGATTAATTGCTTTGGAAATCCATATACTGTTAGAGATATTAAAAAAAATTTTTCATATATCTTTGATATAAATAATAAAAGTGGGAGACCTAGAATTAATTTGATTGAGATAAACGATAACTTTATTGAACAAGGTATTGAAGTTAAACCGCTTAAGATAAAACATAGAGATTGGGATATCCTTGGATACAGGATTAATAATTTTGCTTACATTACGGATTGTAGCATGATTCCAGATGAAACTTTTAATACCTTAAATAATTTAGATCTGCTTATTTTAGATTCATTAAGATATACATCACATGAGGCTCATCTATCAGTTGATCAAGCTATAGAAATATCTGCTAAGTTAAAACCAAAAAAGACAGTCTTAACACATATGAGTTCAGAGCTAAAATATGAAGATTTATTATCTTACTTACCAAAAAATATAGCCCCTGGATTTGATGGAATGAGTATTAAAATATAATATGTATGTATGCATCTTTTAAGATCAAGTTTAAAAAACTCTAATAAGTCAAAAAATATTCTTATAGTTCTAGATGGAGTTGGCGGAATACCTAATAAATATAAAACAGAACTTGAGTTTGCTAAAACACCAAATCTAAATAAATTAATAAAAAAATCTGAGACAGGCTGTCATATTCCAATTAAGGAAGGTATCACCCCTGGAAGTGGATCAGCACACCTAGCTCTTTTTGGATATGATCCATTGAATTTTAATATTGGTAGAGGCGTACTGGAAGCTTTAGGATTAGATATTCATATAGGTCCTAAAGATCTAGCTATAAGAGGTAATTTCGCAAGTGTTAAGTATAAAAATAAAAAATTAATTGTTACTGATAGAAGAGCTGGAAGAATTAAGACAGACGAAAATAATAGAATAGTAAAAAGACTTTCACAAAATATCAAAACAATTGGTAAATATAAAATTTTTTTTAAGTCTGGATTAGAGCATAGATTTGTATGTAAAATATCAAGTCCAAATAAGATTTCAAAAGATGAGTGCAATATCCAAGACACAGATCCACAAATTGTAGAACAATCGCCTTTAGATCCTATTAATTTGAACAAAAAATCTTTACAAACTTCTATTATTATAAAAAAATTGTTAGACAAAATAAAGATTGTTTTGAAAAAGGAAAAAAATGCAAATTTTGCACTTTTAAGGGGTTTTTCAAGCTATCCAACCATTCCTACATTTGATAAACTTTATGGAATCAAGTCAGCCTCAGTTACAACATATCCAATGTATAAAGGAATTGGAAGATTAGTTGGAATGGAGCCCTTATCTTTGAATAACAACAGTCTTCAAGGTCAGATAACAGCTATCAAGGCAAATATAAATAATTATGATTTCTTCTATCTTCATATAAAAAAAACTGATAGTTATGGAGAAGATGGTAATTTTAAAGAAAAGGTAAAAGAAATTGAAAAATTTGATAAACTTCTGCCACAACTTATAGACCTCAATTTTAATGTAATCGCTATTACGGGTGACCACAGCACTCCATCGAGAATGAAGTCTCATAGTTGGCACCCAGTTCCAGTTTTGATTAGATCTGATAATTCATTTAATGGCCTTTCAAAAAGATTTACAGAATCAGAATGTTTAAATGGGAGCTTGGGAATTTTTGAGGCTAAACATTTACTCACCTATATATTTGCACATGCAGGAAATTTAGATAAATTTGGAGCATAAGCCGAAGTGGCGGAATTGGTAGACGCGCCATCTTGAGGGGGTGGTGCCTTCGGGTGTGCGGGTTCGAGTCCCGCCTTCGGCATTTTTTTACTTTTTAGTTATAATTTAAATATGAAGACGGGAATTGTTATAGTTGATCATGGTTCAAAAAGAGATGAAAGTAATGCGATGCTAGCTAGAGTAGTAAAGCTTTTTTCAGACAAATATTCAGGTCAATATGAAATTGTTGAACCAGCTCATATGGAACTTGCTGAACCCTCTATCGCTACCGCTTATAGAAAATGTGTGGAAAGAGGAGCTGAAAATATAATTATATGTCCTTTTTTTCTTTCCAGAGGTAAGCACTGGAAAGAAGATATTCCAAGTTTAGCCGATGAAGCTGCGAAAGAACATCCCAATACAAAATATCATGTTGCCCTACCTCTAGGTGTCGATAGTTTAATTCTTGATCTTATTGATAAGAGACTGAGTGGAGTTCCACAAACTGCTTTTAAGTCTCCTGCTAGTTAGGTTATATGAAAACTTTAAATTATGACTTCATCATTTGGCTCTTTTATTTTAAAATAATATAATGATCGTAAAAGGAGGATTTCTTATTATAGTTGCTGGGCCCTCTGGCTCAGGAAAATCATCTTTAACAAAATTAATGTTAGAAAACTTTAAAAACTTAGACTTTTCAATTTCCTGTACTACTAGGAAAATAAGAAGTGGTGAAACTGAAGGAGAACACTATAATTTTATATCAGTGAATGATTTTAAAAATATGATAAATAAAAATGAATTTTTAGAATATGAGAATGTTCATAATGAATTATATGGTACTCCAATTCAACCAATACGAGATTCTGTTAAATTTGGACACAGTGTTTTATTAGACATTGACGTAAAAGGTGCATATTCAATAATGAATACTAATCATTTCGATTGCTGTTCAATTTTTATTAAAACTCCATCAATTGAGATATTAAGAGAAAGGTTGGTCATAAGAGCCGATCTTACTGAAGACCAAATCAATAAAAGAATTGAGGAAGCTAAAAATGAGTTAAAAAAATCTACTTATTTTGATCATTTAATAATAAATGACGATCTGAACGATGCTTTTAATGATGCAAAAAGGATAATTTCTTCACTATGATTAGGCTAGATAATATAGTTGCAAAAATAAAACCTTATTTATCATCTGACGATATTGACGAAGTTAAAAAAGCTTATGCATTTTCTGCCAAAGTCCATGCAGGTCAAAAAAGATATTCTGGAGAGCCCTACATGATTCATCCGATGGAAGTTACATCAATACTCGCGGATATAAAGCTCGACAAAGAATCCATTATAACGGGGCTGCTTCATGACACAATTGAAGATACGTTAGCAACTAATGATGATATTGAAAAATTATTTGGTAAAAAAGTTTTTAATCTCGTGAATGGCGTTACTAAGATAGGACAATTAAAAATAAGCTCAAAGTTCGAACGTCAAGCAGAAAACTTTAGAAAATTAATTTTAGCTACAGGTAAAGATATAAGAGTAATAATAGTAAAATTGGCTGATAGATTACATAATTGCAGAACCATCCATCATTTACCTGAAAATAAACAAACTGATTTTGCTAAAGAAACTATGGATCTTTATGCCCCACTTGCAGATAGATTGGGTATTTATTGGATCAGAACTGAGCTAGAAGACATATCATTCAAAGTATTAAAGCCTCACGAATATGCAGAAATTGAATATGCCTTCTCAAACAAGAAAAACGATTGGGAAATTTATTCAACAGAAATTCAAGGTTTGCTTCAAGAACAATTAGATAAATATGGAATAAAAGCATCAATACAAAGTAGATTTAAAAATTTTTATGGTATTTATAAAAAAATGTTATCCAAGGATCTAGACTTCAATAATGTTTTTGATATCAAAGCTTTTAGGGTAATTACTAATGCGGAGTCAGATTGTTATGCAGCGCTAGGAGCTGTTCATTCCACTTGGAGACCAATACCAGGAAGATTTAAAGATTATATAGCCCTGCCCAAAAGTAATGGCTATCAATCCCTACATACAAATGTATTGGGACCATTTGGTGATAAAGTTGAGGTTCAAATTAGGACAGATGAAATGCACGAAATTGCTCAATATGGTGTCGCAGCCCATTGGAAATATAAATTAAAAGACGAAAATATTACTTCGAAGCCAATCAATTTCCCAGATAGCATTCAAAAAATTTTTGACACTCAAACTCTGAATGACCCAAAAGAATTTATCGATGCTGTAAAGGATGAATTGATAACTAATTTCGTATATACCTTTACTCCCACAGGTGACTTAAAAGAACTACCAGTTGATTCATCAATAATCGATTTTGCATATTCTATTCATAGCGATATTGGAAATTCATGTTATGGGGGAAAAGTCAATGGAGCTATTGTTCCAATAAGTTATAAGCTTAAAAGTGGAGACATGGTTGAAATAATTACCAAAAGCGATCAAGTACCAAAAAGAGACTGGTTAAAGTATGTTGTAACTTCGAAGGCAAAAACAAAAATACGATCCGCAATAAAAACTTCGCTTATTAGTGATTCCATTAAAATCGGAAAATCAGTTTTATCTCAAAAACTTCTTTCTTATGGAATCAATATAGATAAGAAAGAAGTTCTTGAAAAATTAAAAGAATTTTCATCAATGAAAAAGATTAAATCTCTAGATGATGTATTTATAAAATTCTCTTTATCACAAATCAACATACTAGAAATTTTGAGCTTTATGGGAATAGATATTAAAAATAAGTCTAAAGCAACTAAAGCCTCGAGGGTCATCGACTCATCTAATGCGATCGTAGTTGGAGGTAATGATAATGTCATGGTTAGGCTGGCAAAATGTTGTTCTCCAATATATGGTGATGAAATTATAGGTCATATTACAATTGGAAAAGGAATTTCCATACATCGTATTTCATGTAATCAAATACTTGAAATTGACCCCTCTAGAAGAATTGAAGCGAAATGGGATAAATCTTTTGCTTCAAAATCGTCTACTAAGCTTAAAGTGTCATGTTTTGATAAGCCAGGAATATTATCTGAGGTTTCTAATACAATAGCAAAGCATGATTCAAATATTATAAAAATTAATGCTAAACAGATATCATCAGTTAAATCATCAATATATATAGAACTTCTTGTTAGGGATGCAGAGCATTTAAATGATATAGTAGAAGACTTATCTTCAATTGGTGATGTGAATAACGTAGAAAGACTCAGGAATATGAATCTTGAACAGATTGAGCTAAATTTGTAATTATTTATTAACAAAATATAATATGCATAAGTTTTGAACGCAGATAATAAAATTTCTAAATTATTAAAAAATATTAGAAGCATTCTTGTTGCTTTATTAGTAGCTTTATTAATTAGATATGTTTTTTATCAACCGTTTAGAATTCCCTCCAAATCAATGTTGCCAAATCTTTTAGTTGGTGATCATCTACTCGCTAATAGAATCGGTTATGGAACAATGTTTCCATGCTCTAAAGAATATGTATTTAATCCTGTAAATGATATACAAAGAGGAGATGTTGTAATTTTTCATTGGCCTGGATATAAAAATTCTACAAAATGTCCCAATGGGGGTTTTGTAGGTATTTTTTCAATATTTTATATCAAAAGAGTTATTGGAGTTCCAGGAGATACAATTGAATTATATAATAATAGTATAATAATAAATGGTGAAAAAGTTTCTTATCCAACAGAGAAAACCTTTAAAGATAAAGAAAAAGAATTTCAAATTGTCTTAAATAAATTTGATAATAAAAATGTAGAAACTATTTATTCAAAAAATCCAAAGATATCAAAAGATTATGATCTTAAAGTCAAAGTCCCATTAAATATGTATTTTGTTTTAGGAGATAATAGAGATAATAGTTTAGATAGTAGATTTTGGGGTTTTGTGCCGCGTGAAAATATTATTGGTGTTCCTTCTATAATCCATTTTTCATGGGATAGTGAATTCGAATCTTTTAAAGATATAATAAGAATAGAGAGGTTTTTTAAAACAATAGAATGATTTCCCATTTGTTATCAGTAGATGATTTGAAAGAAGATTTCTTAATAAATTTATGGGATGAGGCTTTAAAGAATAAAGGTAAAAACAATAAAAATCTCGAGAATAAAATAATAACAAATTTATTTTATGAGCCATCTACAAGAACCTCATCATCTTTTTACAGTGCGATGATTAGGTCTGGTGGAACAGTGATTCCTATAAATAATGTTAAATTTTCATCTGTTACAAAAGGTGAATCTTTAGAGGATACAGTAAGAACAATGGCTTGCATGTGTGATGGAATTGTTTTAAGACATGACCAGATTGGAGCGGCTAAGCAAGCATCAACTGTAAGCTCAGTTCCTATTATTAATGCAGGGGATGGAAATGGAGAGCATCCTACACAAACCATATTAGATGGATTTACCATCTATAATTATTTTAACAAATCAATAAATAATCTTAAAATTACAATGGTTGGTGATTTGAAAAATGGTAGGACTGTAAAAAGTTTAGTAAAACTTTTAAATAGATTTAGTGGAAATAGTTTTTGTTTTGTCAGCCCTGAAGAACTGAAATTTAATGAAAAATTACCTATGAATTCATATGAAACTACGGATATAAATGAGGTATTGAATGATACAAATGTATTGTATGTGACCAGGGTTCAAAAAGAGAGAGGCAGCGTGCATGATTATGAACTAAGTATGGAGCAGTTAAATTCACTGCCTAAAGATGCAATAGTAATGCACCCTTTCCCAAGAGTTACAGAAATTCCTCTTAGCTTCGATAGTGATCCAAGAGCAAAATATTTTAATCAGATTGAATTTGGAATATGGTGTAGACAAATTCTTTTAGAAAAGGTCTTGCTAAAATGAACTTAATTATTTTAAATGGAAGAGTTGTTGATCCTACTCAAAATATTAACAAAAAAATTAATATAGAGATCAAAAATGGTAAAATTAATAACTACTTCTCAGGACAGCCAAAAAAAAACATAAATCCGGATAAATATGAAATAATAAATGCAAAAAATATGATCATTTCTCCAGGATTTATTGACTTACATGTTCACCTTCGAGATCCCGGTTTGGTACATAAGGAAAATATTAAAACAGGTTCTGATTCAGCTGCATCAGGAGGATTTACATCCATTGCTTGTATGCCAAATACACTCCCACCAAATGATAATCCCAAAATAACGAAATATATATTAAAAACTGCAGAAAAAGATTCAAAAATTAATATCTTTCCTATTGGAGCAATAACAAAAAATCAACAAGGGAATGAATTAGCAAAAATAAAAGAAAATATAAATTCGGGCTGTATAGCAATATCAGATGATGGTTTTCCAGTTGTAAATTCAAAGCTACTTTATGAAGCGATGTTAATTTCTAAAAAAATAGGTGTCCCTGTAATATCCCATTGTGAGGAATGTTCTTTATCAAAAGATGGGGTTATTAATGAAGGAAATTATTCAAAAAAATATGATTTACCTGGAATCCCAAATTCATCAGAAGAATTAGGTGTATTAAGAGATATTTTTATTGCAGAATATACTAATTCTCACTTACATGTTTGTCATGTATCAACTAAGGGCTCTGTTGAAATTATAAGACGTGCTAAGAAAAATGGTATTAATGTTACTTGCGAAGCAACTCCGCATCATTTCTCATTATGCGATGCCGATATTGATCATAAAAATTCAAATTATAAAATGAATCCTCCACTAAGATCTAAAGAAGATATGCTAGCCATCAGAAATGCTTTAAAGGATAATACTATTGATATTATTGCTACAGACCATGCTCCACATTCTGAGAAAGAGAAATCAAAGGGTTTCATAAAATCACCTTTTGGTATTATAGGTTTTGAGACAGCTTTGCCATTATCATTGAACTTGGTTAGAAATAATTATCTAAGTCTTTCTGAACTGATAGATAAACTTTCATGTAAACCAGCAACATTATTAAAAATAAAAAGAGGAAATTTAAAAAAAGGATCGGTCGCTGATATTACAATTTTTGATCCAAAAAAGAGATTTAAATTTATAAAAAAGATGATCAATTCTAAAAGCACTAATTCACCTTTTCTAGGTAAAACGCTGATTGGTAAAGTTTTTATGACTATAGTGAATGGAAAAATTATTTTTGATAACAGGAGCTGATAGCTTTGAAAATCACTAAAAATCTTGGTCTTATAACGTTAGCATCTTTTTTCTTTTTTTATGCTTATCATTCGTATCTAATTTTACCTATACAGATAATAGAGTTAGGGGGAGGAGAGCATGATGTAGGATTAATAATGTCGGTGGCCGGTGCTAGTACCATTTTTTTTACTCCGATATCAGGCATGCTTGGTGATTCCTATAACAAAAAGATATTACTTCTTATAGGTGCTTTTGGTCTTGCTTTAACTAATTATTTATTCATTTATTTTGATAGTCTGTATTATTCATATATTTTTTTGCGATTTCTTCAAGGATGTTCTTTTTCTTTTTTCTTTGTTAGTGCAGGAACGTTTGTTTCGGAAACAATTGATTTAAAGAATCAAGCTCAAGCATTAGGTTTCTTTGGAGTTTTTGCAATTGCTAATCATGCAATTGCTCCTACATTGTCAACATATATCGTATCAGAATATAGTTATCGAATTTTTTTTCTATCAACATCTTTTGCAGCTGCGATTTGTTTTATCGTAATAATCTTTTTGGAGGATTCTAAGACGGTTTTAGTTCAAGGAAAAAGAGCTTCGATATTAGGATTTATTGAAACGTTAAAAAATAAAAAAATTTTTCTAATATTTTGCATTATGTTTCTAGTTGGAGGAGCCTTTGTTACTTGTTTGAATTTCAACGCAATTTATGCAAATGAAAATATGATAAAACCAGTAACTTTATTTTTTATTTCATATACATCTACAGCTTTAGTAATGAGAATTTTTTTTGGCTGGATTCCGGATAAAATCGGAAGAATTCAAACTTGCTATCCAGGATTAATTGGTTTTGGAATTTCAATAGGTATGCTGTCTTTCTCAAATACTTTTATTCTTATAATTATTTCAGGCTCTATTTTTGGTTTATGTCATGCTCTTGTTTACCCCTCTTTGTATTCTTTAGTTCTTTCATTTTCTGAAGATGGTAACAAAACAAAATCTTTTTCATTGTGTAGCTTATCTTTTACTTTTGGTGGAATGATTTTCTCTTCTATTTATGGATTCATAGCTGAAATTTTCTCATTTAGAGTTATGTTTTTATCCTGTAGTATAATAGTGACAATATGTTTTTATTTTCTTGTTAAAAAATTAAAATATGTTTTAAAAGTGAGCTAAGTTATGGACAATGATAACGAATATATAAAAGTTAGAAGAGAAAAAATTCAAAAACTACGTGAGGAAGGAGTAGACCCTTTTAAAAATGATTTAAAGCCATCTATTCTTATCCAGGATTTGAAAGATATATATGCTGACCAAAACCCAGAAAGTTTTCAAAAAGACCAAAAAATTTATTCACTTGTGGGAAGGATTATTGCTATAAGAAGTTTTGGTAAATCTGCTTTTATTCAGATAAAACAGGATAGTAATAACTTTCAAGTTTTTATCTCAAAAGAAACCTTAGGAACAGATTCGTTAGATTTCTTTAAAAAATTTATTGATATTGGAGATTTTATTTTTGTTGAGGGGACATGTTTTTTTACGAAAACTAAGCAATTAACATTGGATGTTACTAAAATTGAACTTTTAACAAAATCCTTGAAACCTCTACCTGAAAAATGGCATGGACTAACTAATAAAGAAACAAGATATAGGCAGAGATATCTAGATCTAATTTCCAACCCCGAAGTTAGAAAAACTTTTGAGATTCGTTCAAAAATTTTTTCATCAATAAGAAGTTTTCTCTCAGAGAATAAGTTCATTGAAGTTGAAACTCCAATTTTGCATAAAATGGCTGGTGGTGCTGCAGCAAGACCATTTACAACTTTTCATAATACACTTGATATGAATTTAAAATTGAGAATAGCCCCAGAGCTTTACTTGAAGAGGTTAGTTGTTGGAGGCTTTGATAAGGTATTTGAAATAGGTCGAAACTTTAGAAATGAAGGTATATCAACTCAACATAATCCCGAATTCACTATGCTTGAAATTTATGAGGCTTATTCTGATTTTAACGATATGATGAACTTGATTGAGAAGCTTATATTAAATTGTCTAGAAGATCTTAATTTAGCTAAAACTATTTCCTATCAAAATCATTCTATTAATTTTCAACTTCCTTGGGAGAGGGTCAGCATGATTGAGTGGACAAAAAACTTTTTAGGTTTTGATGTTTTGAACAATAAGAAAGAGCTGTTCAATTATGCTTTGAAAAATAATATAGAACACTTTGAACAGGAAGGAAGAGTTATATCGGAAGTTTTTGAAACTAACTTTTTTAAAGAAAAATATAATCCTATTTTTGTTTACGAATTCCCTATTGATATTTCACCACTTGCTAGAAGAAATGATAAAAATAAATTGATTGCTGATCGGTTTGAGCTTTATATAAACGGTAAAGAAATTGCAAATGCTTTTTCAGAATTAAATGATTCCGATGATCAAAAACAGAGATTTGAAAAACAATTAAAATTAAAAGAACAGGGTGATGATGAAGCAAACGATATGGATCTTGATTATGTTGAAGCTTTATCATATGGCTTACCTCCGACAGCAGGTGCTGGTCTAGGTATTGATAGACTTGTGATGCTGCTAACCGATTCTCCATCTATTAGGGACGTTATATTGTTTCCACATTTGAGAGACGAATGAAATTTATTTATTTCTTAACAAAAAAATATCTACTCTCAATTTTTGCAGATAAAACATTAAGGCTACCCGCCTTAATTTCTATAATTTCAATCTTTATTTCAGTCTTTTCACTTCTAGTTGTTATGTTTGTGATGAAAGGATTTGAAATTAAAGTTCAAAATAAAATACTTGAAAATTTTCCTCATATTATATTAAGCAATAAGTCAGAAAATAACTTAGATAATATTGAAAATATTATCTCTTATTCAAATTCTTTACAAGGTTATGGAGCATATATAGTTGGTGATAGGTTTGAACTAATAAAATTAAAAGCCCAGGCTAATATAAATACTGATTCTGATATTGACGATAAGAATATTTATTATGCGAATGTATCAAAAGATTTTTTATTATTAAATAATTTAGTGAAAAATGATTATTTTGAAATATATATTCCATCTCCAAATACATTGAAAAAAATTAAAAAAATAAAGATAAAGATACTTGAGGAAATTGATAATTCTGAGTCAACACCCACTATATATTTTAATTATAGTCAGGCAAAAAATATAATTTTTTCAAGAGAATTTATTGAAATAAAACTATATGACCCTTTTAAATCAAAGGAGACAATAAACTCCATACTAGATAAGAATAGTCACCTGAAAGGGCAGATAGTTGATTGGCAAACAATAAATATTAACTTATTCAATATTATGAAATTGGAAAGAGTATCCTTAGGTATATTCTTATCATTCTTAATATTGATCGCATCAACTACAATTTATTCGAATACTACAAGTATGATTTTTCAAAGAAAGTCAGAAATTGCTACTCTTTTAATTCTTGGGGCTAAAAAAAAATACATATTAGCAGTATTTGTCTTAGTTAGCTTTGTACTATCATTTATAGGATATTTTTTTGGATCTATCTTGGCTATGATATTAACAAATTTGTTAGCAAGACAAGAGATGGTCGAGATATTGGATATTAATTTAACATTTTATGGAATTGAAGGATTTCCAATAATTTTTTCATACAGTTACTTTATTATTATTTCGCTATTTACTTTTTTTATGATATCTATAGCAAGTTTTTTACCTACAAGCTTTTATTTAAATAAAAATATTGATGAATTAATTATGAGAGACATTAAATGATAACTTTAAAAAATGTAACAAAAAAATACAATAATTATGATTTAATTTCATACAATGATTTAATAATTAATAAAGGGGATTTTATTTCAATTGTCGGTCCATCCGGGTCCGGCAAATCAACTCTAATTGATTTAATAGCAAAATTAAATACTTGTAGTTCTGGTGTAATAAAAATATTCGATAAATCAATTAATACTTATGATGATAAAAGATCAATACAATTATTTAGAAAAGAAATTGGAATCATGTCGAGTACGAGTTCTCTTTTTTCCATGTTAAATATAAGTGATAATATTTTACTACCCTTAATAATTCATAACGAAGATATATGCAATTCGATTTTTGAATATATTGTTGAAAAGTTAAATATAAAAAATTTATTAGATAAAAGTTCAGGTGATTTATCATCAGGCGAAAGACAAAGGGTACTACTAGCTAGAGCCATGGTTTTGAAACCCAAAATATTAATAGCAGATGAACCCACTGCAAATCTTGATTTAGATAATACAAAACAGCTAGTAAATTTTTTAAGATATTTGAATGATGATCTCAAAACTACTATAATAGTCGCAACCCATGATGATATAGTTTCTAAGTCATCAAAGAGGATTTATGAGCTAGAAAAATGAAATCCAAAATATTTTTCATAATTGGTTTAATATTATTATTAACCACTTTGCCTTTATATTCTAATACAATCTCAGAACAAAACTATGAAGAAGTAGAAATATACAAGATAGAATTTTTTGGAAATAAAATAATCAAAGATGATAGAATAAAAAATTTAATTTCAACAAAAATTGGTGATACTTATAAATCAAATATAATAAAAGAAGATATCAAGAAACTATATAAAACAAATTATTTCTATAAAATTGATATAGTTACAAAATTAATTAAAGATAAAGTTTTATTAATCTATAGATTTGAAGAAAATCCAATATTAGCTGATTTAAGAATATCGGGGAATGACAAGGTGACAGAATCTGAAATCTTGGAAGTAATACCGATTCAAAAGGGTAAATTGACAAGCAGAGATATTCTAGAAACTACTAAAGCTATCATTGAACAATTTTACCTCATCAAAGGTTTTAATGATGTTCAAATAAGTGAAAAAATTACACCAATTGGACAAGGTTCAATTCAATATTCAGTAACAATTAAAGAGGGAAAAAGAGGATATGTAAAAGGTATAGTAATTAAAGGAACTAGTGATGAAAATATAGTTCAAATTTTAAAAAACTTAGAGACTAAAACAAAGTGGGTTTTTTCGCCCATAACTGGCCGTGGAAGATTATCTGAGGATATTATTGATGCTGATAGATCCAAAGTAAGAGGTTTTTTTCTCAATAACGGATATATAAATGCAAAAGTTTCTAAGCCCAGAATAGAATATGTAAAAGACAAAGATGGTTATCTAGTCGTATTTGATGTAGAAGAAGGGGATAGGTATAAAGTAGGTAGTATAACTTTTAGCGGAGATTTATTAGATAATAAAGATTTATCTGAATATACATCACTGGATGATATTGAATATTTTAGTCTTGAAAAAATGAATGCAGATATTGAAAGTCTGACAATTGCATATGGTGATGAAGCATATGCTTTTGCAAATATAAATCCAATTTTTAATCAGGATGATCAACAACGTAAGATTTCAATTAAATACAATATAGAGAAAGGAGAAAAATATAAAGTTAATAAAATAACTATATCAGGAAATACAAGAACTCGGGATAAAGTTATTAGAAGAGAAATTAAGATCAAAGAACAAGAAGATTACTCTGGAACTAAAATCAAGAAGTCCAAAGGTTTTATTAATAGACGAAATTATTTTGAATCTGTAAATATTAAAGAAGTTCCATCTAAAGACAAACCCAATTATTTAGATCTAGAAGTTGAGGTTGAAGAAAAACCTACTGGTTATTTTAGTATTCAAGGTGGTTATAGTTCAGTGGAGGCGTTACTTCTTGGTGTTCAAATTCAAGAAAATAATTTATTTGGATATGGAAAATCCCTTGGGGCATCTGTTACAGTAGGAACAATAAGCCAAAACTTCTTAATAGATTATTTTGATCCATATTTTTTAGATACCTCTTACCAATTTGGCCTTCAATTATTTAAACGTGAATATCAATATATTGATTATGATAGAGCCAGATGGGGTGGAGTTCTTCAATTTGGTAAAGAATTAAATACATGGACCTTTGCAAGGTTGAAATATAGATTTGAAAGTATTAAAGTAGATGATTTGAACTCTGTCGCAACAGAAGTTTTACAAGAGAGTAAAGATAAAATTAGTTCTGTTACCTTAGGTTTGACCTATGATACAAGAGATAATTTTATGGACCCTTCAAAAGGAATAAGTTCAAGTTTTTATATCCAAGAGTCGAATAATTACTTAGGAGCAAATCTTCATTTTACAGAATATACTGCAAGCTTTGGAAAATATTATAGTGTTATTCCTAACCATACTTTAGCCTTTACAGCTGATGGAGCATTTATAGATTTTAGAAATGTTGGAGATAGATTAATTGTTTCTGAGAGATATTATTTAGGAGGCCCTGAAAATTTAAGAGGTTATAAATTTGCAAGAGTATCGCCAAGAAGGACATTGTCAAATGGCAAGTTTGTTAGGATTGGAGGTAATAAATATATTTATTCTGCATTTGAATATCTATATCCACTAGCTTTAGAAACGGGATTAAAAGGAATACTATTTATTGATGTCGGAGAAACCTATGAAGAAACAGAAGCCATTGATTTAAATCCATGGGATATGAAAAAAGACATCGGGTTTGGTTTTAGATGGCTTTCACCGGTAGGCCCTTTAAAACTAGATTTTGGATTTCCACTTGGGAACAGAGAATCTGATGAAAGTAAGTTTGAGGTTCAGTTTTCATTTGGATCAGTATTCTAGTATAATATATCTACCTAGGAGGATATTATGAAATTATTTAATAAATTTTTTATCATTTTTTCTATTTTTTTTGCTTTATTAATTACGTCAGATATAAATTCTCAAGAGACTCCTGTTAATTCACCGAAAGTCGCAGTAGTAAACTTTCAGAAGTTAGTTGTAGAGTCTAATATTGGTAAAAAGTATTTAAAATCTGCAAGGTCTAATGTGGAGAATAAACAAAAAATATTGTCTAAGTTAGAGGATCAAGTCAGAAGTATGAGAGATAAATATGACGAGCAAAAGCTTGTATTAGATGAAAAAGCCAGAGATGAAAAAGGAGAGGATTTAGCTTATAAAATAACTGAACTCAGAAGGAAAAGAGAAGATTTTGAAGCTGATATAAAGATTCAAGATTCTAAATTTCAAAGAGATATAATGAGAGCTGCTATGAAATCAGTGAAGGTTGTTTCTGAGCAATTAGGCTATGATTTTGTGATCTCTGCCCAAGCGCCCGGCCTTATGTATTTAAACCCATCATTAGATATAACTGATAAAGTATTGGAACAAATGAATAACTGATCATGGAATTAAATATTGATGAAATAAAGAAATATCTCCCTCATAGAGATCCATTTCTATTTGTTGATAAGGTAACAGATATAAATATCGGTAACGATATTGATGGTGAAATTACTTTCAATGAAAATTTTTTCTTTTTTAAAGGCCACTTTCCTGGTAAGCCTATTGTCCCTGGTGTCATTATTGTAGAATCTCTTGCGCAACTTGGAGGTTTATTGATTTATAAATCTTTTGAGGAGGATTTATTAGGTAAGGATCCGGCATTAATTGCAATTGATTCTGCAAAATTCAAATCACCAACTTTACCAGGAGATAAACTTAACATTAAAGCCGAACTCCTTAAATCAAAATTGAATATATTTAAAATTAAGGGACAAGCTTTCAAAAGCGGCAAGCTTATAGTTGAAGCAAATATAACTGCAACCGTATTAAAATAATTTATATTTTTCAGGATTGAGAATATATGAGGCGTATGTTAATATACGGCTTTATATTTTTGCTGGCGTAGCTCAGCGGTAGAGCAGCTGATTTGTAATCAGCCGGTCGGGGGTTCAAGTCCCTTCGCCAGCTAAATATTGGGGATATGGCAGAGTGGACAAATGCATCAGACTGTAAATCTGACGGCGCAAGCCTACGGTGGTTCGAATCCATCTATCCCCAGGTATATTATGGTTTATCGCGGGAGTAGCTCAGTTGGCTTAGAGCATCTGCCTTCCAAGCAGAGGGTCGCGGGTTCGAGTCCCGTTTCCCGCTTTTGCCCAGGTAGCTCAGTGGTAGAGCACATCCTTGGTAAGGATGAGGTCGGCGGTTCAATCCCGCTCTTGGGCTAGAATAATAATTTTAGTAATAATTTGTTGTTACTAACAAAGTTGAGAGGTAGATTAATAGTTATGGGAGATAATGTAGTTGTAGTAGCATTAGAGTGCACCGATTGTATTGGTAAAGGTAGATACCATATAAGAAAGAATAAAAAGGTTCAACGTGATAAACTTGAACTAAAAAAATATTGTAAGCATTGTAAAAAGCATTGCTTATATAAGGAAACCAAATAGGGGTGTAGCTCAGTTGGTAGAGCGACGGTCTCCAAAACCGTAGGTCGGGAGTTCGAGACTCTCCACCCCTGTTAGGAGATTGTAATTAGTTATTATGTTTATAAAGTTTTTTAATGATATCAAAAGTGAATTAGGAAAAATTTCATGGATTGACAAATCAGAGAATATTAAATCAACTGCAGGTGTCGTGGTTGTGACTATTATCTTGGGTGTAATTTTGCTTTTAATAGATTTATTATTTTCAAAAATTACAGAATTATTTTTAGGTGGTTACTAATGTCAGAAAAGTGGTATGTAGTTCACGTTACTACAAGTTTTGAAGATACAGTTAAAAGATATATTTTTGAACAAATGAAGCTTGATAATTGTCCAGGCCTAATATCGGATGTACTTGTTCCAACTGAGACTTTAGAAGAACAATTAAAAGGCGGAAAAAAGAAGAAAATTGAAAAGAAATTTTTTCCAGGTTATCTCTTGGTTAAAACCGAGCTAAGTAATGATTCATGGCATTTCTTGAGAAATATCCCGAAAGTTATAGGGTTTGTAGGTGGTAAAATTAAAGACGGAAAACTTGATCCTGATTCTGTCCCCACTGTTGAACAATCAGAAATTGATAAAATGAGAAATAAAATTGAAGAGGGTACTTTAAAACCAACACCAAAAATAATGTTTGATAAAGGAGAGTCTGTTAAAGTTACTGAAGGACCATTTGAGAGCTTTACAGGTATAGTTGAGGAAGTAAAAGTTGAAAAAGGTAAAATACAAGTTATAGTTGAAATCTTTGGTAGAGCAACGCCAATAGATTTAGATTTTAATCAGGTGGAAAAGATTTAATGAAAAAAATAACTGGAAGTTTAAAATTGTTGTGTGAAGCAGGTAAAGCTTCTCCTGCACCTCCCATTGGACCAGCGCTAGGTCAAAAAGGCGTAAACATTATGGAGTTTTGTAAAGCTTTCAATGCCGAAACTCAAAAAAAAGAAGGAATTCTTCCTGTTGTTGTTACTGTCTACGAAGATAGGTCTTTTAGTTTTCAGGTTAAAACACCTCCAGTTTCTTATCTAATTAAACAAGCTGCAAATATTAAAAAAGGCTCTCAAACAACCCCGATTGTGAAGGTTGGAAAGATTTCAAAATCTCAAGTTGAAGATATTGCAAAAACAAAAATTAATGATTTAAATGCGAATGATATTTCTGCTGCAATGAAAATTGTCGAAGGTACAGCGAAAAGTATGGGTGTTGAGGTATCGAGCTAAATGAGTAAGTTAAAGGATAAAATTGAAAATATTAATTCTAAATTTGAAAAGAATAAACTTTACTCAGTTAAACAAGCAATTGAGATAATTAAAGAAATTGATTCTTCTAAATTTGATGAAACAATTGATATTTCGGTTCAGTTAGGAATTGATCCAAAAAAGTCTGATGAACAAATCAAATATGCTATAATCCCACCTCATTCTTTAGGCAAATCTGTAAAAGTGCTAGCTATTTGTAATGGTGATTATATATCAAAAGCTACTGATGCAGGAGCAGATCACGTTGGAGGAGAAGAAATAATAGATAAAATTATTAATGAAAACTGGATAGATTATGATGTGGTGATAGCAATACCGGAATTAATGCCCAAAGTAGGAAAGCTAGGTAAAGTTCTAGGACCAAAAGGTATTATGCCTAGCCCTAAAATGGGAACTGTTACAAAAGATATCGAAAAGGCCGTCAAAGAATCTAAGCTTGGTAGAATAGAAATAAAAAATGATAAGCTCGCACTTGCAAATTTTCCTGCTGCTAAAAAATCTTTTGATTTAGGCAAAATACTAGACAATATTTATTATTTAATAGATTCTTTATTATCTGCTAAACCTTCTTCCTCAAAAGGAATTTTCATGAAAAAATTAACTATTTCATCAACCATGGGGCCGGGAATAAAAATTGACGTTTCATCCCTAAAAGAAGAAATTAAAAATGGGGTAGCTGCCTAATGCTAAAAAAGAGCCAAAAAGAGTCAATTGTTTCGGTATATTCAGAGGCGCTAAATGCCTCGCCTTCTTTTATTTTAATTAATTATTCTGGTTCAAAAGTTTCAGAATTTGAAAAGTTAAGAAAAGCTTTTCGTGAATTAGATACTAAAATTTCCGTTGTTAAAAATAGCTTGCTCCAGAAAGCCACTATTAATACAGATTTTGAGGAATATTTTAGTGAATTGAGAGGCGAAACGGCTATTGCTTTATTGAATGATAATTATGTAGAAGCGGCAAAATCTTTTATGGATATAAAAAAAGAAACCCCTGTTTTTGAGATTAAATTTGGCTATATTGATGGAAATGTAATAACCGTCAACCAATTAGAGGCAATTTCAAAACTACCGTCTAGAGAAATTTTGATATCCCAGTTTCTTTCTGTTATCAACCAGCCTGCTGTTAAATTTCTTTATGCCGCAAAATCAATACCATCAAGTTTGGTAAATGTATTAAATAACTTGAAAGATAAAAAATAACCATATATAATACGAGTTCAATATCCGGAGGAAATTATGCCTGAAGTATCAAGAGAAGATGTTATTAGTTATTTAGAAAATGCTAATTTATTAGAGATTTCCGAACTAGTAAAAGATATCGAAGAAAAGTTTGGCGTTCAAGCCGCTGCTCCTGTTGCTGTAGCTGCTGCCCCTGCTGGTGGTGCTGCCCCAGCTGAAGCTGCGGGAGAAGAAAAGACTGAATTTGATATTACCCTAAGCGAAGCTGGTGGAGAGAAGATTAAAGTTATTAAAATTGTTAGAGAAGTCACTGCACTTGGACTTAAAGAAGCTAAAGAGCTTGTTGAGTCTGCACCTAAACCCCTTAAACAGGGTGTTAAGAAAGAAGAGGCAGACGAAATTAAAAAGAAATTAGAAGAAGTTGGCGCTAAAGTAGAAGTCGCGTAATTTTTTTTAAATTATTTTAGTCCAAGAGGTGAATTTTTGCAAAAAGAAAATATTCTTTTAACTAAGCATAGAAAAAGTTTTAGAGATAGTATTAAATCAGTTACCGACATTCCTGACTTACTTAGCGTTCAGAAGGAATCATTTAACCTATTAGTTCAAGCGGCTGTAGATCCAGATAAAAGAGAAAATATTGGTCTACAAAAAGTTTTTAAAGCTTCTTTCCCAATTGAAGATTATCAAGGTAGAGCTTCTTTAAGCTATGTTTCATATAGAGTAGAGGAGCCAAAATATAGTATTTCTGAGTGTAAACTAAAGGGATATAACTATCAATCTGCCATATATGTAAAATTCGATCTTTGCACTTGGGAATACGATTTAGATGAAAATGAGAATCCAATTCTAGAAACAAAGCGTGTAAAAGATATTAAACAGCAAGAAGTCTTTTTTGGTGAAATTCCAATTATGACGCCAAATGGTGCATTTGTAATCAATGGCACCGAAAGAGTAATTGTTAACCAACTACACAGATCCCCAGGAGTTTTTTTTGATGCCCAAAGAACTGCTAAAGATTTAACAACAACTGGAAAAACAAGTTTTACAGCTAGAATAGTACCCCAAGATGGAAGATGGCTTGATTTTGAATTTGACTCCAAAGATATTTTATTTGTTAGAATTGATAGAAAAAAGAAATTCCACTCAACACTTTTGATGCTTGCTTTGGGGCAGGATATAAAAACCATATTAAATAATTTCTATAAAAAGGAAACTATAAGATTTAACGGAAAAGATTTTGAGAAAAATATAAATTTTGATCTTTTACCCTTTCAAAGAGCGTCTCACGATGTGATGGATTCCAAAGGAAATTTAATAGTTAGGGAAAACAGAAGATTTAATGAGAGGATAGTTGAAAAAATAAAGAATGATAAATTGACTACCTTGCATGTACCAGAGGACGAGCTACTTGGATCTTATTTGGTAAAAAAATTTGATGGGACATTTGATAAAGAGAATCCAATTGAATCAAGCTTGATTGAAGAAATTACTGATGAGACTATTGAATATATTAAAAATAATAGTATAAACAATTTTGAAATATATTTTGTCGATAATAATTTTTATACAAATTCTCTTGTAATAACTGTAAATGAAATGTTATCAAAGACTAAAGTCCTTACAAAAGAGCAAGCGGTTTCTGAAATATATAAAAAATTTAGACCTACTGATCCCCCGACTCCTAAAGTTGCAACAACTTTTTTTGAGAATATGTTTTTTAATGAAGATACATATAGATTGTCGCGTGTTGGAAGGATGAAGATAAACTATAAGCTCAATCATGGTGTATCAAATTCAAAACTCTGTCTTGATTCACGCGATATCCTAGAGTCTTTCAAATACCTATTGTTATTAAAATCAGGGCGTGGCGAAGTTGATGACATTGATCATTTAGGTAATAGAAGAGTAAGAACTGTTGGAGAACTAATTGAAGATAGATTTTTTGTTGGTCTTGAGCGACTTGCCAAAAGTATTAGAGAAAAGCTTATGTACAATGTTGTAGATGAAATGTTTCCATCTGATATTGTTATTCCTAAAAGTGTAACCTCTGTAGTTAAAGAATTTTTTGCAACTGGTCAACTTTCACAATTTATGGATCAAACAAATCCATTATCCGAAATAACTCATAAAAGAAGATTGAGTGCTCTTGGACCAGGTGGTCTGACTAGAGAAAGGGCAGGCTTTGAGGTAAGAGATGTTCATTCCTCACATTATGGAAGAATTTGTCCTATTGAAACTCCAGAAGGTCCGAATATAGGTTTGATTTCCAGTTTAAGCACTTACTCTAAAATTAATGAGCATGGTTTTATTCTTACACCCTACAGAGAAGTAAGCAACTCGAAAGTCACTAATAAAATTAAATATTTAAATGCTTTAGAAGAAGAAGACTATGTCATAGCACAAGCAAATGCGGAAATTGACGAAAAAGGTGAATTTATTAACGAATTTGTGGATGCACGTAATTCTGGGGAATTTGAAGTTGTTCAAAAAGAAAATGTTCAATTAATGGATGTTTCTCCAGCTCAATTAGTTTCAGTTTCATCATCATTGATTCCTTTTCTTGAACATGATGACGCTAATAGAGCACTTATGGGATCAAATATGCAAAGACAAGCAGTTCCTCTACTGAAATCTTCTGCTCCTTTAGTTGGAACAGGATTCGAAAAAAATATATCTCGAGATTCTGGTGTTAATGTAATTGCCAAACATGACGGGATTGTTGATTATGTTGATTCTTCAAAAATTGTTATTAAGAAAGATGATACTTCTTCAGGTGAGGCTTCAGATATTTACGATCTTATAAAATTTCAACGCTCGAATCAAAATACATGTTGGAATCAAAAACCTCTTGTCAAAAAAGGACAGAGAATATTCAATGGTGATATAATAGCTGATGGCCCCTCCACCGAATATGGCGAATTGGCCTTAGGTAAAAATGTATTAATCGCATTTATGGCCTGGGGAGGATACAATTTTGAGGATGCAATACTAATCAGTGAGAGATTGTCCAAAGAGGATACTTTTACATCTCTTCATATTGAAGAATTCGAGTGCGTATCAAGAGAAACTAAACTTGGTAAAGAGGAAATAACCCGAGATATTCCAAATGTAAATGAAGAAAATCTATCTTTTTTAGATAAAGATGGTGTTATTCAAATTGGAGCCGAAGTGAATCCAAATGATATCCTGGTAGGTAAAATTTCACCTAAGGGTGAAACACAATTATCCCCAGAGGAAAGACTTCTTAGAGCAATTTTTGGTGATAAAGCGGGTGATGTTAAAGACACTTCTTTAAGGGTACCACCGGGAGTGAATGGTATAGTTTTAGATGTCAAAACTCTTGTCTCAAGATTAGGTGACAAGCAAGATCAATCTAGATCAGGATCACCAGAAGTTCTTGAGTTAAAAGCAGAATTACAAAAAGAGGAAGAATACATAATAAATGAAGCAAGATCTAAATTGAAGAATATATTTGTAGGCAAAGTTTCTAATAATGATGTCAGATCTGGTAGAAAAATTGTCTTAAAAAAGACGAAAGAAATAACTTCTGAATCTTTTAACTTGGTTCCTTATGAAAAAATAATTACTATTGAATTTAATGATAAGAATTCATGTTTAAAAGATATTGAATCGATTTTGAAAATTAGTAACGAAAAAATGGAAAGTGTATCAAATAGAATTAATTCAGAAATAGAAAAATTATCACAACCTGACGATTTACAGCCTGGAGTTTTAAAAGTTATCAAAGTTTATGTAGCTGTCAAAAGAAAACACCAAGTAGGTGATAAGATGGCTGGTAGACATGGAAACAAGGGAGTCGTTTCCCGTGTATTACCTGTTGAGGATATGCCATATTTACCCGATGGTACCCCTGTTGATATGGTCTTAAATCCTTTAGGTGTTCCATCAAGAATGAATGTTGGTCAAATTTTGGAAACTCATTTAGGTTTAGCTGCTAAAGCGTTAGGTAACCAAATAGATTATGAATTAAATAATAAATTTCCAAATATAGCTAAGCTTAAAGAATTGCTAACAAGTTTTTATAAAAATGATATTGATTATATAAATAGCATAAAGAAACTTTCTGAGGAAGATATGCTAGATCTTGCTAAAAGATTATCCGATGGTGTTCCTGTAGAGACTCCAATTTTTGAAGGTGTAAAAGAATCAGACATAAGATCTTTGCTAGCTGAGAATCATTTTCCTGAGGATGGAAAACTTACCTTGTTTAATGGACAGACAGGTGAAGCTTTTGATCAACGTGTAACGGTTGGCATAATGTATATGATAAAATTGCACCATTTAGTTGAAGAAAAAATTCATGCAAGAGCAATTGGACCATATTCACTTGTAACTCAACAACCATTGGGTGGAAAATCTCATTTTGGTGGACAGCGATTAGGTGAAATGGAGGTCTGGGCTCTAGAAGCTTATGGTGCTGCAAATACATTGCAAGAATTTTTAACTGTAAAGTCTGATGATGTAATAGGGAGAACCAGGCTTTTTGATTCAATTGTAAAAAATAAATTGAAATTTGAACCAGGAATCCCAGAATCTTTTAACGTTTTAACAAATGAATTAAAATCTCTGGGTTTAAATATTGAAATGATTGATAAAGGGGAAGAATTAGATGCAGAAAGCTAAAATTTTGGAGGGAATCATATGCTAGATATGGGAGTATTATTTGATAAACCAAAGAATCCATCTGATTTTAAATCTATTAAAATCAGTATTGCCTCACCTGAAGAGATTAAGGATTGGTCTTATGGTGAAATAAAAAAGCCCGAAACTATAAATTACAGAACATTTAAACCAGAAAAATATGGTTTATTCTGTGCCAAAATTTTTGGACCTGTTAAAGATTTTGAATGTCTTTGTGGAAAATATAAAAGGTTAAAACATAGAAATCATACCTGTGAAAAGTGCGGGGTTGAAGTTATTTCTAGTAAAGTAAGAAGATTTAGGATGGGTCACATAGAACTTTGCTCTCCTGTTGCCCATATTTGGTTTCTAAAAAGTGTGCCGAGTAGGATTGGATCTTTACTGGATATGACATTGAAAGATCTTGAAAAGGTTTTATATTTTGAATCTTATGTAATAACTGACCCTGGTGATACTGGCTTGAAGATTGGGCAAGTTATTTCAGAAGATGCTTATAGAAAGCTTATAGATGACAATTTTTTTCTACTTGTTGGAATGGGTGCTGAAACTATAAGAACAATGCTACAAGAGATTGATTTGGAGGCACTATCTGTTGATTTAAAACAAGAACTTAGATCAACTACTTCACCTTTAAAAAAAGTAAAATTATCAAAACGACTTAGAATCGTAGAGGCTTTCAGGAGTTCAGGAAATAAGCCTGAATGGATGATTTTAAAAAGGCTACCTGTTTTGCCCCCCGATCTTAGACCATTGGTTCCACTCGATGGTGGCAGGTTTGCCACTTCAGATTTAAATGATTTGTATAGAAGAGTTATTAATAGAAATAATAGATTAAAAAAATTAATGGAATTGGGTGCTCCTGATATTATCATTAGAAATGAAAAAAGAATGTTGCAAGAATCAGTTGATGCATTATTTGAGAATGGAAGAAGAGGCCGACCTGTTTTAGGACATAATCATAGGCCTTTAAAAAGCTTAAGTGATATTATTAAAGGAAAGCAGGGTAGATTTAGACAGAATTTGTTAGGGAAAAGAGTCGATTACTCTGGCAGGTCTGTAATAGTTGTTGGCCCTCAATTAAAGTTACATCAGTGTGGGCTTCCTAAAAAAATGGCATTAGAACTATTTAGGCCATTCATTTATCAAAAGCTTGAATTATGGGGCCATGCAGCGACGATTAAAATCGCAAAAAACTTAGTTGAACAACAAGCCCCGATTGTTTGGGATGCATTAGATGATGTTATTAAAGAACATCCCGTTATGTTAAATAGAGCCCCAACTCTTCATAGGTTAAGCGTACAAGCTTTTGAGCCAGTTTTGGTAGAAGATAAGGCTATTCAACTTCATCCACTAGTTTGCCCAGCTTTTAATGCAGATTTTGATGGTGATCAGATGGCTGTTCATGTTCCTTTGTCAGTTGAGGCTCAAACCGAATGTCGTACTCTTATTATGTCCACCAACAACATTCTTTCTCCTGCTCATGGAAAACCAATAATACTTCCATCCCAAGATATTGTATTGGGAATTTACTATATAAGTAGGGAAGTTCCCGGTGTAAAAGGCGAGGGTAAAATTTTCTCATCCATTGATGAATTAAGAAGTGCATTTGATCTTGGTAATGTTCATATTCATGCAAAAATTAAAATTAATATTAATGGAAAAGTAGAGAGTACTACAGTAGGAAGGGCATTAATTTTTGAAGTTATGCCCGATGAGGTTCCATTTGAATTAGTCAACAGACTTATGACTAAAAAAGCAATTGAAGAACTTATTGATTCAACATTTAGAATATCAGGTGGCAAAAGCACTGTTCTCTTAGCTGATAGACTTAGAACCCTTGGTTTTCAACACTCCACAACATCTGGTATATCCGTTTCAATTGCGGATATGATTATTCCAGACGAAAAAAATGAATTAATACAAAAGGCTGAAGATGAAGTTAACAACGTTAAGGATCAGTATCTTCAAGGTTTAATAACCGAAGGAGAGCGTTACAATAAAGTTATAGATGTATGGGCTCGAACAGGAGATGAAATTGCAAATTTCCTTATGGAAAGAATAGCCTCATCAGAATCATCAAATAATGGAAAATCAGATGCGTCTCCTAGCAGTAATCCTATTTTCATGATGGTAGAATCAGGTGCAAGAGGAAGTCAATCCCAAGTTCGCCAGCTTGCTGGTATGCGTGGTCTAATGGCCAAGCCATCTGGAGAAATTATAGAGACACCGATAACGTCTAATTTCAGAGAAGGTTTAAGTGTTCTTCAATATTTCATTTCTACTCATGGTGCAAGAAAAGGTCTTGCTGATACAGCTTTAAAAACGGCAAATGCAGGATATTTGACGAGACGTTTAGTTGATGTCGCACAAGATGTAATGGTTACCGAGTATGATTGTGGTACTAATGAAGGAGTTGAGCTAACTCAGCTTATTGAGGGGGGAGAGGTTGTTTCAAGTGTTGGTACTCGAGCATTAGGTAGAATAGTTGCTGAAGATGTTGTTGATCCTTTAAGTGGAGAGAAAATACTTTCTAGAAATCAAGAAGTTGATGAATCAGCTGCAAAGCGAATTGATGATCTACCTGGTTCTCCAAAAATTAAAATAAGATCAGTACTCACCTGTGAGTGTGAAACTGGAGTTTGTGCTTTATGTTATGGTAGAAATCTAGCCAGTGGCGAATTGGTTAATATTGGAGAAGCTGTTGGAATTATTGCTGCTCAATCTATTGGTGAGCCTGGCACACAGCTT
>CEWK01024335.1_pt1 | contig 27926 bp, 42 predicted proteins | sample 531431 | NCBI WGS metagenome assembly CEWK01 (sample SAMEA2623059, study PRJEB7988) | marine metagenome | isolation source: saline water (ENVO:00002010), including
AATCCATACAGTGGATTAGTTGACTTGTTTGAGAAAAAAGGACTGCTTACACAACAAGGCAATAGGCTTAAATACGTTGATTCAACAGGCAAAGAAAACTTGGAATATCGAAAAGATTGGTCAGGCGATAAGTTAGATATAATTATGAATGACTTCGCAAACATGGCTGATGGTAAGCCAGTAGTAGAGGATGTCGTTGAAGAAACAACCGAGGAGTAATTAAGTGATAGATGCGGACTCAAGTCACGTAATTGACATTTGGAATCTGTTTAAGGAATACATAGACAAAAAGCAAATCGAAATGGTTGCAGAAAAATATGTAGATGCCTGTGCAGATATGGGTGTTAGTGACGAAACATTTAGAGACTCAATGGGAAGTTGCGATCATTTAGATGCGGCCATAAATTATTATTTGGACCTAGACGAAGATGATGACGATTTCGCAGAGGATGATGAATATTAATGTGGTATAGTAAAATATCAAAAGACATTGGTAATATTCCAGATGCTCTAATATATTACGAGAATGAACTAGCCGAAGCAAAAAGAGAAGTCGGTATCAAAGGTAATATAGAAAGAGCATCTGCGAGTATGCCAGGTATTGTCGAACAAAGATTCAATCAATTACAAGAACTTGAAGCAATATTAAACTATCTGAATATTGAGTTAAGACGTTTAAGAAGTTCTTATTTTAAAAAGTATTTAGAAAATTATCAAAGAGCACTTTCCAGCAGAGACGTAGAAAAATATGTTGATGGTGAACCAGACGTAGTTGATTATGAAAAAATAATTAATGAATTAGCACTTATGAGAAACAAATGGTTAGGCGTACTAAAAGGACTTGATCAAAAACAATGGCAACTTACTAACATTGTTAAACTTAGAGTGGCTGGTATGGAAGATGCCTCAGTATAATATCGTAACAAGTTTAAACAAAAAATATTGGGAATTAGGCTCACGAGAAAATATTCAAACGTGGGATAAACATCTCCCTGAAGGTGTCAAGTTACATATATTTTCAGAAGACTTAGAAGTAAGCACATGGTATAGAAATGCTAAACTTTCAGACAGAGTTATTTGGTATAGCATATATGAGGCTTGTCCTAAACTTAGAAAATTTTTAGAAGTTGGCGATAAAGATCCATTCTTAAATGGAGAAATTATGGCTAAAGAAAAATTTAAATTTAAATGGCAGGCTACAAAGTTTGCACATAAAACATTTCCAATTTTTAGAATGGCAGAAGGAACAGGTAAATTAGTTTGGCTTGATGCAGATGCCATGATACATACACCTATGGACTTTAACTTTTTAGATAGTTTACAACCTGAAGGATATGGTATAAGTTATTTAGGTAGACCTAGTGTATATGATGAATGCGGATTTATGTTATATGATTTAGACAATCCGAGTGTAAAAAAGTTTTTAAAAGACTTTGAAGAAATGTACACTACTTTAAAATTAAAAGAATTACGTGAAACCCACGATAGTTTTATTTTTACAACTTTGAGAATTCAACATCCAAACAAAGATTTATTCTTTGATCTAAATAAAGGTGCTAAGACAAACAAACATCCTTTTAATAGTTCAATACTTAGACCTAAAATGGTACACATGAAAGGCACTAAGAAGAAAGAAAAAATGGGTAAGTTTTTAAAAAGACACAAGGTAGATATCTAATGTTAGAAGCACACCTTGGCGGACATCAGAACAAAACACACTTGGACAACGGAGCATTGGATTGGTTGATAAAAACTTTTAATGCTAAATCTTTTCTTGATATAGGTTGTGGCCCAGGCGGCATGGTTGAACTAGCCAAGTCCAAAGGCTTGTTAGTAAAAGGCATAGACGGTGACCATACTTTACAAAGACCTGACGAAACAAATTATACTCTACATGATTTTAGCAAAGGTCCACTAATACCAGATTTTGAATATGACATAGGCTGGAGTGTTGAATTTGTAGAACACGTAGATGCAAAATACATACCAAACTATATGCCTTGTTTTCAATCTTGTAATACAGTTGTTGTAACTTATGCACCACCAGGTTGGGAAGGTCATCATCATGTAAACCTTCAAGATGAAGATTACTGGATACAAACATTCGCAACAAATGGTCTAAAACATAATGCAGAACTAACACATCAACTTAGACAACATAGTACAATGAACCTAGGTAAAAAAGGCAAAAAAGCCTTTGTAAGGAATAGAGGTTTGGTGTTTACAAAATGAATGTAGTAGCAATTAAAGAACTTATGTGGACATATCATCCACTACCAGAAACATTTAAGGTTGTGCCTTTTGCAGAAATAAAAAATGCAAATGCTGATGTATATGTACAAGCAAACATAAAAGAATGTAAAAAAGAAAAGAAGATAGGACACATTTACAATTATGTTGCTGACAGTGGTAAGCCGTGGATATGTGTAGAGTCAGCAGTATTCAGACGCAATATGCCACCACCTCCTAATCCAATGGCATATCATAGATATAGTTGGTTCAGTTATTTTAGAGATGAAGGTAACTACAACAATACAAAATGCCCAGGTGACAGATATGCACAAATTGAAAAAGATCAACGTCTTGTTGTTAAGGATTGGAGAACAAAAGGCGAATACATATTAGTTTTATTACAACGTCCTGGTGACAGTAGTTTAAAAAATTTAGTAAAACAACATGGCAGTTATGAAGGATTCATTAGACATACTATAAGTGAAATAAGAAAATACACTGACAGGCCTATACGTATTAGAATGCACCCTTTACGCCAAGACAGACAAATTGCAGTATTAGACAAAATAAAAGATGATGGTATAACCATTAGCACCAATATGGGTGGTTGGGGTATATTAGAAGGTGGAGAAGGCTTATATAAAGACTTTGAAAATGCTTATGCAGTAGTAGGTTTTAACAGTAATGGTTTAACCGAAAGTGCTATGGAAGGCATTCCAACTTATAGTATGTGTCCAAGTAGCATGGCTTGGGAAGTATCTAATAAAGATCTTTCTACAATAGAAAAACCTGAATATTTTGAACGTGTACAATGGTTAAATGACCTAGCATATTGCCAATGGCGTGAAGATGAATGTAAAGCAGGTTTACCTTGGGAGCATCTCAAGAAAGTCTATAACGACGTTGTAACAAAGTAAATAGTTGCATGAAGCAACAGGTATTAAATCATATATCCAAAAATTTCAAGGATACTTACACACTTCAAAAACAGTACAGAAGTCACCCTGATTACAGTCTATTAACACTAGATAATTTTTTACCTTTAGACGTTACAAAGAAACTTGCTAAAGAGTTAGACGATATTCCATTAGAAGATTGCAAACATTTTACTCGTGCAGGGTCTTGTATGTATGAGTTTAACAACTGTGATAGAACACCTTTACAAGATGAAATAGTACATACGTTACACAGTTCTACATTTATAAAATGGCTACAACAAGTTACTGACACAGTTGACTTGATACCTGATCCGCATTTGGTTGGTGCAGGATATATGAAATCATTTGCAGGTGATAGTTTAAAAATACATACTGATTTTAATTGGTGTGAAGAACTTAAACTTCACAGAATGTTAAGTGTTGTAATTTATTTGAATGAAGATTGGGAAGAACAGTGGGGAGGTCAGTTAAACTTTTATGATAGCAAAAGAGAAAAACTTTTAACTAAGGTTCCAGTAGGTGCAGGTAATTGTGTAATATGGAATTATAATAATTTTGCATTCCACGGATACCCCGAACCAATGGTCTGTCCAGAAGGTAAAAGCAGAAAAGGAATAAGGTTCTTTTATTATGTTAGCAATGCTAAACATGATGACAAGCATCCACCACACAGAAGTTTATACTGGTATGATGAAAAAACAGGAACCCCATACGATCAATCATGGAACAAATAAGAATTGACTTACCATTTTTAAATTATAAAACTCTCGTCTGGTCAGAGAAAGATAATGTTACTGACGAAGGTCGAGCAACTGCATTTGAATCACAAAATAAAAAATATCATCTAGCAGGATATACTGCTAATAATACAAAATACAAACAAGCATTTCCAAACGGTAAGTTTAAGACGTTTGCTAAAAGTTTATTTGATCGTTACACAATAGCAGTAATGCATCAGATGCCTGGACAAACATTACCTAGCCATGTAGATACATTTTATATGATATCCAAAAAGTTTGATGTTGCTCCTGAAGACTGTATTCGTGTAAACATATTTTTGGAAGATTGGGAATCGGGTCATTACTTTGAAATAAACAACAATCCCATCTTGCAATGGAAACGTGGTGATGCTATAATAATAGAAAAAGATGAACCACATCTTAGTGCAAATAATGGAATGAAACCAAAGTACACAATGCAGGTAACCGGAGTTAGAGATGAATTTAAGAGGGGCTAAACCTGTTGTAGATTTTAGTATTAGACAACGTATTGAAAGTATGATTCCTGCACAGGACTTATACAACGAAAAATTACCAAACGAATTTAAGAATAATTTTTTTAAATGGATACAGTCTAGTACAAAAAACAATCTAAAGAATCTTTGGAAATATAAAAACATACAAATTGTAAATGGAACAATACAAAGTTTCGATCACTTTTATTGGAAATATAAAGAAAAACGTTTTAGATTCTTTGCTGGTGAATTTATGTATCACAAGGCTTGTTTGAAACATGGTGCACAATTTAAAGAACTTAACGCAGATCTTATGCGAGGTGATGCACTTATTTTAAGTGTACCATTTAGCGATCTAGGTAAGCAACACGAACTTACAGAGCAATTATTACATTTGTGTAATAACTTAGATATACCTGTACTATTAGATTTTGCTTATTTTCCTTGTACACAAAACATAAATTTAGATCTATCGTTCCGTTGTATTGATACAATTACGTTTAGTATTAGCAAAGCATTTTACGGTGCAGAGTTTTTACGTGTAGGAATAAGGTGTCAAAGAGGCAATGCAGATGACGGTATTGATGTGTTCAATTCTGTTGATATGGTTAATAGAGTATCGTTAAGTATTGCTAATACTCTTATAAAAGAATATGGTGTTGATCATAATTGGCACACATACGAAGAACAGTATTATCAAGTATGCAAAGAGAAAAACTTGGAGCCTACAGACTGCATAATGTTTGGTTTAGGAGGCGAAGAGTATAAAGAATTTAACAGAGGTGGCAAAGTGAATAGGGTATGTATTAGTGAACTAATAGGAGAAAAAATAAATGACAATAGTAAGTAGTCATAATGATTGGGATCAATTAGAGGAATGTTTTGTTGGAATTGCCGATCATGCCCGTATTCCAACAGTTGATAAATCAACACACAGTTTTGGATTTGCGGATTGCGAATATGAACACATTAAAGACTTAGAAGGTCCTAGTCCTGATTGGGTAATCGATGAAGCAAATGAAGACCTTGACGGATTAGCAAAACTGCTAGGTAACCTTGGAGTCAAAGTAAGACGTCCAGAGGCTATTGATCATTCCAAAGAGTTTTCATCTCCTGATTGGAAAACAACAGGCTGGTACACTTATTGTCCAAGAGATTTATTACTGCCATTGGATAATCTTATTATTGATTGTCCAGGAGCCATGAGAGCAAGACAATATGAAACACTTGCATATAGAGAATTTTTATACGAAGCAATGGCCGGAGGATCACAATGGATAAGTGCTCCACGACCAAGACTTTTAGATGAAAGTTATCAATTGGAGGATCTAAGTATTCCTACATTGACAAATAAAGAAATTGTTTTTGATGCACCTAATGTTGTAAGACTAGGTAAAGATTTAATTTATCAAGTAAGCAACAGTGGATCATTGTTAGGGGGACAATGGTTGAAAACAATATTAGAACCAAGAGGGTACAAGATTCATCTTGCTGAAAAATTTTATAGTTACTCACATTTTGATAGTACTGTGATACCATTACGTCCAGGACTTGTTTTGTTTAACGGTGATAGAATTAATCCTGATTGGTATCCACCTATCTTTAAAGACTGGGACAAAATATTTTTCCCAGGTAATAAAGTACACGATATTGGGACTAACTTGCCGAATAACGTTTCGCCTTGCAGTAAGTACATTGGTCTAAACTTTATGAGTGTAAATGAAAAACTTGTTATCTGTGATGAGAATCAAGAAGATTTACGTAAAGAATTAGATAAATGGGGCATAGAATCAATAGCACTACCCATGCGTCAAGCACGTACATTGAGTGGTGGTTTCCATTGTGTTACTTTAGATACTAAACGTAAAGGCACATTGGAAAGTTACTTTGACTAAACGCGGACTACACATCAGAAATTTAGAATACATGATCACTACAAGTTGTGATCTTGCCTGTCCGGGTTGTGATAGATTCATTGATCACGGACACGCCTTTGTTGAAAAGTTTGAGGACATTGTTTCTAATATGGAACAATGGTTTAAAAGATTAGACCCTGACCATGTAACAATCATTGGCGGCGAGCCTTTATTACATCCACGAATATATGATATACTTACAGAAGCAAGACGCATATTCGACCATGCAGTTATAGAAGTTTATACTAATGCTTTCTTGTTACCTAAACGTCCTAAGATTTTTAACGTATTAAAAAAGATAGGAAATGCAAAAGTAAGTTGTAGTTTGCACAATAAAAATCCTAAGTATAGGGATATAGTAGAACGTAACTTACATCAAGCATTTTACAGTAAAGGCAAATGGTTTGAAACATCACCTAACACACATACCTGCGACACAGTTGTATTAGAAGTTACTGATCCAACACAAGGAGGCTGGTATGATTATAGAAAAGAAGTAGATGGTGTACTTAAACCTTGGAACGATAATGACCCAACATCAAGTTATAAAAATTGCGGGGTAAACATTTACCCAATAATATACAAGAATAAATTATACAAGTGTCCTCCAATAAGTATGGTGAGAACACACCTTACAAAAAACTTTATGTTAGAAGATAAAGATTGGCAACCTTACTTAAAATACGAAGGACTAGATCCAGACGTTGACGAAAAAGAATTAGAAAAGTTTGTAAAGAACATATATGAACCACATAGTATTTGTGCTATGTGTCCTGCTAACCCTGTGCTTAAACCACAAGAAGAAGCAGTAGTAAAGAATGTAAAAATATGATAACAGTACCTTTAGTAACCATGAATCAAAACAGTAGAAGTTTAGGAACTTTTATTGAGAACTTTAAAGATACAATTCATTTTGAAAGTTACAATAACAAAATACTTGAAGATAGTGTTGATAAAGTTGTTGTGTTTTTTGAATATTTAGGTGATAATGATTATGTGTTTAAAACATTTACTAATTACTTTAAAACATATAACAAGCCAACCTTCCTTGTAATAGATGATAGTTATGAGGGATTAACTGATATTGAGTTTCTTAAAATTTTAAAAGATGCAGTAGAGAAATACAATATTAGTGATTGGGTAATTCTAAGTAACAATAAAAGATTACCCATAATGATAAAACGTGTATTCGGAGAAAGAAAATATTATAATAACTATGTTTACTTTAATGTGCAATTAAGTTTAGATAGGTTTGATGGTATTGACCTTAAAACACAACCAGATACATGGAATGGTAATAGTAACTTACGTAAGAAAAAATATCTTTGTTTAAATAGACAAGAAAGACTACATAGACTACAAACTGTTGACTATCTTGCACAATATGATTTACTTAAACATGGTTTTGTAAGTTGTCCTTTAGGACAATACAATGATGTTTTAAATGGTACATTTGAAAATGAAAGTAATAAAAAATATCGAGATCAGAACTTACAAACTGCTAACTTCTCTCTAGAACAAGTAGAGAGGCTTAACAATACACTCCCATTAGAACTTGATTTGAACGAACAAACTTACAGTAGCATGGCTAGGAACTTACCTAGTGTTGAAGATTATTTTAGCGAAAGTTATTACAGTATAATAACTGAAGGTGACTTTTATCAAAGTTCAATGCGTAAAGCAATTACAGAAAAAGTCTTTAAATGTTTTTTATATAAACATCCTTTTATCATTATAGGACTGCCGAACAGTTTGGAACTTGTACGTGAATTAGGCTTTATGACATTCAGTGAATTTGTTGATGAAAGTTATGATGAAATAGAAGATGATACGCAACGTTTGTTAAGTGCATTACAACAAGTTAAAATATTAACAAATAAAAACATACATAAGATAGAAGAAATGTATAACGGTATTCAAGAAATACTAGAACACAATAGACAACACTACCTACAGTTGCATAAGCAAAAGCAACCTATTGTATTACTACAAAGAATTAAGCAATGGGTTTTGTATCAAGGTGAGCAAGAATAAAATCTTTATTCGGAATATCAACATACTTTAACATACTTTTTAACTTACGTTTCTTCATATAACTCAATTGATTAATGGATAAGTTAAAAGGATATGTCAAACAATTCACATACCATTTAGCATCATATCTATTACAGAAGTTATATATGTCTTCTAATCCGTGCCAGTTATTTGTATGTACAACTGTATTAAATTCTAAAGTAAATTTGTTTTCTTTGACCCACTCAACAAATTCTAATACCTTAGACCATTTGGTTCCACCTCTTACTTTTTCTGCAAGGTCTTGAACTCCGTCTACACTTAATATAAATGTAACCTGTTTGTACAATTTAAATTCTGCTAATTCTTCTTTCTTAGGTATAAAGGTTCCGTTTGTATTATAAATTATTTCTATGTCTTTGTTTTTAATTTGACGAAGTAACTTTAAATGTCTGTCTGTGATTAAAGGCTCACCTCCTAAAAATAAAATTTTGTTTATAGACTCTGGGACATTAGTTACTTCGTCAATCTCCATTAACTTGTTTTTAGCACTACCGTAAATTTCTTTTTCTTTAACTATCCAACTAGTACTGAATTCTGAATTACAACCATCACAGGTTAAGTTACATAGGTTGTCAAAACCTATTTCTAAAAATTTAAGTTCAACTTTATCGTAATTGTATTTTTCGTTAAATTCTTGTCTTAAACTTTTGTGTCCTATTTTTTCTTCGTACCAACACTTTTCACAACCTTTAATAAATTCGCCTTTTGCATTTGCTTCACGTATCTTTTGATATTCAGGAATGTTTAGAACATTGCCTATGTCGCCATCAAATTGACCAATAGAAGTTTTAAATCTACAACAAGGATAGATTCTATTTCCGCTTCTAATGTTGGTATGGTTCCAAAAAGCACTACACTTCATAATATGGTATCCAGTGTTTATCTAAGTCTTTCTTTAAACAGTCTATTGCGATCTGAATTACTTTTTGGTAATCCATTTCCTTCTTTTGCTCATTCCTAAAAGGATCAAATACAAATATGTTGTTTTTGTTCTTTATACTGTAATTATCCTTATGTAGGTTTAAAAACACCGGTTTAGTGGTGTCTGCGACGCATTTTAAGGGCCCTACACTGCACAGAACATAGTCTGAGCACTCAAACATATACTCTAGTTCTTCCTGCTTATATACAGGCGTTTTAACCAGGTTTACACGATCTTTTAACCAATTTGCAAGTTCGGTTTCTAACACCTTATCTTGCATTGGTAACATCAATACATAACTAAATTTATTTTGATTACTGCTTTTAAACAGTTCGTCTATGTGCTTCATTTTTGGATTATTTCTAAATCAAAACAAATGACATTTAAAGGATCTTTTTCTTCATTGTTAATTGTTGTTCTGTGATTAAGGTAACCTGGAACAAAGAATATTTGTCCTTCTGGCATAGGACAAAATTGTTCCCAACTATTATATTGATTCTTGTTTTCAACGTGTATCTTACTAAAATAAAATTCAGAAGCAGGATTTTCAATTACTAAACTTCCTGCTTTACTAGGTGCATTTAAAAAATACATTCCTGTATAGAAACTATTTGTGTTACGTTTCTTTGTTATACAGCCGCCAGGGTAAACACTATAAAACCAACTTCTTGTGATCCCAACAGTTTGCCCTTGTTTTATATCATGACTCTTTACTGTTTCTTTAACAAAGTTAGAAACTTCTTCGCTCTTAAGAACATGGTTTAAGGCGTTGTTTGTGTGTATGTTGTTTATGCTTTCCCAAGTATTAACGTGTTGAATATTATTGTTTGCAGATATCTTTTGATAGTCTGTAACTACCCTGCCCAATAGTTCTTTAACTTCGTTGTGCTTTGAAAATTCCACAACATACAAGTCATGGCTGAATAAATTCACTTGTTTCATATTAATAATTATCAAATTTTCAGTTGTGTAAATACTGTTATGAAAGTCGTTTTAGTGACAGGAGGCTTTGATCCTCTACATAGTGGGCATATTGCATACTTCAAATCCGCAAAAAAATTGGGTGATAAATTGGTTGTTGGTCTAAATTCAGACGAATGGCTTACACGTAAAAAAGGTCAACCATTTATGCCAATACAAGAACGTGTGGAAATAATCAGTAACCTATCTATGGTAGATGATGTGCTAGTATGGGACGATAGTGATAATACTGCCTGTGGAGCAATCTATAAACTAATGGCAACTTCAGGCTTTGGTAAAGATATAATTTTTGCTAATGGTGGAGACAGAACTAAAGACAACATTCCTGAGATGGCAACCTATGGCGATAAAATTGAATTTGCATTTGGTGTGGGTGGTGAAGATAAAATTAATTCAAGTAGTTGGATCCTAGAAGAATATAAATTTCCTAAGACTAAACGTCCTTGGGGTTGGTATCGTGTATTAGATGACAAGCCTGGATACAAAGTTAAGGAACTTGTTATAGAACCTGATAAATTTTTATCTATGCAAAGACATGAGCATAGAGCAGAACATTGGTACGTGCTTAAAGGCGAAGTAACAATAGGGACTCTAGACGTCAGTAGTGATTTGGATACCACACAAAAATTAATCCAAAACCAAAGCACCACTATTGAAGTAAATGAATGGCATCAAGGCATAAATCATACAAAAGAACCGTGTCATATTTTAGAAGTACAATATGGTCCTAAATGTATAGAAAGTGATATAATTAGAAAATGAACAAAGTGTTTGTAGGTTACGATCCTAGAGAAGACATTGCCTATCAAGTTTGCAAACATAGTATTGCAAGAAGAAACCAAGAGGTATTGGTGCGACCTTTGATACAAAAAGAATTAAGAGATTCAGGTTGGTACACTAGACCTATTGATCCTTTGTCATCAACTGAATTTACATTTACTAGATTCCTAATACCAGAACTTTGTGACTATAAAGGTTGGGCATTGTTTATGGATTGTGATATGATTCTATTAACAGATATACAAGAACTATTTGACCAAGCAGATGACAAGTATGCTGTAATGTGTGTTCATCATGATTATACTCCTAGAGAAGGAATGAAGATGGACGGGCAGAAGCAAGTATTATATCCTAGAAAAAATTGGTCTAGTGTAATGCTTTTTAACTGCGGACATCCTAGCAATAAAAAGATTAGTAGCAGTGTTGTAAATGATACAAATATTACAGGAAAATATTTACATAGGTTTAGTTGGTTACAAGACAGTGAGGTAGGACAACTATCACATGAATGGAACTGGTTAACCGATTGGTACAAAGAACCTCAAGATGGCAAGCCTAAACTACTACACTATACCGAAGGCGGTCCATGGTTTGAAAATTATCGAGATTGTGATTATCACAAAGAATGGAAATTAGAACTAGCGGATATGATGAATGTTAGCGATTGATGAATTTGACCAGATAGTAAAATTACTAGTTGAATCTACAGAAGCAGATGTAGTTCCAGCAAAGTCCATACGTATCGAAAGATACCCTGCACACGTTCCTGTTATACTACGTTCAATGACACGTAGAAAAGAGATACATCGATTTTGGAATGAAGGAAGACCTTTCTTTTACATTGACACAGGATATCTAGGAAACTTAAACAAAAAGAAATGGTGGCATAGGGTTGTTCCTAACAATGTACAACACACAAAGCCAAGATTAGATTTACCAAGTGATAGATTTGACTTGCTTACTGGTGCTTCGCAAATAAGATTTAATCAATGGCGAAGACCTGGTAAAAACATTTTGCTTGTTACTCCAAGTGAAAAGCCTTGTAAGTTTTATGGTATTACTAGAGACGATTGGGTAAAAGAAACAATCGCAGAATTAAAAAAACATACTGATAGAGAAATTATTATAAGAGACAAAGGTCTAAGACGTGAAAGAATTAGAGACGGAAGTTTACTTACACAATTAAATGAAGATGACATATACGCAGTCGTAACATACAATTCAATAGCGGCAACCGAAGCAGTTGGGTGGGGAGTACCTGCCTTTGCAACAGCACCAGGAGCCTGTGCCGCGGGTACTTTGGTGTTAAATGATTTATCTAGAATAGAACGACCCCTTTACACAGATCCACAAGAAGTAGTAGCATGGCAAAATTGGTTAGCATATTGCCAGTACACACCTTTAGAATTGCAGTCAGGGAAGGCTATGAAGATTATAAGGGACTATGGATTATGCTAACAGTATCAAGTTATTTGAAATGTATTCCTCCGGGAAACAGTAAGCCAGAGAAGCCAGCAATAATTAAAAACTTTATTGAAGGTGTTAACCGATCAGGAGATAAAGGTTTACTTGTAGATACATATATGCCTTTGGACACAGACGTTGCATTAATACAAGGCTTTGTTCATGCAAACAGTAAACCTACACCACATATTAAATTAAGACGCAATGTATATGAAAATCAAATTAAAAGAGGTAAACGTTGTATTATTGTAGACAGTAATTTATTCTTAGCATATGATAATAATAACAGCAAAGGATATCTACGTTATGGTTACGATGGTATATTTGCTAACACAGGTGAATATTGTACAAGTATTGTAGACCCTACACGTTGGGAAAAAATAAAAGAAATGTTAAGCATAGAAGTTAAACCTTGGAAGACAAAACACGATGGACATATTTTGATCTGTTGTCAGCGTCATGGTGGTTGGAGTATGCAAGGACAAGATGTATTTGTTTGGTTAGAAAAAACAATTAAGGAAATACGTTTGATAAGTGCAAATCCTATTGTTGTTAGATTTCATCCTGGAGACAAACTAGCACCAACTTATCCACAACGCATTAGACATATGACTTCACAAAAAGTTTATGCAAGTACAAACAGGACAATTTTTCAAGATTTACAAAATGCCTGTGCAATGGTTGGACACAATAGTAGTCCTGGAATAATTGCGGCAATAGAAGGTGTACCTGTGTTTCTTACAGACGCAGGAAGAAGTCAAGCATTAGATGTTTCACATCATAATTTTAATCAATTATTAGAGCCAAAAGAATTTGATAGAGAACCGTGGTTGCAAAAACTTGCAATGTGTCACTGGACCTTAGAGGAATCTAAACAAGGTGAGATATGGAACCATATGCGTAAATGGGCAGACAAAAATAATATTCCTGCTCCTATTTAATATCTTTCCAATATTCTTCGTCGCGTAATTTAAATAGATCTTTTCGTTTACTGATACCTAAATCTTTTCTATCACCTTTAAGATGATCAAAGTATGCACCAAGTTCTGTATTGATTAAAGGATGCCCCTCACCTTTTACTAGATGTCCGCTTAGGTCGTTAATGTCTGGATATTGTCCACGCATACCTTTAAGTACTTCGTTGAAAACAAAACTGTCATGCCATTCTTCCATTTTAAATATTCCGTTTTCAGCATCGTCATACACACGTTGAAATTCTTGAATAAACTCTTTCCCACCACTTACACTTTTTCTAATTCCATAGAATCCGCACTCAGGCCATTTATGTGCTCTTCCAAGATACGATAACCAAGTACGTTCTTTAAAGAAAGACTCAAACTTTTCATACGTGATTGGTGCATGACAAACTGTGTCAGCATCCATCCATACAACTAAATCTTTTTCGCTATTATGAAATGCATCAAACACTGCATAAACTTTGTTTGCAAATCTTACTGCGTCCCATTTAAATTCTTTATGCCAATCTCTCGGACGTCTTTCAGGCCAAGGACATTTGCCATTTGCTTTGGGTTCGTCTTTCCATGTTTCTTTAAAGGCTAAAAGTTTAGTTAGGTGTGTTTGATTTACTATTTTGATTTGTTCAGGATCAGGATTTACTGGATCACAATCTTCTGCATAGCATACTAGTTTAATTCTTTTATCAACATTTGTTGCAAAAGTATCTAACATACGTTGACCGTAACTATCCAAACCCGGTTTATGGAATGTAGTTACCACTAGTATATTATCCATTACATCATCCTTATAAATATTTACACAGGTATTTAACTATGAAATTTGGACTATGGACACAATATGGCGCTTTGAACAGTAAGCCTATCTTTACTGCTCTTGAAAAAGGTATTACAGCCTTAGGACATCAAGTTGCATTTAACACAGACGATTGCGATATTCCTGTCATATGGAGTGTGTTATGGAATGGTCGCATGGCACCTAATGAACAGATTTTTAAAAATGCAAGAAGCCAAGGTAAAGATGTTTTAGTACTAGAAGTTGGTGGACTTATTAGAGGTACAACATGGAAGGTAGGACTAAATGGTATTAATGGAGAAGCAGACTTTGGTCCAAAAGGAAACAACTTTCATAGATGTGCTAAACTAGGTATATCATTAGAACCTTGGAATGTATTTGGTGAAGATATTATTATTTGTGGCCAACATGACAAGAGTCATCAGTGGAGAGATATGCCTCCTATGGCTAAATGGTTGGACGATATTATAAGCCAAATACGTAGAATTAGTAGCAGAAGAATAATTTGGAGACCACACCCAAGATGTCCTGTGGGAGGAATCGAACACGAGTTTGAAAACGTAATACGTGAACAACCTATAAAAATAAAAGACTCTTATGATGATTTTGATTTCAAAACAGATAACGCATTTGCAGTTATAAATTGGTCTAGCAATCCTGCAACGCAGGCAATGATTGAAGGTGTACCAGTTTTTACAGGACCGCATAGCCTTGCTTGGCCTGTTGCTAATCAAAACTTAGATACAATTACATTACCAATACGTCCTGATAGAACACAATGGTTTAACGATTTGGCTTACACCGAATGGACTATTGATGAGATATCTGAAGGTTTGCCTTTAAAACACTTGACTTTCTAGCAAGTTCGTAGTATAATACTTAAATCATGAAGAGAATGCCTGTTAATACAATCGAAGATTGCCTTGAACACCTAGTCGGGTATCATGCTCGTATGGATGACCTTCCTTACGATTTACATGAAGATAATGTAAAAGTAATACGAAGTGTTGCCAAGCAAGTGTACAAAGGAAAAGCACTTACCGAAAAGCAATTCTATATGTGCAATAAAATTTTACAAGATTATTATGTAACTGAATTTCATAAGAATGGTATAGATATTACAGAAGCAGTACACGAACATAGAGAACCTTTTAGACAAGTTGATAAAAGTTTTTGGATTAAGATTGTTAGGCAAAAAGATTATGTGCAAAATAGTACAGATGAAAAAAGACTTGCAATAAGATTTCCTTTTAATAGAAAGATGATAGATGCAATAGACAGACTTAAACGACTTGCACCTGATTCTTATTCATATCACGAGCATACGCACTTCTTTGAACCTACCGAACGTAATATTACTAGAGTAGTTGAAGTAGCAAATACAATTACTGCCAATTGGGAAATCAGTGAAGAGATACAACAAGTGTATAAAGAATGTTTGGAATATGAAAAGACAAGACATAATTATATCCCAGGTGTGTATAATACTGAAGTAAGAAACTTACCAGATCGTACTATGAAATTTTTACAGGAAGAGTTTGGAGATGTAACACAAGAGAATGTACATATATTGTTTGATAGACGTTTCCGTTATGGCTTACATCATTTTGATAATAAAGAAAGTTTGACTAAACATTTGTCGCCACTTGCGTCAGCACTTGCAAATAGAAAAGGGAAGTTTGTTGAAGTAGATAGTAATAAGTGGTCAAGTAATAATGTAGTTGATGCATTAGTACAGTTGGATAGATTTCCGCTTATGGTTGTAATTACTAAAGTTTTGGATGCAATAGATCAATTAAAATTATGGAATGACTTATTTAAAAATGTAATAGACACAAACAAAACTAGTTGTGTGTTTAGATTAGATAACCAATCCAATGGCGAATTTAACCAATATGTGAAGGACCAGGGGTTAAATAATAATGTAACGCCAGAAACACAAATAGTTTATGTTCTTGAAACCAAATATCCAAACACTTTACAAAAAGCAGGATGGTCGCCTATTGCAAGTTTAGGTATTGCAAATAGTCAAAGATACAACAGTACAAAAGTAAGCCTAGCAGTAGAAGACATGGATCTAAGTATTTTCTATAATAGTCAACCAAGCATTATTGCAAAGTACGGTAAGTCAGCAACAGGGATTGAATCAATATGAGATGTAAGATTATAATCAAAGACGAAGTTAATTTTAAAGTCGAAGGATTGCCTGTTGACATGAGAAGGAAACTTGCTAACAAACTAAAGTGGCAAGTACCATATGCAAGATATATGCCTCAATATAAACTAGGACGTTGGGACGGCACAGTTGGATTCTTTGGACTAGGTGGTAATGGATATGTTAATCATTTAGATGTTGTATTAAAAACTTTAATGGATAACGGATATGAAGTAGAAGACATAGAAGATAATAGACAGAAACATGATTTGTCTTTTACAAAAATAACAAAAGATTATTGGCAAGGTAAGACTTGGCCTAAAGGACATCCTGCAGAAGGTGAACCAATTGTACTTAGAGATTATCAAGTAGAAACAATTAATAAATTTATAGAGTCGCCACAATGCTTACAAGAAGTTGCCACTGGTGCAGGTAAAACAATCATAACTGCAACACTATCTCACTTATGTGAAAAGATTGGTCGTACGTTAGTTATTGTTCCTAACAAAAGCCTGGTAACACAAACAGAAGAAGACTATGTTAACTGCGGATTAGATGTTGGAGTTTACTTTGGTGACAGAAAAGATATAGGTAAAACACATACTATTTGTACTTGGCAAAGTTTAAACATACTAGACAAAAAAGGTAAGAATGGTAACTATGAAGAAGCAATGACTCTAGCAGAATTTTTAGATGGCGTTGAAACTATTATCATTGATGAAGTACACCAAGCAAAAGCAGAAGTACTTAAAAAGTTGTTAACACAGAATTTAAAAAATGCTCCAATACGTTGGGGACTAACAGGAACTATACCAAAGGAACAATTTGAATTCCAAAGTATTCTAGCAAGTATAGGTCCTGTAATTAATCAAATTAGTGCAAAAGAATTACAAGACAAAGGTGTATTATCTAGTTGTCATGTTAACGTTGTACAACTGGTAGACTTAAAAGAATATAAAGGTTATCAGGAAGAACTAAAATATCTTGTTACAAACAAAGAACGAATTGAATATTTGGCTAAACTTTGTATCAAGATTAAACAGGCAGGAAATACTCTAATTTTAGTAGATAGAATTAGTGCAGGCAATTTATTACAAGAACTTATCCCAGACTCAGTTTTTATTAAGGGTGACGTAAAGGTAAAAGATAGAAAAGAACAATATGACGAAGTTAAAGAAGCAAAGGATAAAGTTATTATTGCAACATACGGAGTAGCGGCTGTTGGTATTAACATTCCACGTATCTTTAATTTAGTTTTAATTGAACCAGGCAAATCATTTGTAAGAGTGATACAATCAATTGGTAGAGGCATTAGAAAGGCAGAAGATAAAGACTTTGTACAAATATGGGATATTACAAGTACTTGCAAGTATGCAAAACGACATTTAACACAACGTAAAAAGTTTTATAAAGAAGCACAATATCCGTTTACAATAGAAAAGGTAGACTGGGAATGAAAAAACTAACTGTTGAAATAAATGTAGGTGATGAGATACAAGTAGGACGTTTTCGTAATGTATCAACAAAAATAAAAAGCATCGAGTTTGATGAGCATGGACAACCTGTGCTTGTAACGTCAAAAGGCAAGAAGAAATTATTCACTTGTCGTTTACAAAAACTTGACCCGGGTAGTTTAACCCCTAAACAAATTATGGAAAGAAAAAAGAAGAAATGAAAATATTAACATTAGATAATACTTGCTTTAGTCTTAATAATTTGCCTGAAGAACTAGAAGAAGATGTCCGCTTTAGTGTTTTGGATAATAGTGATCCGAACGAACCAGACTTCTTTTTTATGCCTCTAATATTCTTAGAAAGTTTTAGTTCACCAGCAATAGTATTAGACATAGGCGGCCAAGAAGTACAGATGCCATTAGATTGGAATCTAGCAGTAGGAGACAGCGAAACAGGAATGGACGTAGAAATACTTCCATTAACAAGTATTGCTGACAGAGGATTTGAAGCATTTGTATTCAATCCTTTGACAAGTGGAAAGCCAGACTTTATGCCTTGTAAGGTAATAAATTATTACAATGATGTAAAATGGTACTTCCCTAAAATGAAGAACGGACAGTTGTTAGCAGTGCCGGTACAAGATAAACATAACCCCAAGTGTGCATTTTTTATTAAAGATGTAAGTAGACAAATAGAATGTATTGACTACGGAAAGTTATTTTAATGGACCTAATCTCTCCTTACTATAAACATTTACTTAATAGACTACATCATCAAAGACCTAGAGGCTTTGGTAACACTGCTTGGCTTAAAGGCTTAGAACAGTTTACAGATGGACATAAAAGTTTCATAGACTATGGGTGTGGTAAAGGTAATGTAGTAAACGGATTGAAAGAAAGATATCCAGACGCAGAGGTTAGAGGATATGATCCAGGGATGCCAGACTTTGAAACTGTTCCTGATTCAGAAAAGACATACGAATTTTTATTATGTACAGATGTACTAGAACACATCGAACCAGATAAGATCGATGATGTAATGAAACATATTAGTTTGCTTTTTACAAAGAAAGCATATTTAATGATAGACACTATTCCAGCACGTAAGTTTTTACCAGATGGAAGAAACGCACATCTTATACTAGAACAACCTGAGTGGTGGGATATCAAAATTAAGGAAAACATCAAAGCAAAACCAATATATACTTTATTCCGTAAAAAGAAAAAATATATTGTTGTTTTAGAAAAGGAAGCATGACAGTAGGCGCAGGAATTGGATTATTAGTATGTGGTATCATAACAAGTGTGGTAGTACTTTTTTTAATAATCAAAGCAATAGAGGTAACAGACAATGACAGACTTGGAACGAATAAGTCTAAGTCCAAATCTTATTTGGAAGACTAATTACGATAAAGATGTAAGCAAGTTACAAGAACGTGCTTCAAATTTTTTAAGTAAGATCACAGACCACGGCGAAGTAGAACGTGAAGGCGGCATAACAAGTACAGGACATACAGACGCACCTCATCTGTGGCCTGAGATGATTACATTTTGTAATGACATAGAACCTTATGTCAAACAGGTACTTGATGCTTGGGAATTACATTACAACTGGTTTGGTATAACAAAGAGTTGGGTAAACAAGCATACTGCTAACCAATGGACTGACACACACGACCACGGTGACGCACATATGGTTATGTCCTTTTATTTACAGCAACCTGAAAAAGGTGGCAACCTAGAATTTACAAACATACACAAACACCTATGGGGAAGTTATCCAAGACATCCGCATGGTGCTACAACACTACACGAATACTATACTGAAGTAGAAGCAAAGCAAGGGGACATTATATTTTTCCCTGGTTGGTTAAGTCATAGAAGTCAACCTAATCAATCTAACCAAGAAAGAATAGTAATGGGTTTAAATATTCATGCAGAATTACAACGCCCAGAACAATTAAGTAATGAACACATTGAAAAAAATATTTGATATATTTGTGCCTACACCTACTATTGAAGTAGAGTGCTTTACTGATCAAAGAGTAATCTATGAAGCATATGGTCCTGAACTTGCTAGAGACTCTATGCCTGATTGGTGGAAGTCTATGCCGTCTACTCGTAAGATGGACACCCCTACATACAGAGGATTAGATAATGCAACACTAAAACGTTGTCCACACGTTAACCAAATGCTTACAACAGGAATAATATTTCCTGCTTGGTTACAACTTAACTTAAAAACATTTGATCAAGTAGATGTTTGCGAAGTGCAGACATATCCAGAAAACGTGCCATTAATACCACATGATCCACAAGACTATGCACACCATAAGCCTAATATGTTTCATGGTAAGGTAATGAGTCCTTGGCAGATTAGAGAAAAGAGTGGAGTAGAGTTTATATGGACAAGTCCTTCATGGCATCAAACAGACCCATTAAAATATTGGACCTGTCCTGCAATAACAGAATTTAAATACCAACACGCAACTATTGTAAACTTAATGGTTCCGTTTAATAGTGAAATAAAAGTCGAAGTTGGAGATCCGTGGTTACAATTGATTCCATTATCAGATAAAAAAATTAAATTAAAAACTGAACTTGTTACGACACAAGAACTTGCAAAGTTGAATAGTTTAATGATTGGTTTAGGATCATATCAAAAGTTTGTTAACAGAATGAAAAGGAGAAACAAATGAAGGCTGGAAAAATATGGGGTCAAACAGAACTGATCCATGCTAACGGTGTATTAGAGTTTCATCGTATAGAATTTAAAAAAGGATATAAATGTTCAGAACACGAACATAAATTTAAATGGAATGGTTTCTTTGTTGAGTCTGGCAAGATGATTGTTAGGGTCTGGCAAGATGATCAAGAAGGTTTGGTCGATGAAACAATTTTAAATGCAGGAGACTTTACACAGGTAAAACCTGGTAAGGTACATCAGTTTGAAGGCTTAGAAGATGGCGTGGCATTCGAATTATACTGGGCAGAATTTAATCATAACGATATAGTAAGACGCACAGTAGGAAAGCAAGTTGACTGATAAAATTTACGAATCGCCAGATGGAGGACTTACAGTCTATGAACGTGATACCGAAACTGGTACAAGGATTTGTATAGAACGTGAACAAAAACCAGAATGGCATTTAGAAGATCATGAATTCCATGATTGTATGGTAGAAGCAAATGAAGGAAATAAAACAATTCAAAAATTATTCAGTAAATTAAAAATGACTTACAATTTATTGAAAGATGATTGACAAGTGAGTAAAGGTGTAGTATAATAATAAAATGCTTAGAGATCCAAATAAAATATTCGAAATCGAAAACCCGTTTCCAAATTGGTTAGTAACATATATTGAAAACCAAACTAAAGATGTAGATTGGAAATTTGTAAATGTACCAGAAGAAGATGAACAAGACGGCAACTATAAGACACCTGCCTTGTTTACAAACGTTATGTATTGTACATCAAGTAATATATTAGATGACCATAAAGAATTAAGCAATATGTTACACACTGGATTGACTATGGATATTATACCAAAGTATATTCCTGATGCACAGGTAAATCAAGTTACAAGAACAAGACTTAATGGTACAGTGCAAGGAGTATATTATGGACCGCACAATGATGTACGTAATGGACAGCCAGGACTTTGGACATTTGTATATTACGTAAATGATGCAGACGGAGATACAGTATTCTTTTCAGACGAAGGCAAGACAGAATTAAAAAGAACAAAATATAAAAAAGGTAATGGAGTTTTATTTCCAGCACATTATTGGCATACTATGGACGTGACTTCTGTGCCATTACGTGTTAGTATAGGAATGACATACAGTATAGAGACAAAATTAAATGCAGAAGAAACTACCGCTTAAAGACATACTAGCCGCAATCGATCTAAACGCAAAGGACGTTTGGGACGAACTGTCTGATGAAGAAAGAAAACAAGTAAGTTTTTATTTGTTAAACAGATATGTGTCTAGTGTAAAAAGCACAAGAGAAAAAGCCGAACTTGCAGTATTCAAAACAAATGAATATTACAACAAAGGATTCTTTGTATTACAAAAACATAAAAAACTTTTATGGCAACTATTGTGCATGAGTGGTAACACAGGCAAAATACAATATCATGAATGGATCGGATACAAACATAAAAAGACAAGTAACAAAGATCAAAAAGAACTTGAAAAAATTTATCCTAACATGAAAGAAGACGAATTACAATTAATGTTAAGTCTAATGACAAAGAAAGAGTTTAAGGAGTTGTTAGAACAATATGCCTAATATAAAACAACAACAAGGAACATTATATACATTTGGTTGTTCGCTTACAAGGTATCACTGGCCTACATGGGCAGACATACTAGGACAGTCATTTGAAAACGGATTTAGAAACTGGGCAAACAGAGGCGCAGGTAATAGACAAATACTAGAAAGACTTACTGAGTGTTTTACTAAAACACATTTCCAAGCCAATGATGTAATCATTGTACAATGGACTGATCATCATAGATTTGATTTTCATAAATGGGATCAAGACATGACTGAGAGTTGGTATCCAGGCGGAAATGTATTTACAAACACACATTCGGATCAACTAAAGTTTCATGTAATAGATAAAGTATGGAACGAATATAGTTTTATGATGCATACATTTAATTACATTACTCTTGCAAAAGCACTTGTAAAAGGTTGTCCTGCTAAAGTACTGTTTATACTAGGACAAGATATGCGTGAGCAAGTTCAAACGTTGCGTGGAGATAAAAATTTATTAGACATATATGAAAATTTATTTAGAGATAATATCTTTGTAGAAGGCGATCTGTTTAATTATGTTGTAGAAAAATATGACACAAGATTAAAGTTCAAGCACACAATACCAGGACAATTAGATGATGAGAAAGTTTTAGATCAACATCCTACTCCGGTAATGCATTATCAATTCTTACGTGATAAAGTTCAACCCAAGTTAGGTGGCATACAAATCGATCATGACTTTGCAGTTAAAATGGAAGAGGCTGTAAGGGGTTGTGATGATTACAATAACATCGGCCAGGCTATACAAGATGCTGGCTATGGTCCTAATACATATTACGTAAGAGGACTATAATGGAAAAATTTACGTGCCCATACTGTGGGACATCATTTACAAGAGAAAAAACTCTTGCAGTTCATATGTGTGAAAAGAAACGCAGAGCATTACAAGAAAATGAAAAACACGTTAAACTAGGACACTATGCTTTTATTAGATTCTATCAACTATGCCAAAAGTTTGAAGGACAAAAAACTTATCAACAGTTTTGTGATAGTCCATATTACAATGCATTTGTAAAGTTTGGATCTTTTGTAAACAACGTCCGACCACTATATCCAGAAAAGTATATTGACTATGTAGTTACAAGTGGAGTTAAACTTGATCATTGGGCAAGAGAAGAATTATATGAAAAGTATGCACTAGAACTTATACTTAAAGAAAGTGTAGAAACAGCAGTAGAACGTTCAATCAAAACTATGATGGAATGGGGTGATGACAAAGAAGCACGTTGGGAAGACTATTTCAATTACGTAAGTTTGAATAGAGCAACACAAGATATCAAAGATGGAAAAGTAAGTCCGTGGTTAATTTTGAATAGTAAAACAGGAAAAGAAATGCTATCCAAATTTAATGATGAGCAGTTACAAATTATATTCCACGTAATGAATCCACAACATTGGGCATTACGTTTTAAAAGAAGTATAGCAGACGTAGAACTAGTAAAAGAGATTAGCCAAAAGGCAGGCATCTGATTGACTTTACAGTTGAATTATTGTATAATAATATATGGAACTTTATAATTGGTTTTGTTTTAGATGCAAATGGAAAGGCGTTGCACAAGAGTTGATTATGAATATAGAGGATGAAGGCGGAGACTGGCTTTGTCCAAATTGTAAAACAGATGATATACAAGATGTAGGTTGGCGAGAAAATAATGATGACTGAGAAAGAAGTGAGAGCAGAATATAACGAACATAGAAAAGATCCTACATTTGCAGAATGTTGGCCTGATACTGATCGTGCATTTTATGAATGGTGTGAAGGCTACATAGATTACAAACACATAAAGGCCAAAGACGATGCCTGATATAGATATAGACTTTGCAGACAGAGAAGTAATACTAGATAAACTTAATCATAGAGTTGCAAAACTTGAGAATGGTAAGAAGCATAATACTGGAGTTTACTTCACAGAGATTCCACACAATCCAATAGACAATCTTTCAACATTGGATTATGAGACAGCAGAAGATAGAAAATATTTTAAAATAGATTTACTTAATGTATTCATTTACAAACAAGTAAAAGATGAAGAGCATCTAATCAAACTTATGACAAAGGAGCCATTATGGGATCTACTTGGAGAAGCAGAGTTCAGCAACAACTTGTTTCACGTAGGAGAACACAGTTCTCTACTAAAGAAACTGAAGCCAACATCAATAAGCCAACTAGCGGCAGTACTGGCAATGATAAGACCAGCAAAGAGGCATCTTACGACGAAGTCATGGCCAGACATAATGAAAGACGTGTGGATAAAACCAAGTGATGGATCATATTACTTTAAGAAGGCACACGCGGTTGCTTATGCTCATGCAATAGTTGTGCATATGAATTTAATTTGTGAACAGTTGGAAAGTTTAAAAACTAAGACTTAGGCTTACGTATAAGTTGAACTGATTTTCTTTTTACCCTTTTTACACTAAGATTGTTAAGATTAACAGTTGGGCCTAGTGTAACTTTTACATCTTTGCTATTCATAGTTGTAAGTATATGCCTAAAACGTTCCATATCCTTACGCATAAAAATACTAATAGGAATCATTCTATTTGACTCCCACCACCATGCTTCTCCTAGTTCCATAAAGGCTGTTTTATCCGCATCATCCATTAAATCTGTGTACACATACATACTTGTAACAAAGTTATCCTGGTTGTTTATGATGCCTACGAACTCTTTTTGCCCGTAAGTTACCACACTAATAAACGGAAATTTTTCTTCGATATCTTTTCTTAACATAATTCTCGATAAATATAATTGTTATGCAACTTATACCTAGGTATTTATACAACAACAAAATGGTGCTCGTGTCAAATTTGGCAGGAGACAATACGGAGTTTAGACAAGTGTACACAAGAAATATTAAAATCCATAGGGGTATTGATAATACTATCCTATTTGAAATAAAGAACGGCGATCAGAAACCAGTAAGTATCCTTAATACTTACACACCTAAGTTTACTATGTTTGATGAAAACAAGACACAGGTGTTAACTAAAACAGGTACGATTAAAGAAACATCTACACCATTGTATAAAGGACAGTTCACAGTTAGCATAACAGAGAACGAACTAATGAACTTGAAAGACCAGATGTTGTCTTACAACGTGTACCTTGTAAAGACTGATGGATCAAATGTATTAACTTACAGCGATAGCCAGTATGGCATGAGCGGAACAATAGAACTACACAGTGAAGCATTTCCTGGACCTAAAGATAGTTACACAGTTCAAACATTTACAGAAACAAGCACAGACAACTATACAAGTGAAACTATTAATGCCGAGCCGGCACTTAATGGTAATGTTGCTCTACACACTGCGGCAGTATATAGTTCCAGTTTTGTTGGCAATTTTACAGTACAAGGTACTTTGGACAATCAAGTAACTGGTGCAACAAATTGGTTTGATGTTGATAGTGTAACATTTACTGGATCAGAATCAGAACCAAAACCAATAAACTTTAATGGTGTGTTTAACCATTTACGTTTTCTATATACAAAAACATCTGGAACAATTGATAAAGTATTAGTCCGAAACTAGTTGACTTTTCTCGCATAATATACTATAATAATATTATGAGCATCTTACAAGAAACAGTCACGGCACACTTGCCTTCGAAACGTAAACACACTCCAAGTGGTTGGACAAGTTTCAATGCACCATGTTGCATACACAATGGTGACTCAGCAGATAAAAGATTAAGAGGTGGACTAATATCAAACTCAGATGGAGGAATAAGTTATCATTGTTTCAACTGTGGTTATAAATGTAGTTGGGCACCCGGACGTAATTTAAGTTACAAATTTAAAAAGTTTCTACAATGGTTAGGTACACCAGATGATGTAATTACAAAACTTGCTTTACAAATAATGAAAAGCAATGAAGGTATTACAGTTCACAAACCTATTGTACAATTACCAACCTTCGAAGTAAAAGATTTGCCTAATGGCGCAAGAAGACTCGACCGCTGGGATGACTGGCAGGCTCTTGAGTCTACAGGTGTAGACAATAACTTGTTTAAGGTATTTGAATATCTTAAATCAAGAAAATTGTTTTTAGATGATTATGATTTTCATTGGACACCTGAAGTTGGCTATAAGGATAGAATAATAATACCATTCTATCATAAAGGCAAAGTAGTAGGATATACTGCTCGTAAGATTACGGACGGTAATCCTAAGTATCTAAGTGACCAACAACCAGGCTATGTATTCAACCTTGATGCTCAGGTTAATACTAATCGTATATACACAGTCGTGGTTGAAGGTCCCTTTGATGCAATCGCAGTTGAAGGCGTTGCACTACTTGGTAGCGAAATCAAAGATCAACAAGCAATGTTGATTAATAATTTAAATACAGAGGTAGTAGTTATGCCTGACAGAGATGAAGCAGGCGAAAAACTAATCCAACAAGCAATAGACTTGGGATGGTCAGTAGCAATGCCTGACTGGGATGAATCTGTAAAGGATGTAAATGAAGCGGTTCAGGCTTATGGTAAAATCTATACTTTACATAGTATTATCACAAGTGCAGAACACAATCCTTTAAAGATACAATTAGGAGCAAAGAAATGGTTTGGTTAAGCAAACTTAGAAAGGCTTGGAACGACTTTTTAGAAAAAAGACGTTTGAAGAAAAGGATAAAGGAACTTAAGAAAAGAGATCCTTTTATCTACAAATAGGAAGGAAATAAAATGACAGAGTTCACTCAAGGAATGCATAATGCATTCAAGAAAATCTTAAGTGGATCTAGTCTGGCACTTGCCTTAATCTATACGTTCGGACACGTGATTATTGCAATGTCTGTGGTATCATTACTCACAGGTGCAAGTTTATGGGAGGCTGGTTTAGTAGCACTAGTAGAGCCTTCAATAAACGGTGTTTGGTTTTATATCTTACACACAGGCTGGAAACGTATGAAGGGGATATAAATGGTAATCTGGGGAATAGTCGGCAACAGCCATGACGCCAGTGTAGCGGTCTTTATAGATAGTAAACTTGCTTGGGCAGGTTTATCTAAAGACTTTAGTGGCGTAGACAATGATCCCCATCTTAATTGGGAAATGCTTCAATACATGACAATTACAAAACAATTACCAAGACCCGATAAAGTAATTTGGTATGAACGCCCTTTCCTAAAAACAATGAGACAATTTGCGGCAGGTCAAGGTTGGTTAGCAAAAGAAAACAACATTAAAAAATATTTACAACAATGGAACATAACTTGTCCTATTGAGTATGTTGACCATCATGAAAGTCATGCCGCATATGGTTATTACACCAGTGGCTTCACAGACGCAACTATAATTTGTATAGACAGCATTGGAGAATTTGAAACCTTTACTATATGGAATGGCAAAGGTAATGAACTTAAAAAAGTTTACAGGCAAAGTTATCCGCATAGCATAGGATTGTTTTACAGTGCTATGACACAACGTTGTGGACTTAAAGCAAATGCACAAGAATATTTGTTAAGCGAATATGCAATCAAAGGAGATAGATATGCTTACCTTGATGCTATTGAAAAAGATTTCACAAGTCAAAAAATGTTAAAAAATGGTTTTTGGCAAGTACGTTTCAAGGAAAATTTACATAGAGGTTGTAATTGGTGGAAGCCTGAATTACAAAGTGAACAAGAATTAATTGATATTGGAGCCAGCACTCAGGAGGCATTTGAAC
>CEWK01002713.1_pt1 | contig 27274 bp, 18 predicted proteins | sample 531431 | NCBI WGS metagenome assembly CEWK01 (sample SAMEA2623059, study PRJEB7988) | marine metagenome | isolation source: saline water (ENVO:00002010), including
CGCAATTGCTCTTTCAATGGGCACATTGATGCTTTACAGATATCTGAGGGTAGAAGATCATGAGTTTCATAGATCTCGGGCAATCAGAAGATTGTCAAAGACTTACAAGAGTGAGGATCGAGGGCTTTGGGATGAGAGATCAGACCGCGCTTTGCAGAAGCTGGAAATAAAGGCTAGCGCATCAAACAGGAGAATCAGTACAAAGGTTGCCAAGAGGATGACTGGAAAGGTCGGAAGCCTAAACACTGAGATGGATGAATCCGAGGTGGACGATGATTACAAGGCAGAAGTGCGTGTTTCTGGACTCCAAACAATTATCGATGAGGAAAATGTAGGCCTTGGTGGAGAACAAAAGAACCGTAATTCAATATCCAATATCATCAACTCCTCCTTAGACAGATCTGCCAGAAGGAGAATTCTGAGGATGAAGAAAAAAGAAGAGAAGAGGAGACTGAAAGGTCTCCAGAAAAAAAAGAAGAAAGCGTCTAAAAATAAACTTTCAAGCAGTCCGTGGGATGAAACTCCTTCTTCTTCAAACATTAGAACAGTAAAGAAGTGCAGTCATTGCGGAGCGATGAATGACATCGACTCTCAGTATTGTATAACATGTGGAAATTACTTGTTATCATAGGGAACGATTCAAATCACCCCCACTTTAGCCTTTGACATCATGACGGAGAAGAGGGACTACTACGATGTCCTCGGGATAAGCAGAAATGCTTCGGATGGAGACATCACAAAGGCGTTTCGATCACTTGCGAGGAAGTATCATCCAGACAAGAATCCTGATGACGCGGAAGCAGAGAAAAAATTCAAGGAAGTCCAAGAGGCATTCGCGATACTTTCCAATAAGGATGAAAGAAGGAAGTATGACACCTTTGGCCATAGCGGACCAGGTTCATCTCCATTCGGCCCTGGTGGTTTTCAAGGGGTCAACATTAGTCTCGATGATTTATTCGGTGGGGGATTTGATGGTATTTTCAACCAGTTCTTTGGCTCATCTAGAGGACGGAGGAGGACCAAGGGTGATGATCTCATGTACCGTCACACAGTACCATTCCAAGTAGCAATGGATGGCTCAGAGGATGAGATAGAAATCGAAGTTCTGAGGAAATGCAATGACTGCCAGGGTACAGGTTCAATGGATCCTTCCGGAGTGAGGGTATGTCCAAATTGCGAAGGCAGGGGAAGGATAGAGAGGTTAGAAAGACTCGGTCCCTTCACGCAAAGATCAGTTTCAGACTGCCCATCTTGTAATGGCAGTGGAAAACTCATCTCAGATCCGTGTAAATCCTGCAATGGACAAGGACGTTCCAAACAAACCAAGAGGGTGAAATTCACCATCCCACCGGGGGTCTCTTCAGGCGTCAGACTCAGGATGAGAGAGTATGGTGGGGCTCCCGCGAGCGATGATGGGATTCCAGGGGATTTATACATCGAGATAGAAATCCAACGCCATCCATGGTTTGAGAGAGACTCTGCAGATCTTTTGATGGGACTTCCGGTTGGATTTTCAGATCTAGCTCTCGGAACTAAAATAGAAATTCCCCATATCGATGGAGAGAATCTCGTGGTAAAGATAGGTGCAGGTTCTCAACCAGGGGATACAATTGAAATTAGAGGCAGAGGCCTACCTTTGCAAGGGAGTAAAAGAAGAGGTTCAGTAATGATTGTTCTGAAACTAGATATGCCGAGAAAACTCTCTAGAGATGAAAAAAGGAGAATTTCGTCATTGTCGGACATTCTTGGTTCGGATCATGATGGCATAGAAGAAAGAATTAGGGACGAAGCAAAAAAGAGAAGAAATTGACCTATTCCCCATCAAAGGATATAGCCTCTCTGGGAACGGCGGCCAACGGCCTCCCGTCAACCAGGCCCGAAACTTCCAATTCTATCAAAGACGGGTCTCCACTAATTTCTAAACTTAGGAATCTCTTGGTTTCCGGACTCAATGTATCCATGAAAATCTCGTTGTTTTCAAACATATGCTCAGGACTAACTTTCGCAATAGAGGCAGTTGAGCCCTCTGGGGAGTTGACACTAAGTGCTGCCAATTCCCACTTATCTTGAAAGGTTCTGATGCCGATAATCAGGAATCTACTCTCTGGAATAACCCAGCTACAAATTTCAATTTGTTCGGTCATATGTCTTAGTGACGGTTCTCCTAAGTCATACAGAGCCTCATCCCAAGAACTGTCTCCCAACATACTCAGTGCCTTCACAATACCTTCCGTTTCTCCCTCTAATTTTTCGCCCTCTGGGGACAGTCTCTCTCTAAGCAGCTCGAGCTTCTTAATTCCATGAATCTCAAAACCAGTCCTAGTATTTCTTTTCTCCAAAAACAGGGATCTATTCCACCACAAGACAACTGCGAGGGGAAGTAACATCAACCCGCCGATCAGTAAATAGAAATTAGTGAATAGGTGAGACAGGTCACGATATTCTCCTTCATCTGGAATATTCTCGCCCAGGTAGACGATGTAGAATTCATACTCCACATCTCCAACTATGGGAGAGAGGCCCTCCACTCTAATGGCATGAATTCCTGGTGGGACACTGATTACCGTACCATTAGTGTAATTCAGAATTTGCCAGCTATCCTGACTCAGGGCTTGAATCTGATATGTCACCGGAGACTCGATATCGGACCTAATCATAACCATAGAGCCATTTGAATCAACTATCTCAAAAGGATGAATGTCTATCCTATCTCCAATCCCTAAACTACCGGAGTAAGGAGTGGTACTGGGTGAAAGTAAGCTCCAGTACTCTGAAGGTCCCGTCTCAAGCCATAGTAAATCTGGAGCATCTCCAAGAAGAACTCCATCTCCAGATCCAGGGTGCGTCACCTCAATCTCCCATTCTATTACTTGTTCAGACTTTATCCTGAACTCTATTCCGGTGGTGTAAGGACTTGTTTCGATATTTTGGGGGCATTGATTTGAATCCTCGACAATCTTCTCGTTCTCACCGTCTAGCTCATGGAGAAGTATTTCCAAGGCCACTTCTCCTGTGAAATGACAAATTATTGGAAGGATAATTTTTGCTCCGGTGGAAATCAGAATTGAATCTCCAAGCTGGTCCTTAGAAGATATATGCCCCCTGTAAAAATTATTGCTGATAGAATCACTACTCAATTGAAAATCTTGCATCCATGGATTACTAAGCTCTTCGCCTGAAGGACCTTCATTTTCATCATCGAACCTAGTCAAGTCGAATCTGTAAGGAGAAAAGTCACTTTCGTCTGAATGGACAATTCGAATCCATAGCTCTGCATCTTCTGGGTAGTCCAGATACACTGAACTTGACTCACTCGATGAAATTGAGCCCATCAGGGTTTTAGAAACCGATCTACTCCAATATTCAATATTGATACTATCAGGACTTTGTATGTTAGATACCTTCACGACATCACCATTATCTCCTTCTACCAATATCGCATCGTCATCGGCGGAAGTATCCAGAATTCCGATGAAAGAAGCACCTTCTGATAGAATCTCGCTTCGACTGCACCTGTTTAGCTGGCAATTAGATGAAGCGGATATGGATGTCCATTCGCCTTGTTGTCCCGGAGGCGGTACCAAGTCAGGGAGATCTGAATTCTCAATGATGTCCGATTGCTCGCCAATAATGGACCTCATAGCAAAGTTTTCCATGACTAGAGATGGGTTTGCAAGAAGCTCCCAAGATACCGATCCGTTAACTAAGCCAATCCACTCTACAAGGTGAGTATCAATAATCCGATATTGAGAGTCATTGGTCCACACAATTAGCTCCATATCCTGACATGTATCTAGCTTGCATGAAAACTCTATCCAGAAAGGGCCGTCCACATCAGAATTACCTTGGAACAACACCTCCGAGTCGACATCGTCATTAGCCCCTACTATACCCGACATCGTCAGCAGGACTACAACTACAATCGAGCCAAGTCTCGTCGCACCCATGACTGCCGGAAACAGTCTTGCCTTAGAATCCTTCAAGCGAAATGTTCCACTCGCAGGCGCATGAGTGACAGGCCACTGTCTAGAGAAGTCACCTCAAGAAACCGTTTCTCTAGACTTTTTTCACTAGGAGATAGGAGAAATCCTGCCTCATGGGCACCAGGTTTGGTCCTATCTGAATTGGATCCAGACATTAATTTGGAAACAGCCCCATTTATTTTCCGAAGGGAGTCAACTAAGCTCCCCGCAAGACTGAATCTAAGCACTCGTGGAGACTTATGCTTCCCTTTCGATGGCGAAGACAATTGGGAAGCATCCGAAGGCCTAGTTCTGCCTCCGAGCCTCTCGGCATCCAATTCCGGAGAATTCGGTTCTGGAAATCAATTTCTACCACTATCGTGGCAGTCCCTCCATCATGATATTTCACTGCTGGGCGCAGAACTTCAGCCTTCTGTTATAGCGATCACAGATGCTCCTCAATTATCTAACTCAAGTGGGAAATTAGTAGAGGCCTTAATTGTAATCAGGAGGAGATTCCCCTCTTCGCTGATTTGGACTCCTGGAATCTCAGGGCCAGATAACTGTGCGCTTTTATCTTGGTTAGGAGTAGATCTATTCGATCTTTCAAGATCAAGAATAGCTAACGCTAACGGCATCCTCCTTACCTCTGACGGACCACGATATGCAGAAACTTCCCTTGGAGAGCACGTGAACATGGGCACTCAAATAGATCATTGGAGGTATTCGATCGCATCACTAAGATCAGCAATTAGATCAGGAACTGTAAGAGAGTTGGCTGAGAAGGCTAGTCTTTCGAGCCCAAGGTCCGTTGAAAGGCTTAGAAGACACGATACGTCAATCAGGACCGATAAAGGGAGCTCTACCCTTACTGCAGTGGACACCAGTGGAAGAAAGCTGAGGTACAACTCTCCAGTAAGTAGGCAAGACCCCTTGGTTTATGATTGGAGAAATAGAGTCTCAAGACTACATACCCCACCTAGTCACCAAGAACAGTTGCTGATTTTACTTCCATGTTCGGCAACTAAGCCATACAGGCTTTCTCAAAGTCATCATCGCTTCATAAGAAATATTCCCAGCAATAGGGCGCATCAAATGATGATTACTTCTCCTCTTGGGCTAGTTCCCAGAGAATTAGAGGATCTGTGGCCCGCGGCACACTACGACATACCTGTTACTGGCGACTGGGATGCAGACGAACTAGAAATGGTAAACTCAATGATTTCGGACGTTTGCGAGAGGGTAGGTTACAGCGAGATAATCAATCATTCTGGAATGGATGTCTCCATAGAGGGAATTGCATGCCACAATACAAGAAGAGGGACAGCTGGATCTAAGGAATCACTAGACGAGTTAAGGAAATCTGTTTTGAAATCCGTCGAGGGCATGAATCTGGCAGATAAATCAGAGAAGCAACATAGGATTGAGGTAATGAAATCAAGATCCAGATTTATACACGGCACAGACTCTTGGCTAGAGGGAAGTACAGTTTCTGGTAGATTGCCAATACTGAGTATTTCCAGAGATGGGGAGCAACTCGCCAGGTGGAACCCGCGAGATGGGAGATTCGCGTTCTCGAAGAAGTCTCTTCCACTCCTCCACGACAGTGGGTGCTTCCCAACGGTCAGTATCTTGGAAAACCACGATTGGAAGGGAGACATATTCCCAACAAATCTTGAGTCTGTATCCGGTGAAATTAGATCGGGGGAAGAAATTATGGTAACTCAAAATGGGGCACTGATAGGAAGTGCTAGAGCAGTAGCACCCGGTTGGGAATGGCCATCTGGGCCAGGTAGGCTCGCGAAAGCACGCCATAGACTGTGAAAAATAAGCTACTGTATTTACGTAGTGGTTAAAGAGGAAGAGCAGGTCGCGGCCCTCAGGGAATCTGTTATGTCACGCATGCACTCTGGGGGAAAAGGCTCCAGCGGATCATCAAAGCCATTCGCCACTGAGGTCCCAAGTTGGTCGGAATCGGATAAGAAAGTCATCGAGTCCCACATTTTAGATCTCAACAAAGAGGGTCACTCAAATGCTATGATAGGTACAATTTTGAGAGATCAATTTGCAGTTCCCGATGTTCGTCTAGCTACAGGTGAGAGAATTTCCCAAATTCTCTTAAGAAATGGCATCTCTCCAAATTACCCAGAGGACATGATGAATCTGATGAGAAGGGCTCAGGGACTCATCGATCACCTCGGAAATAATCCCAAGGATAAGCATAATCGCAGGCAACTGGAGCTATGTGAATCAAAAATAAGGCGTCTAGCCAGCTACTACAAAGGTGTAAACAAACTAGATGCAGATTGGCAGTACAAGAGGGATCAGTTGAGACTGATTGTAGAATAATCCTCACTATACAAATCCAACAAACTCGGCGCATTAGTTATGAGGGACCTCATTTCCACTGACTTGTTCACGGGTGTTGAAGAGACAATCAGAACAGGGATCTCGCAACTAATGGAAAAAAGACAAAGAATTTCCATAATTTCTGATGCTAATCTTCTGGGAGCACTATCAATAGCGCCTCTTGAGGCCTCGTTTATCGACTCTAATTTACCATATATGAGAAGAATCGGTAGTATCAATTATTCTGTTCCTGAAAACTCAATAATCATTCATAATAACGGTGGAGAAAAGGGAGTTTCATGGGACAACGAAAAAAATATATTATCGATAAGTGAAACATTGTCTCCCGCACTATCGGGACATCTGGGAGATGACAAGATAGGGCCACTTACTACAGTCGCCATGTGTCACTCAATCGCTCAATTGATATCTCCGTCGGGAGTATTAGTTAGGAAAATTAGGCCATGGGCGATATCTGGTAATTGGATTCATGCTTGTATGGATATGACATACGATCCAGTCTATGTTTCCTTGAAGGAATTGCTTACTTTAGAGGGCACAATAAGAGTAGTCCCACTACCTGAGGTTCCTAGTCCTAATGTGGAAAGTTTAGATTTCATAGATGAAAACTCGTTGATTGATATTTCAGGCAGATGGGACTCCATGGGCGAGGAAGGAAGAGCGAGATCTCTATCGCACCTCTGTAGAGGGGCTCTCGATTCCACATCCCCCTCTACATCGAGACTAGAGGAGATAGTATGGAACTGTATCTTGGCTTCTGGTTGGCAAGTTGATTTAGCCAGCCAAATAAGAGCATCTCCAATAATCTGGAAGAACAGAAATCCCAAGATAGCTGCATCTGAAGCAATAGATATGCTTCTTAGATTTGGCAGACTCTAGTCACTCTTCTATTCTAATTACACTGTCACAACCACTACAGCTAATTCTTAGAGGACGAACGTCTGACTCCACAGCAACACTCATACCACAAGATGGACAACTAATTCGGGGATAGTTGGGGCTCCTGCTCTCATCAATCCTAAGTTTGGGAGAGAGCAAAGAGATTGGCAGTACAAGTAGAAGGCTAAATGCCACTATCCCAAGGACCATCTGCATCGGAAGCCCAAGGAAATAAATTCCAAAAGAGAGAACGCCAAGAGCTGTGACCGTAATCATAGTGGGGAATCTTGTTCTATTCCTAGTCATAGTCATTCCCAAGCCTATGGACAAGCTCAGTACCAATACCATCATTCCGGATCCCAATAAAACACTGAATAGCCCATTTCCTGTTGGTACGAACTCAACTCTAAATGACTCTTCGATATCTAGATCTGTACTCTCCACAGATAGGGTTTCAGATACAATCCACCTCCTGTGAGAATAGTCGATTCCGCTCGCTGTAACAATTCCTATATCGGTGAGCATGGATCCCTGCAAAGTAGCATCAACCGAGATTTCTGTCCAGTACTCTTCAGCAGTAGACTTGGCAAAGGTTTCGATCAGTAGTTGCCTATCTCCTTCCATTACCGGGTAAGAAGTAGAGATTCTAATCGTTACAGTTTCGGAACTGAAACCGCTCGTTCCCCCAAGATCGATTGATATCTCAGTTGGTCCCAATTCAATAGGGTCAACACCAATTATCGACTCAGATTCAATGAATAGTCCATTTGAAAGGAATGATCTCAAATCAGCGTTTGACCCTCTCAGATATCCTGTAAGCGCCATTAACTCGGAACTATCTACCATTTTATTATTGAAATCCGAGTCAGGAACAGAGTCAGAGTACGAGTTTAGATTTCTCCACCAACTACTGGAGCCAAGACTGGAGTTGCCAATGTTGTCTAGGCCCCACCTCATCCACTGTGACATAGAGCCATCAAACTCGAGTGAGACATCCTTTCTAACCTCGCTTCCATCCCAATCAGCGTCAATTGAAACCAATATCGCCGACCCACCTGTTCTAAGGGGCTCACTCGCAGGATACCAGGATCCACCTCCCCCATCGTCATCCCCGGCTTCAATGAAATGAGACATGTTTGCACTGATCTGTAATCCATTCTGGGGCTCTAATGTGAATTCAGCTAAGAAAGACCCACTGTCTACTCCTGCAGGCAAACTCCATACGAATGTTACTTCAACGCCCCCTTCGACTAGTGTGGCCACTGGCTTATCTGTTACCGCTACATTCTGGACCTCAAAAGTACCCGAGGATGATGACCACATCCTGTCGTCGAATCCAGAAGATAGAAGAATGGGGAAATATACAAGATTCCCACTTACGCTAGCCTCCTTCATTTCAATCTCCACTAGCGGGAGTTTAACCGATATACTGGAAGCTTTATCATTGCTACCCCAATGGAAAATTACACCTGAGTCGTCCCCGGGTTGATTGAAGCCCAATAACTGTACGATAAGTCTCACTTCTACCTCGTCATCCTCTCGAACATCCCCTGATTCCACACTAATTACTGATTGGACGTCTCCTTCGCCGGTAAGATAAGGCTCAATTCCAGAGGTTCCTCCCTCATAGAAAGACCCGCCAATCCTGACCTCAACTGTTATGTTGATATTAACCCCGACCGCACCCTGGACCTCATAATGAATGTTGAATTCCCAGTCCCCAGAGGGATATTCCCCATCAATCCCCCAATCTACCCCCCATGTTCCAACCTCAATAGGTTGCAGAACTTGATTCACTAGTTTGGAATTTCCTTCATCGGTTTCTGACTCAAATGGAGTAAGTATGCCAGAATCTGGGTCTCCTTTCAAAAATAACTCAAAATTTTCTCCTGAGCAACAGCTCCCCTGTTGTGCTGAGACGTTGATAACCGGACCTAAAATGGTCAACAAAAAAACCAATACGATCGAGGCGGGAACAAACCTATTGCGTACGCCCATGATGTTGACATCACGTTGAACATCTTGAACTCAACCCTTCCGAGGGCGAAACAAAGTCAATTTTGCCCGAACCTCAGATTACCCGTGTAGCCATATCAATGAGACTCTATTACTTTCTGAGATTTCTTCGACCATAGCGAATCCCATCCTCTCAAGCTGAAGACATTGTCCAGTTAAAATTTCAATATTCTCAATTACTCCCTCTGCGCAAACAATTTCATTGTCGCGGGGGATTATCATTTTGGCCTCTGTTGAGTTCTTTGAAGAAACCCAATGGATTATAGGTAGATTGCCAGTTCTTTCCTTGGACACAATAAATGCACTATCTCCCTTTATGTCGATATCTGCAAAGTCTTTCAGCCTAACCAATCCCTCTGAATAGTCATTTTCAGAGATAAATATCGATCCAGTGCCCAGGTCCCACTCTCTAACTCCCATTTCGGGGACATCCGGATGCCTTCTGATTGAAATCAGACCCATATCATCTATATCTCCGTCTCCTACCAGTTGCAACTCTCTAGGATTCTCGATAAATGACCTCCTTTCTGAATATCTATCTACGATCTTCGAATTCTTAGACTCTATACTTTCCATTGGTATTGAAATGTCCTTCTGGGTCAAACCTAACTCTATCCAGAACTCCCTCAGCGCCTGAGGTGAAAATCCCCTTCTCCTCAGCGCGGACACAGTAGGTAACCTGGGATCATCCCAACCAGAGAAATCTCCTTTTTCTATGGATTTCCTGATTGATGAAGTAGAGAATCCGCCAAAGCCTAGTAACTTCACCCTTCCCCAATAAAGTGTTTCGGGATAATCCCAGCCCAGGAGCTCATACAGGAGTTTCTGCTTTCTGGTACTGTCCATTAGGTCCTTCCCCCTTATGATGTGTGTTACCCCTTGTAGGTGATCTTCTACAGCACTCTGAAAATCTAATAACGGCCAAACCTTGTATCTATCTCCTACTATCGGATGAGTATTATGCTGAATTCGTAATGCTGGCCAGTCCCTAAGTGCAGGATTGGGAAGCTCAAGATTAGTCTTCACTCTAACTACAGCATCGCCTTCATTGATATCTCCAGAAAGCATCAGTTTCCACTCTTGAATGCTGTCTTCTGCCTTCTTGCCCCTACATTTACATGCTTCCTTCGAGTCTCGGAGCTTTTTGAATTCTGAAGCCGAACACCTGCAGACATAACAGATGCCCTGTGAAATCATCTCCTTAGCAGACTCTAGATAGGTCTCCATTCTGGAACTAGCCCTAATGACTAAATCTGGTTTCATCCCAGAAATCCACTCAAACTCTTCCTCGATCATCGAATAGGCAGAATCTAACGGTGGCTTAACCTTTGTATCTGTATCATCAAATCGAAGTATGACCTTGCCAGAATACTTTTTTGCAAATTCTGAGTTAATTACAACTCCTCTTGAATGACCTATGGATAATGGCCCATTTGGGTTTGGGGCAAACCTCAAAATTACCTCTTTTCCATCCGTTACCTCAATATCAGGCAATCCCACCTTCTTCTTCTGTTTTTCACGCTTTAGAGCCTCTGGATTAGTCTCCTTGAGAATCTCTCTAATATGGCCTAGGCCGTGATTATTGGCTAACATATTTGCTTCATCAACCTGCATAGAAATAATGGGAACAAGATCTTTGGCATTCCCTCTCAACTCAGGAAATTCTGAAAGTAGTCTTCCCAGTACACTACCAGATTTGCCAGAACCATTGTATTCTACTGCGTTCTGTAAAGCATACTTACGTATAGCAGAGAATATCCCAGGCTCCCACTCATCTTCATCTACCACACACTAACCACATCAGTCACCCCTATTTGTGATTGCCCTCTATCCAATGCTGAATATTAGTTTGAGAAGAAATACCTTTGCTCAGATGTCTAATTGGTACCTGGGTACCATGCATTTCCTGCCACGCTCTTCTCACAGTAGACCATGTCCATCTCAGGCAGTCGTGAGGATTTTTTCCAGCAATTAACTCATTTATCGACGATCTAGTTTTTGGGTCAGAGGGATATCCAGAACCTAAATCAATGCCAATTTCTTTGGATAATTCATGCATGGCATTATCCCTGGTTACCTTTGCTACTATGCTGGATGCACCAACCAATGTATTGGATGAGTCCATCGAGTGCTCAGATATTATCCTCCAGTTGCTCCATGAAGGTCCCAATTTTGATTTTACATTGTTACCGAATCTTTCCTGATTTACATCACATGCATCTAAAAAAATACATCCAGACTCATCATTGTCATTGGAATTTTTTATTGCTTCAGAAAATAAAGTCACTTCTAGTTCATTCAGATTAGAGACAGAATTATTATGATCTATTCTGAAAGGTTCACACTCAATAATCCCTATGCCCCAACTCCTCTCAATTGCCTCCTGATGGATTAGCTTGTAGATTGATTCTCTCCTACTCTTGGAAAGAGCCTTCGAGTCTATGGCTCCGATTTCTCTCAAAATGTTGTAATCATTTGAAGGAATGGATATCGCACATACTATCAGAGGCCCAATTACCGGCCCCCTGCCAGCCTCGTCAACACCTATGGAGTACTCAGTCATATCTCTAAGTCAAAGTCAGAAGGGACTTGATTATCACTGATATTTTCTTCAGAAACCAAGCCTTTATCATCAATATCTAAGATTTCATTGTCAGGATGAAGAATATCCTGTTCCCCGAGCTTGTCGGCTATTCTAAAGGCCTCTTCAATGTCAGAATCCTCTTTGGAACGATCCAATAAATCACCAGCTTCGTTAACTATTTTCTCATCAACCAAATCAAAAACCTCACTCTCAGGCCTCCCTTCTCCACCAAAGAAATCCCTCTCAAACTCCTCAATATTGATTTTAGGACTTTCAATAATCTCTGCAATCGGGGAACTCTTTCTCACAAATTTTGCAAGCCAATCATCCCCTTCAGTAATAGTTTGTTCATCCTCACGGGGATTGCCTATTTTCAACGCCCACATGACGCCATATATTCCCACAACTACTACAGCCATTATCATAATAGGCTCTAACCAATTATTAAGAAGAGGGATAATCCAATCTTCCGCGAGAGCCTGCTCTCCATCTTCTGGCAGGGACTCTCCCTGAATTATTACTGGAATGGAATCAATAAAAAATATGCTAGGCTCTAAGAAAGACCTCGTCTCCAAAGTAAGGTTTGCCATGGTTTCAGTCGGAGCTGATTCAGGGACTTGCATCCATCCGATAATATCTACTGAATCATTTTTATTTACAGGATATATCTCCAAATATCTAGATGACTCGGAGACATTGATTGAGGGGAACGACTCTGAAATCGTAATTCCAAAATCTGTCAGAATACTTGAATCAATAGATGCAGTAAAGCCATCAACCCCATTGCCAAGATTTGTCATTGTCCAAATAGCTGTTATGTTATCATCCTCTTTTAGTTGATATGACATTTCCATTTTCCATGAGTATATGGTTCCAGAATTGAGATTGAAATTGACATAACCAGGGGACCAATCGTCAATGATCATTAAGATGGTAACTTCGGCAAATAAATCGGAGGAAGCACCCTCGGTAACACTGCATGAAATGGTCATAGATTCTGATGGAGACCCGGGTTGGAGGGAAATAATATCGTTTCGATAATCAACAGTTGCCCATTCTGGAAGGCCCAATACATCCAGACTAAAATCTAAATCTCCATCTCCAGTGTTTGTAATCGTAACCTCCATTTCACAATAACCCCCGGGAAGTACTTTTACCATGGAACAACCGTCCTCTGATATCGATATAGTACCGCCAATTCTGGGTACTATATTCACGATATGAGATGCCGATGAAATACTCTCTGGCGATTCAGGACTAGAAACTAGTATTTCAAAATACAAAGCGCCTTCAACACCTCCCGGAGAGAATATCTGGACCTTCACAGCTCCTGTTGAGTTGGGGGGGAGATCTGAGACCCTCCATCTCTCGATTATCGAAGCACTCCAGTTATCTGTCTCGAAGTAGTCTCCGGGAGCTGTAATCATACTCCCGTTCTCATCCAAGGCTACAATCTCAACATCAAGACTCCTAATGCTATTACCAGTATTCCTGACAATCGTTTCTAGTGTTAGGACACCTCCAGGTATAATCGAGGAAACTCCTCCGCCCTGAACTATCTCAACGCCCTCATAATAGCCATACCTCATCGAAAAGTTATACCAGTCAAGTATCTCTCCTTGGTCTGATGCTATTGACATACTCACCTCATGTAGGGAATTGGACAGCGGAAGACCTTCAAAAACCGGCGGAGAAGTAATCGAGAAGTGGACCCAATAAATCTGATCAGGCGTTACAGCGTATTCTCTACCGGCTTCAGGAGAGTCTTGTGAATCCCAAGATATATCCCATCCAGAAGGCCCGTCAATCGACAAAATGACATTCGATTCATTATCCAAATTACTACTGAAATTCACATTTATTCCGATACTTGAATCGGGATCGATTCCAAAAATTGAACCCGAATCAGATGCAAAAGAAACTCCTTGATGAATTTCAGAATAAAATATTTTTTTATCTTCTAGTTGAACAATATCTTGCGGTGCTGATGAGCAGAAAACGAGTAAGAGCAGAACCGGAACCACTCCCAAACGCACATTCACGTGCTTGGTAGTGAGAGCTCCCATATTACTTGTGCCTGTAGAATTTACAGGATTATTAGCCATCTTATTCTGGGTTAGTGGATAGGATCCTTTACCATCTTCGAAATTATATCAATATCAAATTCGCCAGCGTGAATGGGCGTCCTCAAGCCGAACAAACTCATTATTTCTGGCGAAACCTCTCCGAACTCTCCAATTTCATAGTCTTCGATAAGCACTCTCGCACCTCTGCCATTGATCCACGGGCCCCTGCCTTCAGCCACAGGCTCAAAGGAAACTGAAGAAGGGGGGGCACCTAGGTCCCTCAAGAGTGACTGAACTATTCCTTTGGCGGTTGAGAATCCCGCTCCTGATTCGGCGCAGGCCCAAGAAACTCTTGTTTTGTTGTCTCCCCCATGAACGACCTCCCCAAGTTCGTAAACTCTCTGAGGTAGCTCGTGATGCCTATTTGATGCTAGCAGATTCATTAATGATGGGAATATATACTGCCTGAGTATTGTATGATCAACCGTAATTGGATTAGAAATCACTGTGGCTTCTGATATCATCGGCCACCTAGTCTTCTCAAATTGATCCCCCTCATTAGAAAGAGTCAGACTCTGAATCTCTTGAAGGCCGACTGACCTCATGCTCATCCTTATTCTCCTGTGGAGATTAGATGATTTTAGCGGCGAAGCATCGATATGAACTGAAGATAGAATATCTGGCATATTTTCATATCCAAATCCTATTGCAATATCCTCCACAATATCAACAGGATGCATGATATCACTGCGCCATCTAGGCATGGAGAAGACGTGCTCTCTTTCTCCCACCACGCAGTCGGACCATCTCTCTGCCCTTTCAGATCCATTTGTAATTGTCCTAGATTCCAGTAATAATCCTCCCATTCTTCGAATCGCTCTACCAATTTCAGAATCACTAAGCTCCATACCCAGGATTTTCTCGATAAGTCTGTTAGGAACCCTGTAGGTTTTAGCCCCGAAGTTAGGTGTCACCTTTACTGAACCATCTCTACCGCGTACCTCTACACTTTCGACTGCACCTCCCAATTCTGATAATGATAATGAAACCAATAGGAGGCAGGTTTCACACGCTATCTCATCAAAACCTGTTACATCAATGAAGAAATCATTAGTGCCTTCACTAACGGTTGTATGATTTCCATTGATGATGGGGGGGAACGAAATGACCTCATTGTTAGAATCGAGGATAATCGGATATGTCTCCAAGCCATCCATGAGTTTCGAGTACTCAATTCCTTTTGGGTGACTATCCAAAATTTCAGAGATGCTCATGACATCCTTGGAGGCTAATGGCTCAAAGGAAAAATCGCCTGAAACAGCCTCATATCTGAATGGATGGTCTAGTTTTGATAGATCATGAACACCAATCGATGCAAGTGACCTCTTCCTCCCCAAGGTCATGTGTAGCTTCTCTTGGTGATCCATAAGGGACTGTATGAATGAGTCCCTTTCAGAAGCACTATTACCGGTATTTACTCCTCTGACTACGGCTCCCATTATTATCGGTCTAATTCCCTCTAAATCTCCATCCACATTTATCCTGATACCACTGTCCGAGACCTCTATTGAGGAACTTCCTGTATCGTCTCCCTGAAATGACCTAACTGCTCTGGCCATGGTTTCATGACTGAGTAGATCCGGACGATCAGGAAACACCTCAATTTCAATATCATCATCATCATTTAACTCGACTGGACAACCCATCTTGGGCAATAAATCAGACAAATCATTTTGGTTATGGATCGCCCCATTGATCTCTTGAATCCTTTTCAACATAGAATGTCTCAAAGTGATTGTCGGCATTATAGAACCTCAGTTTCCCAGCCACATCGGAAGAGGCCTTTCAAAGCCAATTAGCCTGAGTCCGCTGATCGCTGCAGTTTCCATATCCTTGGCTCTTAATATTCGCCTACCGACGTTATGAAAATTTGATAATCCTGCTTCTTTCATTATTCCTACGATCTCGGGAATAATAGTTTCTGAAATGTCTGAAATTTTATTCTCCTCATCAATCGGACCAACGACGAATGAGCATCCAGAAGCTCTGACGATGATCAAATCTTCTGCAGAGGGTTGCTTCTCAAGCTCTACGCCAATGATTCTTCCCTGGGCGTCCAATCCCATTGCTCTCGAGGCCAAACCAATCCTTGGTAATGCCGCTGCCGCTCTTCCTCCTCCAGGAGTTGCCAAAGAGACTATGGCGCCATCTAAATCAAGATCAACTACCAACCTGAAAAGTCCCTCTATCCTATCAGCTCCATCTCTAAGGAGGATTAGCGATGAGCTATTCAAATGACTCGACAATGAGACCATTATAGCCTCTATCTCAGCATCATTCATAGGTGGTAAACTCTGTAAATCTAGTACAATCCCAGCAATCCCTCTGGCATTGTCTGGAAATTCTGCAAGCTCCTTCTCGCCTACTATCAATAGATCGCCCTCGTTCGGCCCCGTAGCGACAATACCTGGAATTCTAATTTGCCCATCCGGATAAGTCAAGCCTCTGGGGGACCTAATGATCCAAGGGACTGGTAATTTCAAAATCTCCTCGTCAGAACCAACCGGAATCACACTTATGGAGGTATCAATTATTGAGTAATCAGGAATTCTATCTGAACTGGAAGGACTAATCCCTATTCCATCAAAGCCTTCGGATACCCATCGCTTGGGCTTGATACATCCCATCGTAGATTCCTCATCTGGAACCAAAACCAATGCGTCTTCCTCAAGGGAAAGACCTAGTGGCTCTAGGAAATCTTCCAGCTCAATGACTTCTTTATTCGTTATCGATCTCATCATCGAACCCTTTCCGGGAGGTGGACAACTGCCTGCAATAATCACTCTACCCCCCTTCATACCTAAACCAGGGTCAGGTCCAACGGAACCCATGACAATCAAAGTTCCCCCTGACATTCCCGATCCAGCTCCAGAAGAGGCTTGTCCTCTGACGACTACTATTCCTCCTTTCATCCCCGCACAGGCATCCTTGCCAGCAGAGCCCATAACTGTCACACTTCCCCCACTCATATTCATTGCCAGCCTGTCTCCAACATCCCTCTCCACAACAACTCTGCCATCAGATTGAAATGCGGCCAGCATTGACTCGCAACTCCCCTCAATATTCAGGGTACCTCCTCTATTCATCGCTCCAACGCACTCTCCTAGATTACCGAGAAGAAGTACTCTAGAACCCATGGGAAGATGAGTAAGTACACCAAAGTCGCCGTCTCTAGGCTTAGTGTCCCCACCGGATCCATAACCGATTTTTACCAAGCGATCTTTGTCCATCGCCTCAGGCAACATTCTGGCGATTTCTCTATTGAGTTTGACACTCCTTGAGGTCTGGTCCCTCATCGCCACATCACTCCGAGTCTAGTAATGGTCTTCATTGTGACGGACATTTTTCATCTGTTGATAAATAGCTTAGTTGAGTTATCTTGATAGAGCATCGGCTAGAGGGGTTAATGTTCAGGGGTTAGTATGGCACGAGTGAAAGTAGCTATCAATGGGTATGGGACAATTGGAAAGAGAGTTGCGGATGCAATAGACGCACAGGATGATATGGAGATTGTGGGAGTAACCAAGACAGGTCCAAGCTTCGGTTGTGAGATGGCAGCTAAGAAGGGATTTGACCTCTATTGTACATCTGACGACAAAGACATGATTTCTAACTTCGAGAATTCTCATTTTGTTTGCAAAGGTGGCCTCACAGATCTGCTTTCCAAATCCGATGTAGTCATAGATTGTTCTCCAGGAAAAATGGGTGCAGCTAATCTCAAAAAGTACCAAGAGGCTGGAGTAAAGAGTATATTTCAAGGAGGGGAGAAACACTCACTGACCGGACTTTCTTACACATCTTGCGCAAATCATATGGAAAATTTCGGGGCAGAAACAACAAGGGTTGTTTCTTGTAATACCACAGGACTCTCCAGAACACTGGTGCCATTGTATGACTTGTGCGGATCTCTGAAAGTAGAATGTACAATGATCAGAAGAGCGGCAGATCCAGGCGACTCGAATAGAGGCCCCATTAACGCTATAAAACCGGTTTTGAAGGTACCCAGCCATCACGGACCGGACGTGATGACAGTAAAGCCAGAAATCGAGATCAATTCGCTTGCAGTGGCAGTACCAACAACGATAATGCATGTCCATGCAATCATTGCCGATCTTCCAGAGAATCACGGCCTCACCACCGAAACAATTCTGGACATATGGAACGAAACTCCGAGAGTTATCGTGATGAACGGCCAGGGCAATAGGATTACAACCACTGCCGAGGTAATGGAGATGGCCAGAGATATCGGAAGAAAATGGGGAGATCTGCATGAAATTTTTGTCTGGGAGGATGGAGTAAGACTAATCGGAAATAGACTGTATTATTTCCAAGCAATCCACCAAGAGAGTGATGTGATCCCTGAGAATGTAGACTGTGTGAGGGCTCTAATGAAACTCGAGGGAAGCTGGACCGAAAGTGTCACCAAGACAGACCAAGCAATTTCCCGATATTACAATATTTGAGCTTTTTCACGGCTTTTTAGTCATAATCGGTTGTGATTATTCTATAATCAGCTTAGGTTAACTGTCAAAAGGCTGGTTAGGTTCCGAAGGAACCATGTATGCAAGGAAATCAACTTTCCTTGTCCTTACTGTTTTGTTGTTCTCTTCATGGTCGGGAATGGTTTCCGCCTCCCCTCAAGGTACAGATTCGATTCAATCTCCAAACCACGATAACTATCATTTTGAAAAATGGTCACCTCTGGAATTTGCCTCAGAGCATGTACACCAAATTAGGCAAACTTCAGGATTAATACATTCTCCGTATGGCTCATTTGACCCGCTTATGGATGAATACCCAACCTTTGGAGCAATGAATACCGGCGATTATACCTACTCAGATAGGCCAGTCTTTGTGATCCAATCCGAAAGCTCTGACATTTCGGGAATATCTTCCTCAGTGGAAGAGGTAGGAGGCGCAATACTGGATTACATGCCCGATAGTGCGCTTCTTGCGAGGCTACCCGTAGATGTTGATGCTGACAATTTCTTAGTTTCTCTGGCCAACGTAAGGTGGTCGGGGCAAATGCCAGATATCTGGAGAGTGTCTCCTGAAATCCTAGGTAACATGTACTCCCCTTCATCACAATTAAATCTGCAGATTTTACCAGCTAACGACCTAACAATAGAAGAGCTGATATCTCTCGAGAGGGACCTATCCCTGATTTCCGGTTATGATCAATCAACCAATTGTGACGCGTGGCTGTGTACGGTTGAAAGTGTTGATTCGATCTGGATTCCTCTATTATCAAAAGATTGGAGAATTTTGCACATCCAAACCACAAGCATAGCATCGGTATACAATAGTGTGGCTAGGGACATATCCGGCGTACAAGGGGCATATGAGCAATCATCAATATCCCTGGACGGAACAGGTGAGGTCATTGCTATTTCAGACACCGGCCTAGATGAAGACCATGGTGATTTCGACGGAAGAATAAGATCAGTATACAGCCAATTTGGTCCAGATAATGATAACTCGGACTTACTTAGTGGTCACGGAACCCACGTAGCCGCAACGCTCCTAGGAGACGGCTCCGGTCAATCGTCCGCACTAGGTATGGCACCTGGAGCAACATTTCACATGTACACTCACGAGTCTCAAAGTGGCTTTTTCGGTATTTATGGCTCATTATACGGTCTATTTACACACTCATGGAATCAGAATGCTAGGATACATACCAATAGCTGGGGCACAACAAACTTAGGCAATTACAGTCAGACATCTTCCAATGTAGATGATTTCGTAAGCGACTATCCCGCCTATATGGTCCTATTTTCTGCCGGTGATATTGGAGGTACTAATGATTCTGGCATCACCCCTCCGGGTACCTCCAAGAATGCTCTAACAGTGGGTGCTTCTACAACTGGGTCTTATGGCTCAGAGCCTTCGGGAAGTGTGGTTTCTTTCTCATCACAAGGACTGACCAATGATGGCAGAATAAAGCCAGAAATTGTTGCACCCGGAGTCCTCATTTGCTCGGCAAGAGCCCAAGAAGCAACTCTGGTCGATGGGCAATCCTGCTCCGGATTAACGCATGATGACGGCACTACGCCACTTTATGTCGCGATGAACGGAACTTCAATGGCAACACCTGTTGTAGCTGGAGCCTCTGCACTTGTCCGACAGTTCCTGAGGGCAGAAGGAATCAGCGAGCCTAGGTCTGACCTGATTAGAGCAATTCTAATCAATGGGGCAGAAGATATCGGAGATAGTAATGTGCCAAACCCGTCTGAGGGGTGGGGACAACTATCACTCGACAACAGCCTCTTCCCAGTGTCCGAAAATGGAGTGGAAATGGATGTGATGTATGATTATTCAAGAGAGCTTTTTCCAGGTCATGGATTCACCTACACATTCGATGTAAGTCCAGGCGCAGGACTAGATGCTACTCTGGCTTGGAATGACCTAAAGGGATCATCAGTCGCAAATCAGTCGGCATCTCGTTTAGTTAACGATCTTGACCTTTCTGTTACTGCTCCTGATGGGACAATTTACCTTGGAAACGAATTCATATCTGGATTCAGTGTATCTGGTAACTCCAAAGATTCTCTGAACAATCTAGAAAGGGTAAAAATTCAGGATGCCTCGCCCGGTGTATGGACTGTTAGAGTAGGAAACTCGGGGGGGGATACTCAGGGCTACTCTTTGGTATTCTCGGCTGTAGCGAGTGAGATTAGTGAGGCTGATTTGACTGTTTTCGAAGGTTCTATATCAACTTCGGTTCAAAATCCACTGCAGGGCGACACAATTCTAATTGAGGCCGCTTGGGGCAATCAAGCTACCGCAACAGCATCACATTATGACGTGGAAATCCACGATGTGACCACTGGAAACCTACTACACACCTCAAGAAGATCGCCAATTACAGGAGGTGGACTTGACTCACTCTCGTTTCCCTATTCGTTCTCATCAACAGGTGAGCACATACTCAGACTATCCCTTGATTCATCTTCAGAGATATACGAGTTGAATGACGAGGTCAGTGGCATCAACAACAACATAGCTGAGATAATAGTAGAGGTTTCTCAAATAGGAGTAAGAATTACTCCTTTGTTGGAAAATGGAAATCTGCCATCCAATCCATTGGAATTTGAAGATTCAAGAACTAGAAGCATGAATCCGAGGGAGACCAACTCTGTATACTTCCCTCTGGAACTTAGAAATGAAGGAACCTCTACTATATCCGTTCAACTCAGCGTTTCTCCGGTAAATATTGTGTCAGAAAATGGGGTCTTGCAACCACCATCTGATGAATGGTGGAAAATCCTCAATCAGACAGGACCATGGGAACTTGGGCCGATGGGTAGTGAGGGAGATAGGATTGTGATTGAGCTAAATCTAACTGCTCATCCTCAATCCACCTCCTCGTCCCTTCCAGGAGAGGTTTACGCCCTTCCAGGCACGTTTGTAACCGATTTGAATCTATTTGACGTAAACGCTCCCACCGTGAATAATGTAATCAGACTGGAAGCTGAGGTGGACAGAATCGAGGGCCTGGTCACAGTTCTAGCTGGAGAAGGAGGTGCAGAGGCCGAACCGGGACAGTGGGCATCCTTCTCTCTTGCAGTAGGAAATGATGGGAATGGCCCCACCCGATACATGGTATCTTGCACAACTGAAAATTCATGGCCAGTGAATATCTGGGATTCTCAGTCCTCAGAACTCCTTACAGACCCCATAGGCAGGTTACTATACACTACCCTACCAATAAAAATTCGGGTTCCGAAATTACCGAACGGTGAGCCCGCGGCGGGAAGTGTTGAGGATGTGACATGCGTGACTGAATCTGTCAACGATCCTTCTTTGAGTATTTCCAACACCGTATCCGTACTCGTTCTGGCCAATGATGACTTCGTAACAGATATATTTTCAGATTCTGGTAACCCTCTAGGTCCGTTGGCATTAGCTTCCGATAGGGCCGTGATAAACGGAGATATGGTGACTACGATATTAGAAGTCAGCAATAATGGTAATATCCCGATGACCTTTGAAGTAGATGCCTTCTCTTCCCTCAACACCTGGCCGATTCAGATTGTTCACGAGGAAGAGGAATCAATGGATTCTATTTCAGTTGAAATATTATCAGGCCAAGTAGCAGTTTTCCAGATTAATACTTTAGTTCCAATGGCGGCCCAAATGGGAGAGTCCAATACAATCACAACGAGGGTGACACACATCGGAGGAAATACGATTTCGAATGGGACCAAGCTAGTTGTCAGAGAACTTGCAGAACTCGATATTTCTGGAGACTCCTCTATATCCGCAGCCCCTGGATTGACTGGAGTAGCTAATATCATGATTCAGAATTCTGGCAATGTTGATTTGGTAGTGTCCCTTACTCTTGGTACCATACCTTCGGATTGGTCCGGCGGATTCATGACTGCTGGAAGTTTCGCAATGAACATGAATCAGCAGGCTGTCGTTTCTGTCGCTTTAGAGCTACCAGGCGCCGTTCCTGCAGGCCCTCAGGAAGAATCGATTCCAGTCATAATTGAATATACTACACCTGCCTTGGTGACACATTCCGAAACTGTTTGGCTAGAAGTTTTTGTCCTATCGTCCGCATGGCTAGATCTATCTGTTCCAGATGACACTGTAGAAGGAGTATCATCCGGGAATCCTGCTACTTTCGACATTACCTTGCAGAACATCGGTAATTCTCAGACTGAAGTCTCCGTCGAGGTAGACGGTGATGAGAATTGGAGATTTGATGTCGACCCCTCATCAGCAGGGACGATAGAGCCCGGAGAATCGATTTCCATAGAGGTAGTAGCAAACCCAGGGGGGAATGCAGAATATGGTATTGTTGGGTTGGACGTTTTTGCAAATGGTACCGGGCAAATCGAGGTTTCAACTAATGCTTACCTAAAATTGCAAGTCAGCAAAGCAAGGGAATCCACAGAGGGACTCATACCTTCATGGGCCATAGGATTGATCTTTATTGTCGTAGTTTCAGTATCTGCTACACTGATTGTCAGGGCGAGAAGGTCTTCTTCTCTGGCGGCACGCCCCGATGAAGAACTGATTCCACCCGGATCAGCACTACTTACTGGCTCAACAAATGAGAGAAGAGCGGCCGCTTTGGAGACTAGCGCTTCAGGAGAAGTCCTCACTGGTACTGTATCCGAACAAGAACTTAATGAAGCAATATCTTCATCATCACTCCCCTCACTAAATATTGAAAAGACACCTGAAGGAGCTCCTCCCCTGCCACTTTCAGGGCTTCCAGAAGGATGGACAATGGAGCAATGGGTAGCTTACGGTAATATGTGGTGGGAACAAAACCGTCCGTGAGCGTTATCAGTGTTAGCCGCTTGGGATGCCCATGTCTGCAATCTCTAGACAAGCACCTTCCATCATACTATTCGGCCCTCCAGGTGCCGGCAAGGGAACTCAAGCAGTGAGGATTAGCCATACTACCGGTAAGCCACAGATCTCCACTGGTGACATGCTCAGAGAAGCAGTGAGAGAGGGTACTGATTTGGGGAATGAAGCTAAGGGATATATGGATCGTGGATTGCTGGTCCCAGATTCCATAATCATCGGCCTGATATCTGAGAGGCTCAAGCGTTCGGACGCCTCAGAGGGGGTTCTCTTTGATGGATTCCCGCGAACCATCGCCCAGGCCGAGGAATTATCCAGCATAGCTGAAGTGTCACTGGTAATTATGATACAAGTTCCCGATGAAGATATCGTGGAGAGAATAGTTGGAAGAAGAATGGATCCTGAAACAGGAGATATTTACCATACTAAATTCCGACCAGCTCCCCCCGAAATACTCCCTAGGCTTATCCAGAGAAAGGATGACAATGAGGAAACTGTAAGAAGTAGGCTTAACGCATACCATCAGCAGACAAAACCCTTGTCAGAATGGTATTACAAATTGTCCGAAAAGACAAATCTGAGAGTAATCTCAGTAGATGGAAGAGGTAGCATAGATGAGGTTGCAGAATCAATCAACCTAGAGCTGGAGGTGCTTTGATTGTCGGGGAGGTTCCGCAGAAGGTCAAATCTGAAGAAGGCACTAGCTACAGAAGCAATTAACGATTTACATCACGTTATGAAAGAAAGCAACGATCAGAGTCTTTCTGATGCTTCTGCTAGATTAATCCTAAGAATAGGTAAAAAATACGGAGCTAGAATGAAAAATTATACGGGTATAGCGGTATGCAGGTCATGTAAATTAGCGATGGTTCCTGGAAGGAATTCCACAGTTAGGATTCGTTCCAAATCAATCAAGTATACTTGTGGAGTATGCGGTAGAACCAAGACGATGGGACCTTCGTTCAGAGGTTAAGAGTATGTCTAAAATTCCAAGTAGGATAGTAAGGGAGTCTTCCGATTCAGAACTCCCAATAACCGTTAGGATAGGAAAATCAGGAGTTATTGACTCAGTGATAGATGAGCTTAAGGATCAACTTTCAAGCAGGTCTTTAGTCAAGATCAAACTCAACCGAGGAGTAGCATCTGGGTCTTCTGAAAGAATGGAGATTTTTACCGCTTTAGCCACTAAAACGTCATCCGTTGTTTCATTCAGTCGAGGTAATATCGTTGTTCTTTGGTCTGGCAAATAATACATGCAAGTCTTGAATCTACATCAGTGATATATTTAGGTGTAATTTGCTTCGAGACGTCATGCAGCTTACAAGAGCCCTTGCAGCGACCTCTGAACCAGGAGTATGGACTCCGGCAGAAATGCCAGAATGGGCCGTTCCAGCGGCATTTGGCATTCTCACTATCGTCTATGCACTGATAGTTTTCGAAGTGGTCCACCGAGCTCTGGCAGCGGCCGTTGGAGGAATAGTGGCAGTAATCACTCTCCATGTCATCGGAAACGGTCCGGATCTAGGTACTGTGGTAACTTGGATAGATGAAGAGACAATTGGCCTACTAATTGGGATGATGGTAATTGTTGATATCCTCGGAAAGACAGGAGTTTTCGAATGGGCCGCGGTACAGGCATATGCGTTAAGCGGCGGTTCCATCTGGAGATTATCGATTATACTCTGTACAATAACAGCTGTTTTCTCAGCATTTTTGGATAATGTGACCACGATACTCCTAATTGTCCCTGTTACAATACAGATAGCTAAGGTTCTGAATCTAGAGCCAATACCCTTGATAATAGCGGAAGTAATGTTCTCAAATATTGGAGGGGCGGCAACACAAATTGGAGATCCCCCTAACATCATAATTGGAGCACAACTGTCATCCCAGGCACTTTCCGACAATGTTATTCTTGCAGATCAAGGAATAGCTTTCATCGACTTCATCATCCACGTTGGTCCTGCTGTAATAATCGCTATGGCACCCTCATTCTGGCTCCTATCCAAGTTGGAATCTGAAGGTCTTTCAGGAGAGAGGCATCGCAATTTAGACCTTCTACGACTTAGGTACAATATCAGGGATGCAGAACTATTGAAGAAATCAGGATTCATCTTGATTCTAGTTATTCTGGCGTTCTTCGCCCATTCTAGCTTTCCTCATCCTATCTTCACAGTAGCCACCATAGCGCTTGGAGGGGCTGTTCTCATGCTCCTAGTTACTTCTCCACATCATGTTGAAGGGCCGCTTGAAGCAGTAGAGTGGACAACTATAATTTTCTTTGCAGGGCTTTTCATCATGATTCATGGTCTAGAATATATGGGCCTTATTGATGCAATAGCTACTGGTATTTCCGATGCTATATCACAAGCCTCAGAGGAAAATAGGCTGATGGTCGCCGTCCTACTGCTCCTTTGGGTATCGGCAATTGCGTCTGCCTTTATCGACAACATACCCTACACGGCAACTATGGTACCAGTAGTAATAGAGCTTGCAAGTGATCCAGAACTCAATTTACAACTAGGTCCACTGGCATGGGCACTAGCTCTCGGTGCCTGCTTGGGAGGAAACGGTACGATTATCGGCGCCTCAGCTAACGTTGTGGCAGCAGGACTGGCAGAGGAAGCAGGTCATGATATCTCATTCAATAGATTCTTCAAGACAGGTTTCCCAATAATGTTGCTAAGCGTGGCCCTTGCTACTGTATATGCCGTAGTTAGGTATGCAGTGGACTGGCCAAATGAGATGGTCAAATGGGTAATCATAGGTGCAATGATGATAGCATCACTTTCACTTCTGCCATCGATTTACGGAAACGCCCCTACAGAAAGCGCGCACTATGAGGCAGAGTAGGAGAATTACTGCGACAGCATCAAGGGATATTGCCTTGAGCCACTATTATGAGGGTGTGCGAGGTATGTGGTATGGCCACTAGATCTGGTATTTGTCTGACCTGCGGGACCGAAGAAAATGAAGAAAATATTTCTGGCGTAACAAATATTCTTCATAACCAGGAATCCCAGAAAACTACACTACCATTTGATCTTCAGGAGTCAAACAAGAGAAAACTCGAAACCCCTGTTTTTGGACTCGAAGCCTCCCCGGTATATCATCAGAAGGAGAAGAAAGTAGAAAACGGTGAAAAATCAGGTTTTTTGGATAATATTCCATTTGGAATCAAGGATGCTCCAAAATCCTCTATTCCAGGAGGGTTAATATTTGGACTCTCAGATACTCCAGATAGTGAAGAATAACCGTGCTACTGAGAGATGTTTTCGCTGGCTAATGAAAGCTAACATTCCCGGTTACTTCAAATACCGAATGTAGGTCGCGGGGATGCTTAGAGTGCTCCTTGGTACAGTCGTGTATCAGGGTAAGAAGGTTGAGGCCGTTACGCCCTGCGGGGAGACGTAGTGGTCAGAGAAACCTGAATTGATATGCCTGGAATACCAGAGGAACCACCTCTTCACTTGTGGAGAGGCGGTTAAAACTCACACAGGTGGGTATGTGGAATCACAATGATGCTACAACCCGACTGGGGGATGGCTCGGCTCGAGAGCCGACGAAGGTCGTGACAAGCTGCGATAAGTCGCGGGGAGAGGCATGAATCTCATGGATCCGCGAATTGCTGAATTGGACCTCCTGGCACTCAGTGCCATTCCTCGATATAAAGAAGGAAAGGGAACCCCCCGAACTGAAGCATCTCAGTAGGGGGAGGAATAGAAATCAAAAGAGATTCCGTTAGTAGTGGCGAATGAAAACGGAATAGGACAAACCGAATCCCCTTGGGAAACCTTGGGGAGATGTGGGGTATGGATCGTCTGTAGCCTAATTCTAGGAAGTGGAAGTCGTCCTGGGACGGCGCACCATAGAGGGTGAAAGTCCCGTACACGTACTAGTTATGGCCAAGTGATGAATCCAGAGTAGCGTGCGTTGGATATCGCGCGTGAATGTGGGAGGCAGTTACTTCCAATCCTAAATACTACTCGAGACCGATAGTTGACAAGTAG
>CEWK01133352.1_pt1 | contig 27202 bp, 55 predicted proteins | sample 531431 | NCBI WGS metagenome assembly CEWK01 (sample SAMEA2623059, study PRJEB7988) | marine metagenome | isolation source: saline water (ENVO:00002010), including
TTTTATTATTAATTTATAGTCTAATAATATAGTAAGAACTCTTACTTGTCAAGTATTTTTTAGAAAAAAAATGGGGGCAAAAAGCCCCCATTTTAGTTAGATTTGGAGCCTTAATTATGCAAAAGCTCTTCTTCTTGAAATTGTATAAGAAAGAGTTGGTCTTCCTTGGTAACCAGAATCAGCTACTGTTGCTTTTACGTTAAAGCCAGCTTCTCTGATCTCTGATAATCTAGCACCTGGAGATGCGATATCTAAATCGCTTCTTAGGTCATCTAGAGTAAATGAGTTACCGTTACCCCAGTAATTTGCTAGGATAGTTTGATTTTGTGTACCTTCTTTAAAGAATTTAGTACCTGTTGCTTTTTTAGCCATGTTAATGCTCCTTATTTTTTTTATTATATTGTTTAACATAGTCATAATATACACTATTTCGCAATTCTTGTCAACCAAGAATTTAATGCGAAAACAAGGTTTTAGTGCGAAAAATACGTTTTTGGTGTGTAGTAAGACGTCTTACTTATAGTATAACAAATTAACTAAATGCTTATATATAGCGATTTCGAATAAATAGTGGTAGAGAGATTTCGAAAATCGCTCTAATTTGCAAATTAAGAGAGAAGTAACATGATCAGACAAACTAAGATTTATACAGGTGATTTCACACCAACAGGTTGGGAAAGTGGCATTCAAATCCAATCAGCTCAAAAACTACTAAAAGCTGAAGAAAATAAGATTGCTGATATCGAATATGGTGTAAATTCAAAAGGTACCGCGGCATACCTAACACTTATCTTTGAAACTGTAGAAGATAGAATGGCATTCCGTAATACAGGTGGTGCATCAACAGATGGCAATACAGCGAAAGCTGGTGCAATCGCAAAACCAGAAGGTACTAAATATGATGATGATGGTGCAGTAACTATCGCCGAATACATCGAAACTTTATAATGCATTATAAAAAGGAGAGGATTACAAAATCCTTTCCTTTTTTGTCTCTATAATTTTCCAACGCCAATCAGTAGGATTATCAGCATACAGTATATGTTTTAACGTTTTAAGTCTATCAGTATGTTTACCTACTTGTAGTTTCTCAATAAAAGTTTTATATCTTTCAATGTTAGGTATAATTTGAAAATAATCACAAATGAAATGATAGTATTCTATACTACTATCAAGCTCTTCAAATAAAATATGTTCTAGGTTTACAATAAACGAATTTTTATTATACATATTTCTTTTGACAAAATTATGATTTTTATGTAACCACCAGTTATTATTTAAATTATCAAGAGAGAAATCTTTATCGAAACATTTCTTAACTGCCCACATAGGTCTTTGCAATAGTATTTCTTTAAGGTTCTGAGCAGTAATATTCCATCCTTTTCTTTTTATAATTTCTTCTGCTATTGTTAAAAGATGATCATTAGATTCACTTATATACACAGGTTCGTCTAAATATAAGTTAAGGTTTTTATCAATACGCCATATCTCTGTGAACTCATTTACTAGTTGATAATCATTACTTGTATATAATTCAAAGGCATGAAACAATGAATCATGATCTGTATTTTCTACAGAATATGTTCTGCAATCTCTGAGTAATTCTTTGGCGACTTTATGAGGACAAAACTGTGGTAATATTTTTGTATTTTCTTTTGTTTCTAAAAAAGGATTATCATATGGATCTTTACATTGTCGTAATTTTAAAAGAAAGTGATTTGCATATTCTTTAAAGTGAGAAGGTCTAACTACATCTTTTACTACTTCATCTATTAACCTATATGCAAAATCTATAGGTTTACCATTTAAAAATATTGTATTGGTTCTTGGTAAAAATGCTATACCTGTTGATTCAGTAGGAATTGCACATACATCATGACTAAAACTTAATATATGAGATATTATTTTATGTCTGGGATCTGCGTTAATAGGTACAATAATCATTTCAATGCTTTGGCAAGTTCTATCATAGTAGCACTTAGGTTAATCTCTACATCTGCAACCTGTGTATGTTTAACTAATCCATTCCTTATTGCCAAAACGCATTCATCATATTGATCATCTGTTTTTGCATACAAATCAATATTTCTATACAACCAAGTATAGATATCATTGTATTCATCATTACGGGCTTTACTAATAATTAATCTACGTGCTTCTTGTATCTTACCTGCTTTAAATAAGTCAACCATTTGCATACGCCACTCTGCACTAGCACCTTCTTCTTCTGGTTTATGTAACTGCCCGTCAACAACACTCATTTGTACTGTATTGATAGTCTTACGTAAATCAGGATAATTAGCCCTAACCATTGCATCGAGTGTTTCGATATCAAATGTAACTGTATTGTCTGCTAGAATTTCACCAACCCTAACTGTAAAATCTGTTTGATCTAATTGTTCAATATGGAATCCTTGACATCTTGAGTGGATTGCTGGAATAATCATATGCTGATAATTACAAGTTAAGATAAATCTAACTGTAGTGTGATATTGTTCCATTACACCACGTAATGCCGCCTGTCCTTCTGGACTAATATGATCTGCCTCATCTAGTAGGATAATTTTAAAACTTCCCCAAGGCATAGTTTCACTAAATGCCGTAATCTTCTTACGTATCATTTCAACACCATTATCTCTACTGGCATTAATATATAATACGTCAGCCTGTTCAACTTCAAGTTCTTTAATTAATACTTTTGCTAGTGTAGTTTTACCTGTACCAGGACTACCACTAAACAACAAATGCGGAATGCCTCCATCTTTAATCCAAGTTTCAACCTGTCTACGTTGATTACTATCTTTAAATACGTAACTCTTTACACTATCTGGGCGATACTTTTCTACCCACAATTCAGATGCCATTTACTTTTCTCCTCTTGAAGTCCACCATTTATCCAGTACATAATACCAGATTGAATTTACTAAAGGTTCTACTATTGCATCTGTTATTGCTACCCATAATGCAATACCTGGATCCAATATCTTTAAGATAGTGGCCGCAATAAAGAAATGACCAATAGTAAAGATTACAGTACGTAAAAGAGAACCTTTATTACGACTGTAAAAATTAGTCAATATTTCCATATTCTTTCCTTTCTTATTAATATAACATATTTCTTTGATTTTGCAAGTGTTTTAATTAACCTATTGATTGCTGACTATTTCCTGCCAAGACATCTCATTAATGTCTTTCAGCATACTATTAGAGCATTGGTTTATAAACATATATTCGTCCATTAATTCTTGAATGTTTTCTATCTGCATTGTCTGCATATTTTCAGGGATTTGATCTATAATAGAACTAAAATCTTTATTGAATAAGTTATTAACATTTACTATTTTATAGTCTTTACTTTCATTCAATAGACTTTGTTCACTTTTATGTTTCTTTACTAATCTTCTACATAATACTTTAAAATCTATATCTAGTGAATAATCCACAGACTCTGCGGCACCTGTACTATACTCCATCATCAAATGATGATGTCTATGTTTACTATTAGGTAGATCAAGTATTGTAGTAAATTTTATATTATCTTTAAAAATATTAGCTATTGATCTAATATCAGGAGTATTAAAATAAAAACTCATTTCTTTACGATCATGAAATTCTTTAAGTTCATTAGCTAGATTTACTACTTGTATAAATTTTTCAAACTTACTATCAGCATTTGGTTCTCTTATATCATTATAGGCTGTTTGTAAATATTTGTTTCTATGTATTCTATAATCATCACAATGTCTAAGATATAAACCTAATGTACCAGGATAACACTGCCACATATCTATATCTTTTTTAAACATTAATCGATTAATGATTCTACTAGTTAATTCATTTAATGTATGCCCTGGACCGGCAACAACTATTATCCTTGATGTCATTTACACGCCTTCATCATTTCAACCATTTGATTAAATCCATTGGCTCTATTCATTGATAACAAACTTCTTAATCCCATTTCAGTAAATGTTTCCGTTGTAACTTCTGCAATTTCTTCAGGAGTAGCATTATTGAAACAATCAACTAGTATAGCCGCATAACCAGCACTAATCATTCCATCGCTATATGCTTTATACTGATCATTTTCTTTATCAACATGAAGTTTGAATTGACAGTAACTAACTCTATTTTGTTCTGTTCTTTTATTTTCACTTAATTCATTATCTTTTAGTTTTTTACCTAAATCAATTACATGGGTATAAACGGCAGTTTCATCTCCCATTGAACCAATTAATTCAAGTTCTTCTTTATAATGAGCTATACGTTCTTTCATACTCATAATTCTAAATACTCCTTTAAGTATTCTGCTAACCAATTATGTTGATCTTGATCAGGGTGTTGTTGTTTTCTATCTTTTGCACTTTTATCAGTATCTTCATAATATGCATCGTTCCAACATTTGTTATTCCATAATGTAGGTACATCTACTTTTACTACATCATTAAAACTAAAAAAGAAAACAGGCTTTACTCTCATATTAGAAAGTATCATATATGTTCCTTCAACTAAATTTTTACTCTGCATATATAACATCTCATCATTATTAAAAAATGATTCAAACTCTTTAGGGTGAGTACTAGGCTTTATAGTAGTTTGCCCTAATCTATCTTTGCGTTCATGAAAATGTTGAAATGCATTTATTCTACTATATGCTGACCAGCCAATTATAGCAATATCTGGCTTCACTCTATTGCAATATTCTACAGTTCTATTTGCTATTGCTTGGTTGCTAGACCCACTCCAGGCATCATTGTGGGCTTCTATGAGCGCCGGAAAGGCTGTTTTCGTGTTGTCTATGTTTAATGGATTGTTGTCTACAAGCTCTTGCCCCATTACAAATGAACAACCGTTGGCGTATAATTTCATCCTACTACCACATTTTTCATTAGAACACTATGTCTGGTTCTAGTACATTGTGGAACACTATGAAATGTATTAGGTCCACAGTTAAATATCCATGCTCTGTTAGGTAACATATCAATTGGTTTATCGTTAAGTCCACTACTATCAGTTATATCGTGTAGTAATACACCATCTTCATGAGCCAGATCGTCCAACGGTAGATATATCTGTAAACTTACAATATGTTTATTATTCTTTTTAATATCGTTATGCTCACCTAATCTAAATCCTTTTTCACACTTATGAATATCACACCGCATAAAATTAAACTTTTCTTGAATTTTAAACCTGTTTCTTAATACATCAGTAATTATATCACTTTCAAAAACACGATACCAATCATTCCAGAATTCTTTATGTTCTGTTGATTCTCTGGTATCAATAATAGTTTGAAATTCTTTAGCGGCACCTTCTTTAATTCCAGTATTAGTTTGTTCAACTACTTCTACAATTTCTTCAAATACATGATTGGGCAGAAAATTATCAATAATTAAATGTTCCCATGGTTCTGTTTGCATAGGTGCCCATTGAATTTTTTCAGCCAAAGATTCTATCATTTATATTTTTCTCCCATTTCCAACATTCGTTCTTTATATTCTTCATAAAGAGCTGGATCTGATTTACTGCCAGTACCGTCTACTCCAAAATTACAACTTGCTAATACTAGCATGATGAATACTATAACCCATCCTACTTTTTTAGATATACGTAAAAAATGATCATAGGCTTCTTCCGCCTGTTGTTGTGCAACTTTTTTTACTTCTTCACTCAATTGATTACCTCTCTAATTTGTTGAATCTTACTGAGAATAGTTTCTTCTTTCCTTTACCAGTTATAATAACAGGTTGTCCGTGATCATCAAGTTCTATACCCTTAATTTTAGTATTGACATTTTTAAAACGTCCTGCCTTAATCTGATCACCAACTTTAATAGTTAGCTTGTACTCTTTCATTTGGCTTTCCCAGGCTTATCAGAACGAGGAATAAATTTTACTTTTTTATTGTTTTTCTTATTTTTATTGTTTTGCCACTTTTGTTTTTTCTTTTCTCTTTTTTCCGCTTTTTCTTTGCGGTACTCAGTAACAATAGCTTTTAACTTAGAAAAACTTTCATCGTCCAAACCTGCAAATATTCCTTTGCCGTCTGATCTACTTTGCCTTTTATCTCTATTAGGATTATATTTTTTTCTATTTTGGTCTTTCATATTTTAATTTAGTTTCATATTTTTCATTAATTCAAATAAATCAAGAACTGTATTTGGAGCCGCCCAATATTCTTTCTCAATCCACTCTTGCTTTTTTGTTATGTAAGGTGTAGAAAAACTATGGTCTCCGTTCGAATTACTAAATGTACAATAATTCCACACTCTACATATACACGGTAACGCCGTCATTCCTAGGCGAGGTGCTAGGTAAATTCTGTGGTTACCAGTATTTAATCGTACTCTGCGACTAAAAACTCCAACACCAATCTCTACTGGCTCAGTAATGCCATTTTTCATGATGTCTTCTATAAGTTCCAAATCATTATTAGGACTTGGTGTTTCACAACGCCAATCTTTTAAAATTGGCACCGGTATATTCTGTATCATTTCTCGTGGGTAATTATGTTCCACTTATATTATTCCGGTAATGTATCTGTATTTTCCCCGTCCCAAACTGCATAGCCTCTGCCATCATTATTTGGTTTGTAGTAGGGATCATTGAAGTTAGGATCATCTATACCTGTAACTCTTTTTACTTCAGGTACATAATGTTTTAACATCTGCTCAACTCCCATTTTAAGAGTTATACTACTACTAGCACAACCACTACAACTACCACTCAATAGCATAAGAGCATCTCCAGTTTCCATATCAAAGTCTTCAAGTTTAACAACTCCACCATGAGATGCCACTGCTGGTTGAACTTTAGATTCAACTACTTGATTTATTTCTTTGACTATTTCTTCTTTCGTTCTTTTTTCCATTTGCTTTCTTCTTTATTATTGATAGTAGCTTTCTAGCTTTTCTTACTTTTCCTAAACAGTTGGCTATTAAAAATTGTCTAACTAACTTCTTAGATTTCACTAATATGTCTCTACTATTTTATCTGCAATCTTATATTTAACTGCTTCTTCTGCACTTAACCATACATCTTCAGCTGGTAATAATACTTCTCTAATTACTTTTTCTGATAATCCTGTACACTTTTTATAATGTTTCAGCATACGTTCTGTTGATAGTTCAAACTCTTTAACACGAGCAAATAGTTCGTGTTCTTTACCGCCTGATCCCCAACTGTACTGATGTGATAGAATACTAGTATTAGGCGTAATGACTCTGTTTCCTTTTTCACCTGCCATAAATGTTAGTATACCACAACTTGCAATAAGTCCTAGACCTACTGTATGTACTGGAATTGCTGAACCTTTCATAGTGTCAATTAATGCAAAGGCGGCATGAACACTGCCTCCTGGACTATTAATAACTAATGTAAGTTTCTTTGGTCTTTCTGATTCTGGAAGTAAGTTCTTTTCCATTATCCATTTAACTATAGGAGCAGTCGCTTCATAAGTAAATCCATCTGCCATATAATAATAGCCACTATCCCATAACACCTGTCCAGGTTGTTTTGGTGGGATCATTGGATTCTTACCCGGACTTGCTCCTCCGGTTTCTTTTAAAGCTTCGCTCATCGAGCCGATAGCTTTGTGTAGTTTTTCTACGTCCATTTAATTTACTCCATGGGGTTAGTATCAGAAATGCCAAGACACTCTTCGTTATCCAGTAAGTATATCATTTCATCGTTTATTTTTACACCGTTACTCCAACGGCCATGTGATACGTAAAGATACTGACCTTCATTAACCCAGTCAATATTTTTACCAACACTAATTGCTTGGAACCATCGTGGTCGAATACCACTAACATCTTGATCTTTATCCGCTAGTAGAATTCCGCTTTTAAGTTTTCTGTAGCCACCTGGTTTTTCTACCATATGTGCTAGTATTTTATTTGGTAATGCCTTAACTTGCGACATCTCTTTCCTCCATACTGCCATCTGAATATTCAATCTCTACATACTTAGACCCATCTTCACGGGTTCTTTCTGTTTCATTTAATATGGTAATTTTAGTCTCTTTTGCATCTTCACTATCTTGTTTGATGCTAACTTTTTCAGCCGATTTCTTTTCTGCTTTATAATATTCTTTAGCAACTTTTTCACGGCTTACTTTTACGTTACCTCGACTATCAATAATGTCTCCTCTTGCATTAACAGGTACATTACTAATTGCTCTAGTATCTCCCTGTTTCTCTGCAAGGGCAGACATATTGATATTCTTGCCTCTTGCTGTCTTTACTGTTTTCATTTTAGAAACTCCTTGATATCAAGTTTATATTTTACACTGTCAACACGATGTACGCCCAACAGATTAAGACAATAACTCGCGACACTACTGCCTCTGCCAACACCTAATATGATGTTGTCATTTTCACAAGTATCTACCAGATACTTAAGAAACTTTAAAACTGGAAACATTCCACGTTTTTTAAATTCTTCTAATTCTAATTTTACCCGATTCTGATAATCAGAATTAACTGGGCATTTATCTATTAAGTATTTATATAAGTCCAGATTATAATATTCTTCTGGCATATACCATTGACTAGTACACCTTTCAACAAAATCATTTGACTTATCTTCTGCTTCAACTTTTATTTTTTCATCTATATCTGTTGTTTGGCACATATGATTATAGATGTTAATAGGATCTATATCCGAAAATATAGCTGAATCGATATCTTTATTATTAAGCCAAGACGTAATTACGTCTTGCTCATTTAGTATCATCTGGTTGTTCTTGTTCAATTGAACCAATCTCCAATGTTCCTTGTTCTTTTTCTTTTCTTCCATTTAAACCCATCTTCATTTCAGTTATCATATCTGCTTTCTTTTCAGCAATAATATCTATAACTGCTTTGATCTGGTGTTGTATTTCTAACTGTTGACTTATTGCTCTATCATAATTTTTCATAACCATCTTTTCATAGTTACAAACTTCTTCAAAAGACAATTCATCTAACTTTTTACCTTCGTATACTAACATATCTTCAATCATTAGTCAAACCTTTTATAGAGTCTTTCAGCATAATCTAGGCCTTTCTTGGTATGCTCCAAGGCATCTTGGCACTCTTTTTTCCAATTATCTATTGGTGCTTGTTCGATAAACATCAATAACTTGTGATATTCTTTTTCATCAGCATCCAATAGGGCTCCGCAATCTACATAATGTATTGGAGCATGATCATACTTCTCAAAACGGTACATTTCTGTATATAGCCATTCATGCCAATTTGTTGGATATCCATGTACCTGATTTCTCATATCTATGAGTCCATAATTTTTGTCTTTAATATATGGAATGATTATTCCTTTTGTTTTAATTGGTTTTAGATACTGATTGTATTGTTCATCAGTAATCATACACCCATGATCTGGTTGTGTTTTAGAGCATACTTTTTTCCAATTTTTATTAGTATGAGATCCATTTTTATTTACAAAATGATCAATATGTTCTTGATAGGTAGTTTTATGTCGTTTGTGTTTTGGTTCTTCATTATCTATCCACATCCACCAACAACCATTAAATGTATGATGCTCACCATTATCCCATCTTTCTAAATCTGTAAATCCTGGGAAATCCTTATGTTGATTAATTAACCAAGAAATCCATGTTCCCATTAATCCCCTGGTATATAATACCCAATATTGATCAAAATCAGAGGTCATTTTCTTTTCTATTCTCACTTTTATAAACGGAAAACTCTCCACCAGGATATCTGGATTTTAGTTTCTCAACATTTTCCGCCATTACTTCAGCTGGGTCAAGCCCCAGAGCACGACAAGAATTGATCCAATACCACATAATATCACCAAGTTCTCGTTTGCAATGAAATATAGTTTCATCGTTAAGAGGTTTACCTTGGAAGATACATTTTTTAATAATTTCACTAAACTCTCCTCCTTCGCTAGCCATTCCAATAGCACCAGTTAATAATAATGCCATCTTTACTTTTGTTTGTGTTTCCAGTTCAACCATACGTTCATTCATAAATGAACTATAATTGGACTGATCACTTGTAACTGCTCCTACGAATTCGACATAGGCGCCTAAGTCAATCTCTTTAGTCATTGATTTTTTTCCTTATAGATAATTTGTTCTAATGTATGTTGTGATTTTATCATAAAAATTTTCGTAATCTTTTACAATGGGATAGTTATCATATTCGTCTTTCGGTGAAGCTTCTTTATTTTCAACCTGCCCCAGAGTATTTAGATTAAGATATGTATCATATACTGCACGTAAATTTTTAGCTCTTTTTCCAAATCTGCCAGTAGCCATTTATTTCTCCTTTCTTACAAATTTTATATTACAGTATCCACAAACAGCAAATCCATTTTCAGGAATACTATAATACACTTTTGGGTGATCGCCTTCCGGCTCGCCAGTACAACTGACTCTATCATCATCAACTTCAATTACTTTTTCATTAGTCTCTGAAGTCATTATCCATGCCATCATCAAATGCTTGTTGATTTTGTTCTACCATATCCATATCAAAATTAACACTTTCACCACAACCACAAGCTGACTCAGCCGCAGGTGTTTCAATTTCAAGAGTAGCACCAAATACATCTTTCTTGTAATCAACAGTCGCACCAAACAAGTACATTAAACTTGGTCCGTCCACTACTAATTTTGAACCGTTATATAAATCAATTACTTCATCATTCTTTGTATCGATTTGGGATTCATCAATTAGTGTCCAGTCATAACTAAAACCAGCACAACCACCGCCTTTAACGCCTAGTTTTACTAGTTTTTCTTGAGCATCGCCAATACCTTTAATATGATCAGCGGCACCTTCTGTTATGTTTATCATTTCTCTATCTCCAATGCAGACCAAATGTCGAGGTTAACTAAATCAGGATTATTAATATATTTTAAATTAATAATAGTAGTTACTCCTTCAACTCTTGCACCGGTTTGACCAATAAGTTTTGATGTAGCAATCATGCTACCACCAGTAGCAATAAGGTCATCAGCTATTAAAACTCTACTTGTATGCCCTAATATACCTTCTTGTAGGGTAAGTGTATCAGTGCCATACTCTAGCTGGTAAGATTCTTCTAATAGCTTACCCGGGTATTTAGCACCTTTTTTACGTACCATACAGAAAGGAATATTCATTACTTGTGATAATGCTGATCCATATACAAAGCCTCTGCTTTCAATGCCTATAATATGTGTAGGATGAATGTGACTCATTTCTTCTGCCATTTCCATTACTAATGGTGTCCACAAGTCGCTTGAGAATAAACTATTTACATCATAGAAGTTAACTCCCTTTACAGGGTAATCAGGTACTGTTCTAACGTTCTTTTTAATTAAATCTTTATATGTGTTTGTTCTCATTTTCTACTCCTGATCTTCACACTTACAGAATCCGCATACATCATTTGCACACTTTTTACATATACCATCACCTTTACAATGGCAGGGGTGACCGCATCTTTTACACTTTTTCTTATTATCCTGTTCTATTGTTTTAGTTCGCTTTCCAATTTCTTTATTTTGTCTCCAAGGATCTTAAGTTCATCTAAACCTCTATATCCATATTCTGTATATCCTATATCAGCCTGTGTTTCAACATGATATCCTTTTGCCCAATGATACCATTCATTAGATCTCTTCTTTGCTTCAATATGATCAGGGTGTTTACGCCACTTTTCTACAGATACTTTATCTTTCCATGTACTAACAGTAATTTCAATGTCATCTATTTCTTCACTAGTAATATCTAAAAATCCTTCTTGCTCTTCAGCAAGTTCTCTAATCTTTTTACTCATATCTTGATATTCAGAATTTAAATCTTTAATTTTTGCAATGAAAAATACTTTAACTGCCATCCACTTCTCCTTTCTTATTGTTCTATTGCATCACATGGTTGCTCGATATCTATATGGTGTTGACAATTCCATGTAAATAATTCATCTATTTGTTGATCTAATCTAGCGAATTCCCAAAACTTATTAAAAGAATCTTTGTTATTCCAGCAACAAACTATAGTTACAACATCTCTGACCATAGCATACTCAGCCCAACAACAATCTTTTTGATCTCTGGAAACTTCTAATGAATTTTCGATCCATGAAATTGCTTCATCTTTATCTTTACAACCAGCAATGAAAATATGCTTCATAGCCATATAATTTAATCTCCTTTACCTGGGTTCTCACTAAGATCTGCCATCTTATCTGGAACGTCAGGATTATCTACTCTATTGTACTTATCTGCATCTGGTAGCTTCTCCAACTGTTTTGTTAGATTAGGCCACTGTTCTGCAAGTCTTTTGTTTAAGGCAACCCAATCAACTGGATCGTCTGGTGATAATTCTGCGTCACTAACAATAGCTTCTGCAGGACATTCTGGTTCACATACTCCACAATCAATACATTCATCTGGATTAATTGCTAAAAAATTTTCACCTTCATAAAAACAATCTACAGGACAGACTTCTACACAATCCGTAAATTTACATTTTATACAATTCTCTTTGACTACGAAAGTCATACATGGTTCCCTCGCTTACCAGCCTAAAATCAGTTTAGCTTCGTCGCTCATTTTATCAGGTCCAAAAGGCGGATCGAAAGTAACATCAACATCACAAGTTTCAATGCTTTCTGCTTTACACACGGCTTCATGTACATCAGATACAATCATATCAGCCGCTGGGCAAAATGCACTTGTCAGGGTCATTGTAATATTAACGTGTGACTCTTTAATATCAATGTTATATATGAGACCTAAATCATATACATTAATACTTATCTCAGGATCGTAGACTTCCTTAAGATTTGTAATTATTTCGTCCTTTATTTTGTCCACTATATCTTCCAACTTTTTAGCTGATCTTTCGTAGGTTTCATAGGTTCGCACTTTTCTATCTTACCACCTTTAGCTAAAAATTTTGCCATCTTTTCATCTAGGTTTCTTTGATTCTCTGCTGGCGAAGGGATTAAATAATCTTTCTTTGTTTTATTACTTTTTGTCGTTTTTGAATCTTTGTTCATCATGTTTCTCTATGGCTTTTAGGATTATAAACATTACAAAGACACCAAAAGGTACGCCTATCATTAACATTAATATTCCATCACTTACTGACATAAATCTCCTAACATCCTTGTTCGGTTAAATCATACATATCCATTGGATCACTTGCATCTGATTCAACAATTTTTTGAACTGAAAACGGAGTATAGATAGCACTATTGGCTCCATGTTCTGAGCATTCAACCTGCTCAACCCAACAACGTCCTTCTGACGCATCTCTAACAAGTTTGTCAGCAAAGTCAAAGGCGTGTTTTGCAAATTTTTCTACACCAACACCATTAAACTCTACTACTTCACATAAGTCTTTTTCTTGTAAATTATAAAACTCTTGTTTATGTGGATCATTAACATCTATACAAGTTTTGTGATCAAAGTGATCTTCGAGCCACTTCTTTAAAGGTTTTAAACCGCCAAAGTCTACTGCCCAATTTTTGTTATCTAATTCATTACAACCAAATGTAAACTTAAATGCAAGGCTGTAACCATGTAGCAAATGACAATGTGAATGATCAGCATTAGGTTGTCTAAATACTGCACTCAATCCAATGTTATGCCCATATGTTTTTGTACTATAAAAAGCCATTTATTTTCTCCTATATTGTGCGGCAGAGTATTTTACGAGGGATGACGCTCTAGACCTCTTGTTATTCATATTATTATAATAAGCTAAAAACATAGATTTGTCAATTACTTATTATTTAAATAATGCCATAAATCCATAGCATATTTTCTCCATTTTTGCTTAAATCCTAAGAAATTAGGACCTTCGCTAAATCTTATATTTTCCCAATCTTTATCACTGCTTGGCGGATTCCATTCAGCATCTTTTGGGTTCTTTTCAAATGCAGGGTAAACTTCATACCAGGGTTCAATATCACGTTGTTTAATATCTTCATGCATCAGACTATAAGAATTTGTAGCTAAAGATAAGGGAGGAACAACCATATTATGTTCTGGCCAATGTACATAAATTGCTTTTACATTAGGCTTTTTTGCTAACCACAATGCCATTAATCTGCCACTGCCTGGATGAACTCTGTATCTATTGTTCCAGGGCTCATGTAATAATTGCACTGGAAACATTAATTGTCCATATTCCTGTATTTGATCTTTTAACCACCAAACTTTGGCGGCATCGTCTAGTATAGTCCTATTCCACATATTGTTATCTGTAACTTCAGTCTCAACAAAATCCATTATATTTTCAAATGGTATTTGTTTAAATTCATCAAATAGTTTATCTATTTCTTTTTGTGGATTACCTAACCAATCCCAATCACAAAAAGTAGTATATACTTCACCACCAAGCTCTGTATGTTTAGAGAACCATTTTTGGAGTACTGATATGTTTGAATATTGCTTCATGCCATTCTTTACCAGGATGAGTTCCATCTGATCCATAACTATTCATTTGAGCATGATCAAAAGGTTTTGTTACTGTTAATTCTTTTATATCTATATTTAGTGCCATACAATAACATTGTAATAAGAGTTGATTTTTTTCATAATTATAATTGTCAGAAAACTCGTTTGATTGTTCCAATGCTGATGCAAACCAAGCGGTGTTATAATTTGCTTCAGTTTTAAATCTTAATGTTTCCCCAGTATCGTCTATTATTTCTCTACGAGTAGCAAATGTCCACATTACATAAATTTTTTCTGGCTTAAATTCGTTACAATAGTTTATAGCCATTCTAACAATTTTATCGTTACTATTTCCTTCAAGCCCACAATTAACAATACCTAGTAAACTAGGCCAAGTTAGTTTTTCTTCAACACCTGTACCTTTTGTAAAACTACAGCCAAAGGCGGCTGGAACTCCAGGTCCTGGTTGGACTAGAGTTCTCAATTTATTATAATCGTCGCCTATTTGTGGTTTTGAAAAATCACGATCAAAATACATTAGGGTCTGCCCCAACGATAAAATATATGTTGACCAATCTGTGTTACCTTTGCCATTCCACGATCATGAATCCAATTAGGTTTTACGTATGATGCATGATAATGAGTTGACCCTTCTGTAATATCTGCTATTGCATATCCATTATCCCAAGCATCAAAAATTATACCTGCAATATCGTTTGCTAAAATAAATGCATCGTTATCATACATGACATCTTTTTTACCATCACAATACCAACTGAACTGACACCTATTCTTTTTAGGCCAATATATACGTTCTTCATCAGCTAAATCTTTATGTTGCCTAGTTTTCCAGCTTTCTTTAACAGGGCCTTCTTTAACTACTGCACATACTCCATCTGGATATCGATCATCTAATACCCTATTCATTGTTACTAGAGCTACTGCATACATACCAGCATAACCATCACTTCGTGCTTCGTGATACATATTTTGTACTAGACAGGAAAATTCTTCAGCATCTAAAGTAGCAAAATTATCCATATCAATATAAAATTCATTATCAATTTCTAAATAATTTTGTGGTGGATTACCTGTTGTATCTGCCTTAACTTGAGTTGGCGGGTAATGTGAAAATACAAATACTCCAATCGCTAGTGTGAGTCCAAAAAGAGTATTAAAAATACCTGATAATATTTTCATTATCCTTCTACCTTTCTTTTAATCATTGATGCATTAATTTTTGTAACAGTTCTACCAAAAGGAGTAGCCTGTGCTAGATCTTGAACTTCAACAGTTTTACGATTCATTTTTATAATCGTACCCTGTTTAGTTAGACCTCCATACTCCCATTCAATTTTATCGCCTCGTTTAAGACCAGTTCTATTTTTATTACCAATAAATGTTTGTTGCCTTCTCCAAGCATCAGCAATAACATTTAGATCACCCTGGTTATCAATTCTACGAAGAGCTTCTAAAACATCATTAAGTTTTTCTGACATTATGCAACCTCCTTAAAACCAAAACTAGCAACCACGTGTTTGTTGCCATCAGGGTCAATTACAATATCACCAACACTGACACTATGCATAGGAGCAAGTCGTTCAATGTTTTCTTCAGGACCAATATTACCAGTTTCAAAAACACCTTCAAGACCTTTTGTAGTCGTAATGTTTGAAACGTGGGTATAATAACCTTTATCAAATGCTGATTTTGCAATAGAGCCTGCATTATCTGCAAAAGACATATCCAATTTCATTTTATGACTTTCTACAGAGTTATGTCCTTCAGCATTAATTTTGTCTACTTCTGCTTCTGTTAGACGAATTTGATGTACCTGATACTGCATATTAAAGTCCTCTCTGTTGCATTTCAATTCTAATACACTTCATATAGTTCTCTTTACTAGGAACCATATTGTGCTTCTTACAAAGTTTCTTAGCCTGTGGCGTAACAAACCCTTTAGATTCCAATATATCTAATGGACTTTCACCTGCCTTATACCTACCAAAGTATTCGTCAGTAGTGAAATTCTTGATTAAGAAATTTTTAAAAGCACCTGCAAACTTAACATATTTGAATCTAGCAACAAATTCATTGTTACCATAATGTTGTCCAGGTAAATTGTATGTTAAATACATACCATCATAATTAAAATTTTCTTTTTTAAACATATATTGCATCTCCTTTTTTAACTTATACTCTTATAATATAGTAAGATGCCTTACCTGTCAACCTTTTTATGCGTTTTTTTCGATAAAAAACATCAATAAAATCAAGGCTTTTTAATTTTTTTTGAAATAAATTTAAGGATTTTGAACAAAATCTGCTGGAATAAACGTTTTCCAGCCCGTACTATGGTAGCCTTCATACAAATTTAGTGTACTATTATACCATATTGTACCTACTACAGGATTAGATGGTCTTGTAACTGGATCAGTTGAAACTTGAGATCCTACTATATCTGTAGGAATAGCTGATTTCCATGTTGAAGGTGTTCCCTGATACACTTCAAATAGATCTGTTTCTGTATTATAACGTATGAATCCTGAGTCTGCTGAAAGAACTGGCTGTGATGTAAATGGGCCTGCCGGTGCTATGATTGTTTGATCTGGATTGGTAGTTAAATCGTTAATTGAAATAGTCATTATGTTGTCTCGTTATATGTAGAAGGAATAAGTTGTTTCCATTCTGTACCATTATAGCCTTCAAACATTTTTGTATCAGTGTTGAACCACATTTGACCTTCTACTGGACTTGTAGGTCTTGCGGCTGTACTTCCTTTTGGAAGAACAAATGTTGTTGAGATTTCGACTTCAGTGGCTTCTAACTTATCAAGAGTTAGATCTGCTTTTGATATTTGTAAAGGATTGACGTCATTAGGAGTTGCTGAAGTTAATGTTACACTGTCAATTAAGTAAAATTTTTGTTCAGCACTATCTCTTACTAAACCGGTATATGTATTTGCACCAATTTTTCCTAGAATACCAATATCAGTAGGAGTAGTATTCCCTTTACCAAGAACCATAAGGCTATCGGTAAAGTCAACTACTTCACTTGTTGTTACTGCTAGATTAATTTTTCTAAAAGCCATCTGTTATCCTATATTATATACACAGATATTTATCTTATCCAAGCTCAAATAGACTACTAAATGTATTCTTACCCTCGCTGGCTGACAAATCCCACTTCATAACGCCTAAAAGATTATCTATTTTCTTAGTAATAATAGCTTGTTCCATAGCATCGTCATCAAATGGCAGTTCTTTAAACCAATGTGGAATACGTTGTTCATCTGTAGGATAACCAATACTAGTGATTCCCATAGGATTACGTTTTAGCTTACATACAATAGTTTTCATACCATCATTAATTGATATACTGTGCTGATCATTGTGCATATCTTTAAGCCTATTCCAATTAATTGCGGCTAGGGCATGACCCACACTACATTTACCAGTACGTTCAAATGTTTTTGTATGATTAGTTAAATTGTTTACACGTTTAGGTGTTCCTTTTTGCCAACTTGGCATTTGTCTAAATTCTTTACGAAACTGTAGAATACGTTCCATTACTTTATCCTCAGTTTTATCAGTCAATACCATAACAAGTAATTCATTTAAAAACTCTTGCATAAATGCTGGCGTATCACTACGTTTTAAATCCAATCCCATTGCTTTAATTTTACCTGGCTTGCCGTCCACATCTGTACGTTTACCTTCATCATCATATACTAAAATTGCATAACGTTTTTTAGTAATAAAGATTCCTGCACTACCTACAATTTCTCTACCTGCTTCAATAATTTTACCTAGTTCTTCAGTTGTATGAAATGCGTCCTGCATATATTTTGGAAAACTATCGTTAACTTCTTCGCAAACTGCTTCATAGAATTGAGTAATTTTTTCTTTACTCCATTCAACAGTACCAGCTTTAATATCATCTTTTAAAATAGGATATGCACTAAAATATGCTGAATCAGTATCACCATAAACAATAGCATCTCCATAATGATCATACTTGCCTGTAATAACTTCATTAAGTTTTCCTGCCATATGTTTTGCAATACATCTACCAGTTAGAGTAGTACTCTGTCCTAAACGTGCATCAAAAAATCTACTACCAGGATTCAGTAATGCACCATATAAACTGTTCAAGTTAATCTTTTTAACAAGTTGACGTTTATCCCAATATTCAAAACGTTCATTATCGCCTTCCTGTCTAGATTGAAATGCTTTTGTTCTCATTTCTTTACGTTCTTCATACCAATGTTCTAGTAGTCCAGGAACGATTCCTTTTTTCTCATAAGTAAATATTGTACCATTTGCCGTTATAAGCCAGGGTTGATCATTTTCAAAAATTAGTTTATATGCTTCAGCACCTGTTGCCCTAACATTAGAACCATCTTCAAAGTCAATGATAAGTGTTTCTTCCTCATCTTTTGCCATTACAAGATCATATTCTTTTGTAGCAAATTTACCTTCCCAGGCTTTTGCAATTTCTCCATTATGCTCTTCAATCATTGCATCTGTAAATGTATGCCTTACTTGTCCAACAATAGTTTCTGTACTCATATTCAAACTACGTAAGATACTAGGATATAGACTGTTCAAGTCAATACTACCAATCCATTTATGCATACCTTTTTTAGGAGTTGCTACATATGCACCTGCGGCTTGATTATTCTTACTTGCACCACGTACTTTGTCAGGAACAATGAACCCACGTGCATGAGCTTCATTAATAATAGCCATATCAGTTTGTGCAACCGCACCCATTGTTGTTTGAAGTAAAACTGTATTAGAGTGTGCTAATACATTTGCTAGATCAATAAATTGTAGTTTATCATCAAGACGTACAATTAGATCAACATCCTGTCTATTATAAGAAATAAAAGTTTCGAAATCCTGATTATAGAGTTGATCTAGTGTGCCGTCATATGCAACCTTACGTTCACCCAATTCATGTTCACCAATAGCATCTAAACTGTAACTATGCATTTCATGATATGTATACTTACGATATAATGCTAGATAATCTAAATGTACTCTACCTTGTAGAACATATGTTTGTTGTTCTCTACCAAATTGTGTAATAGTTTTACTTTCAGGAACTTTATTCCATAAGCAGAGTTTACGTGTATGGCTTTTACTTAAAACTTTGTTTATACGATTAACTATATATGGAATATCATATGTTTCACTATTCCAGCCAGTTAACACATCTGCATCATCAATTAAATCCAGGAATGCTTCAAGCATTTCTTTTTCTGTATCAAATAAAATTGTATCTTCAAACTTGTTTATAATTTCCTGTGCCTGCTCTTTTCGCATAGATTTAGGCTTAACACAAAAACAAAACGTTCTATGTAACCAATTTAAATGAACACCAATAGTATTAATAGCATTAAATGGATCAGCAGGTTCAGCAAATCCACGAACACTATTAAAATCAACCTCAATATCAAAGTATGCAATATTAAGTTTAGGAGCATCCTTAGACATATAATTATCAGCTAAACAACGGAATACAGGGTTGACATCACTTTCAAATAGACCTTTATTGGCGTGTATCTTCTTTTCAGTAGCAAATTTTTTGCCAGAGTTACTTACTACACGTTCAAGTTTATCTCCAAATATACTTGTATACTTTCCCCTAGGATCTGGATAATAGAAAGTATATCTAGCAGGATATTCTTTAAATACACGTTTTCCGTCTATACGTTCTACAACGTGTACAATATCTTTATCACGATCAATATATGCGTCTACATAGCTCATTTTTTAATTATACTACCATCTATCATGTTGTCAATATTATCTTTTGTTACTCTTCTGTATTCTAGAGGATCTAGCCAAAAATCATTAATTGCAGAAGTGTAAACTCCTATAACTGATGCACGTCTACTAAACGTTTCACTTTTATCACTCATTTTATTAAGTGGGTCATCAGTAAAACTATAAATTGTCCAACCATTATCTATAGCTTGAATTATTTGATTTTGTTCAATACACTCTGTACCATTTGCAATATTTCTACCAATTTCTTCTTTTATAAGAATTGGAAAGTGTCCTACATAATGTTCATGAAATTGTTTCCATCTTAGTGTATTATGTTTACTATCGTCAATAACAAACTTAACATCATGCCCTTTAATAGTTTTTACCATTTCAGGAGTAAAGGCCTCTGTTTCCCAATAACTTATAAATCTATTATCAGGTACTGACGCAACATAAACACTAGAATCTTTAATATCAACACCAACAATATTTCCTGTTGTTAATTGACTCCAACGTTCATGGCTTCCACCACCACCTATACCTAGTTCACACATATTAATATCTGTGCCGGTGTATCCTAATAATAGATCGTAGAATTCACCATACCCTCTTTTCCATTTAGGGTCGTCAATTACTGCTTCATTAAATTTCATCCTAATATCCCATTGTAAATTAACGTGGCTAATGCTATACTGTTCATTGCCGTAAACCAACAACATAAAACAAACGCCGTACTCTTACGACGCCATGTACTAAACATTGCACAGATACTACCAATCCAATATAATGGAATGAATATATGTGTTGCAGGATCCAATACCGTAAATGTTAATGTTGCACTAGCTGTCACAAGTATGACAGTTTCAAAAATCTCAACAACAGTTGCTAGTGGGTCTCTGGTATAGCTTTCACGAAAGAAGGAGACGAGCTTAATCAATTAACTTCGCCCGACTGCTTCAAGAATTGCTTCTAGTTCCTCAAACTCTTCACGAGTTTTACCTTGTTCTGCTTTATATGCAATACGAATTGCTTTGTTTAATACTGCTGGTTTAATTCCCATTTCTTCTGCTACTGCTTTAATTGTATCACGAAGTCCTTCTTTTAGTGTATCGACTTCTTGATTTACAGTAATGCCTTCAGAAATAATACGTTTTAGTTTATCTTTATCTGCTTCTGAATAATTCATTATTTTCTCCTAGGTTTATGAATAGTCTATAATATACATGATATTCTGCTAGTTGTCAAGCAGGAATTCCAAGCAATTCACACGCCTTTGCTGGGTGTTGGTTCTTAGTCATATGCATAAATTTTATAGCCGCTGACTTACCAGATGTATATAATACTTTTTCTAAAATCATCATATGGCTTGTTAGTCTAGCTAATATGCTATTATCTTCTATAAATGTATTAATATCCGTGAAGTTATTTTTTGTTAGATATTCGGATCTCCAAGTAAATGCACTTTCATTTTCCTTAATGCCCAAGTGACTAAATGGATTTCCGTTAAGCCAAGTATCTACATTAATTAATATTGCATCACTATTATCATACATATTTTCTATATATCTTGCTCCAAGTTTTGCCCATGCATTATCTGCATCAATAAACTTATTCATAATATTATTATATTCTCTTCTTAACCATAACTGTACATATGGATAAAAATTTCTACCCATTGTTGTCTGTATTACAGATCCTTTAGGTAAAAAGGTTGATAACTCACTACTGTTCTCAGCATGAGTAAATATTGCTAAATTTTTGTTGATAGTTGATTCATTAAACTTATTAACTAACTCTTGTACTACATCTACTGATAATACTTTAGCATTTCTTATTGATCTATTATAATACTTTGCAAAATTATCAGGTATGTTCCACCAATCATTAATCGTAGCGGCATGGCCAAAATCACCAGTTTCAGATAGCCATAAATTATTATGAGTAACATTATAGAAATCTGGACTTTGATTTATCATGTAGGTTAACGCACTAGCACTTATCGCACTATGCGTACAAACTATATATAATTGTTTCATTTAAAATCCTATGACTATTGCTATGATTATTATAACTGTTAGAACTTGAACTAAAACCATTTTACCAATTTTCTTTCCTGTATCTTTTGCAGGCTGTTTCCATGTTTCTAACTTTCCTAGTTTAGCCCATTCTTCTTTGCTTGTCCATAATCCGCCAACGTGTTTAAGCCATTCTTTAAACGACTTATCACTATGACGTTTACGTTCTTTACGCCATTCTGTTAATATGTCTATTATATCACTTGGCTTCATTTAAATCCATTTTATGATATCTGAAAATTCTGGACTCGGATACCATTTCTCAACCTCTGTTGGACGGAAAGGAATAGATTTTATTTTGTCTATTCTGGGATCAACATAATCATATAGTGTATCATTATCTTTTCCATACCCGACACCCATTATAAACCTAAAGTCTAATGCTCTTTCATCGTTGTCAATTTCAAAAATTTCTGAGGCACGTTCATAATTATTACATATATTTTGACACATACCAGATTGTATTCCTCTGTTAGCCATTGCTAACATAATGTAAGCACTAACGATTCCTATTTCAATATTTTCTGTTTGTGTTTGCCTTTGACTTTTTTCTGATACTGATCTTTTCTTTCCTTTTCCAAGGCCATCAAGTTTTCCTCTAACAGATGTTTTTTCATATCTTCTTTCTAAGTCAGCAACATATCTTGCATTAAAGCCTATAAGCCAAGGGGCAAGTATTTGTGGATTACCAGGATCATCTTCAACAGACAATCCTTTATTTCGATGACATATACCCATTATCTCTTTACGTATTTCGGGATCATCATTTCTTAGTATTCTTAATTGATATGGAAATTGTCGATTTTTACTTGGTATATGTTCAAACACTTCTTTAAGTACATCTTCGATTAATTCTTTTTCTGGAATTCTATCTTCATCCCAGGCGAATGTTGTATGTCGTGATTTTATTACATCTAACCAGTTCATTAGTATGACCTTTTATTTTGCTTTTTTTTCAAGCTCTTCTAGACGTTTGTATATAGTTGGGAATTGTTTTTTAAATTTGTTTTCAGTTTTAAACATTTCTAAATCATAACGATCAGCCGCCCAATTCATACATTGATTGACTTTAGCAAAGAACCAAATACCAATATATGTATTAGCAAACCATTTAGAAAAAGCATTACCAATAATACTTCCACATATTGCTTTAATTAAGAAATAATATAGTTTAAACATTTTTACTTTCGTCCAGTTGAGTATCTTTAATTGATACTGTTCCTAATTTTTTAAATAAAACACCTGTTTCAACAAAGAGTCTATGACGTTCAGCTCTTGAAGAACCATCGTCTCTTACTTTACCTGGTGAATATGTATATCTAACTTTAAACAGTAAATTTTTTGGATTACCTTTTTCGTGTACTAATACTGTAGGTTGTCCGCCAGGCTTTACTGAACTTTCTAAATCTACCTGCGTTAAGTTTCTATGCATTTTTCTAACAGTCTGTGCTGAATAATCACCTTTTAGAATATTTACAATATAAACTCTGTGATCTTTTTTAGCAATATGTTCACTCATAAAGTTTACAACGTTAGTAACTAGTTGTGATTCTTTATCATCATTATCGCCCATTGTAAAGCCATTAAGATCATCTGCCACTTGTTGCATAACTGACGCAACGTGTTTCTTTGGATCTTCACTCCAGTTGTCAATTGGCTTTAAAGTAATTCCTAATTCTTTAAAAAATACTACCATATTATCAAATGTTCTAGGACTTGCTTGACCAATTAAATCACTTCCGGCTTTTAAACTCCAACCTTTAATGATTTTGTTTTCTCCATTAGGCATAGCATACATTAAAAATATATCTGCTTTTGTACCTTTTTGATCTTCTTCACCAGCCGCTTTAACAATAATTTGATCTGGTTTTCCGTTTTCTGCAAATATCTTTGACCATTTAGCTGAAGCAACATCACTATTTGCAAATTTAACTGCACCATCTAGTTCTGCTCCCATTACGGCTACTAATGCGTCTACATCCTTTGCATCAGCAATATTTTTCGCATTTTTAATAATATTGGTAAATTGAATTTCATCACCTTCAGAACCTATAAATTTTTCTGAAAGATTTTCTGTTGCAGAAGTTTTCTGCATAACACTGATAGCATCTTCTCTAGTTACTGGCTTTGCACCCTTAACCATTTTTGCTACTACAGATGCACCCAATAGGTATTCTGCTAGGTGACCTTTAGTGGAACCATGCTTTAACTTATCAGTATCTGCCTCGAATAACTCTGTTGCTCTCATACTTCTATTTATCTACTATAGTCTACTTGCCTTGTGCTACGTATTTCTTGAAACTTCGTCTTTTATGCTTATTCATCGAACTCATATTCATACGATTGCCGGCTCTACCTATACTAGTTCGCTTTCGGTTTGTTCCCCGATACGTTCCCCTAGCCATAAGTTACTCCTTTATTAAAAGTTTTAACTTTTTACCACCTGGGATTACTCTATGGTAAGTGCCCGATGGTATTTTTATTGTTTTAAGAAATGATAAAGACTCCGGCAATTGATTGTCAAATTGAAATAACCAATTACTTCTAGAGAGTACTATAACAAATCTTGAATTTTTATCTCTATGCCAAACTAGATCTTTAGCATTTATTGTACTTGGATTGAATTCACGGTAAATCCATTTTCCGAAGCGTCTTTCGCTATATGGTTTACCACCAAGTTCCGCCACCAGATAACCCCAAACTTTTCGCATAACGTGGTAAACGACATGACCAATATCCTGGTTTTGTTTTATCGTTTTTCTGTTCACAGTTATGTCTATCAGCAAATGCCTTTCTCGCTTTCGGATCTTTTAACTTAACAGCTAAACTACCACCACCGCCAGCGGCTCCAAAGGCTACTTTTTTAACTTTGCCTGTCTTTGGATTTCTAGTGTATACGTAGAACTTTTTACTTCCACCACGTTTTGGTTTATTTAATTGAACTTTTTTGCCTTGATATTCAGCTTCTTTAAGTTTCATTTGTTGTTCTACTTTTTTTAGTCTTGCTTCTAAATCTTTAAATTTTTCATCATGATGTTTATCCATACGTGAATCTGTTGCTTTATTTTTTACAACATCTGCTAATAGAGCAGATAGTAAATTATCTGCGTGTGGATATTTTGCTTTTAGTTGTACAATTTGTGCCTGTGTTTTAGCATCAAAGCCTTTAAGCATATTTTCTTCTTTTTCCATATATGCACCTTCAGAAAATACTACGTCATTTTCTTCATCAATAATCATATCTAATGGAACACGACCTATACCTTTTAAATTTACCCATTCGCCTAATTGAGTATCACGTAAAATTTCTTCATCATATACATCTAAATCTTTAAGTAATCCTTTATTGTACAATTCACGAGCTTCTTTAAATAGACGAAAATAAGCATCACTACCAAAACGAAATATATTTTCGTGTAGGTTGATTTTATTGTCTATATGGTACTGTACACCTTTGTTTATACTATGTATTCTCATATTACTATTTATTCTTTTTTTCACATTCAGAACAAGAACAGCCGTAACAAGCCTTTATATATCTGGGTTCTTTATATCCATCTACTGGATAATCAGTTACCTCTAACCATAAAGGAGCACCACAATGACTTGGATGCCCACATATTTTACAAGCTGTTGATTTATATTCTGGTAAAGTAATTGTTGCCATAATTATTTAAATTTCTTTTTTAACCATAATACGATTGCGTATACTGCTAATAGATAAACTGTAGCAACGCCAACGTCTACAATGTGTTCACGCATATGGTATATAAACTCAATACCTGCCTGTACATCACCCATATTTCCTGAAGTATTATTACTGATACTTGAACCATCGTTGGCTATAGTAACATTTTTAGTTCCTTCAAAATTTTCAATACGTTGTTCGTATATTGGATTCATCTCGTTTTCAAGATCTGGATTCATTATTTTTTACTCTTCTTTGTAGTATTACTAACGTTTTTAGCTTTTCCTTTTCTATTCTTATTAGGATCTTCTCTACGTTTTTTACGTACTGCCGCCGCGATGGCTTTCTTACCACCCTTGGCTCTTAAACTTGCCGCTCTTGATTTACTTAGACATTTAGGTTTACCTTCGCCTTTACCGCTATCGCCACATTTACCAATACGTTCTCCTTTAGTATTGTAACGATCCCAGCCTCCGCCTCCGGCACCACCTTTTTTACCCTTGCCAAACCAAGCTCTTAAATCTTCGTATAATGTATCTTGTGTTATATCATTTACTTTCATTATACTATTCCTAATGTTTATGCTCATGTACTACTTCAGATTCAACTTTGAAGTAATCATGTGTTATATATGACGCGGTAATAAACCCTGCCGCAAAAATCATAATGTAAAGTACTGTATTTTTAATATTCTTAGCAAAGCCACCTTTACCATCGTTCTTTTTATATGCTTTCCACATCCACCATAAACCTGCAATAGTTAAAATAACACTAACTGCAATTACCCATGGATTATTAGCAACCGCGGCGCCACTAGCACCAAATATTAAAAACAATAAACCATTTATATAACAAGCTGGACACATTATTTTTTCTTTGAATTACCCCAATTAGCCGCACCAACTTTTCTACATTTTGATAATGCACCTGATGCGTATGCTGAAGGCCAAACTTTATATCTACTTTTTACTTTACGGTAACAAGCATCTTTTTCACCTGCCGCTTCATCAAATTCTGCTTCAGTCATCATTACTACTTTTGGTGCTTCAGTTAATTCTTTTGGTAAAGACATATCGCCTTTTCTCATTCTACCCATTTTACCAATAGTGTAACCAGCTTTTCTTAATTCACTTGCTTGATCTTGTAAATCTGCCAATGTAGCTTTTTTCATAAATCTTGGCTTATCACTTTTTTCTTTTCTGTAGGATAAAACATATCCTGGATAATATTCATCT
>CEWK01020487.1_pt1 | contig 26493 bp, 27 predicted proteins | sample 531431 | NCBI WGS metagenome assembly CEWK01 (sample SAMEA2623059, study PRJEB7988) | marine metagenome | isolation source: saline water (ENVO:00002010), including
TTAGTGGAACTTCCAATCCATTTTTCTCAAAAATCTCCTTACTTTCTAATTTATCAAAAGCATTTAGTGAAGAAGTGGAATTACTTCCAGTATATTTTATTTTTGCTGCTTCAAGTATTGATTGAATTTCTCCATCTTCGCCACCTTTGCCATGAATCATAATAAATACCAGATCCAGTCCATTGTAGGTTTCTAAAGATTTTAATTTCTTCTGAGAGTTGATATCGATAAGCTTTGAAGAAAAGCCATTTTTAGATAGGCTTTCATGAACTGCCCTGCCACTTTTCAAGGAAATCTCTCTCTCACTGGATATTCCGCCTGCCACCACGCCAATTTTTAGTTTTTCTAAATCATCCATTTAATCTACTTAAGACTTAAATTTAGATGCTAATGCAGAAGTATTTCCAGCTCCCTGTGTCAAAAATATGAAATTATTTTTATTGAATTTTTGCATTTCTTGGTAAGCCTCTTCTATACCGTTTACTAATATCGCTTCTGGATTTTTAATCTTTATTTGTTTGATTAAGTCTTCACTTTCATAACCTTTTATTGGTTCTTCACTGGCCGGATAGATCTCTAATAGAATAAGGTTTTTGCAATCCGAGAGAATAGAAACAAAATCTTCAAAAAGTGCCTTTGTTCTTGAATATCTATGAGGTTGGAAAACTACCAAAATTTCTCTGTCTGGCCAAACTTCTTTTGCTGTATTGATTGAAACAAGCAATTCTTTTGGGTGATGACCATAATCGTCTATGAGAATTATATCTTTCTCAAAGACATTTTCAGAAATAAGTTGAAACCTTCGCTCAATTACAATGAATTTTTCTAAGGCCTTTTTTATACCTTCATATGGAATTCCTTCATCTAAAGCAACAGCAATAGCAGCAGCAACATTTAAGACATTATGCTTACCAATCATGTTGGTCTTAAAATTCATTTTGTTATTATTTTTTTTATCAAAAAGAACAAAATGGGATCCGTTTTTATTTTGAGTAAATTCCAGTATCTGTAAATCATTTATATCTTCAAACCCATACAAAGATATGTTTCGAGGAAGATTTTCAACGACTTCTAAAACTTCTTGATAATCACCATTTGCAAATAACTTGCCCTGAAAAGGGATATTCAGACAAAACTTTCTAAATGATTTTTTTAGATTTTTAAAACTATTGCCATAAGTCTCTAAATGGTCATTGTCTATGTTTGCAATTACCGCTTTGTGCGGTCTTAACAATAAAAATGAGCCATCACTTTCATCAGCTTCTGTAAAAATATGATTACCTTTGCCGAGCTTTGCATTTGAAGCGAAAGATTCTACTTTTCCGCCTATGATGTAGGTAGGATCAAGCTGATTGCAACTGAAAATATGAGCAAGAATGCAAGTAATTGTGGTTTTTCCATGACTACCAGCAATTGCAACACTTTCTTTGAGCATCATTAAATTTGCAAGCATTTCTGCTCTCTTAATTACCGGAATTTTTAAATTTTCTGCTTCTAATACTTCTAAATTTTCTTTTGAAATAGCTGATGAAATAACTATTAAATCTTTCCCTGATACATTTGAAGCACTGTGATCATAAAAAATCTTGGCCCCAAGAGATTCGAGCCTATGTGTTACAGGTGTATCAATCAAATCAGATCCAGAAATTTCATAATCTAAATTAATTAAAATCTCTGCAATACCACTCATTCCAGCACCGCCAATACCAATTAGGTGTATTTTTTTTATGTTATTCATAGGAAAGAATGTTTTTGAGAATAATTTTTTTATTATCAGTCAAAGACACTTCAGATATATTTTTTTTCATTTCTTGAAGAACTTTAGGATCATTAACAATTTCTCTCATTAGCTTTAATAAGTTTTCTTCTAAAAAGTCCTCCTCGCATAAAAATGCAGAGTCTTTCTCTACTAAGTATTTTGCATTTTCATACTGGTGATTATCTATTGAGCTTTTTAAAGGTATAAAAACTGCAATATTTTGAGTCTCACAAATTTCTGAAACTGATAGAGCTCCAGATCTTGAGATAATAAGATCAGCATCTGAATAAAAATTTTCCATGCTCTCTTCGAATTCAAAAAGAGTTAAATCAAAAACTCTATCGATCAAGTCATAATGTGATTTTGTTTCTTCTAGGTTTCCTCTGCCACATTGGTGTGACACAAAAAATTTAAACTCAGGAAATTCTTGCGAAAGTTTACCGAAGACTTTTGGCATTGTAGTGTTAATTAACTTTGCACCAAGACTTCCTCCCATGATTTTAATTTTGAGTTCATTTTGACAAAAACTTTTATGTCGAACTTTTTGCGCATCCAAATTGATAAGGTTTCCAGAAAATATAGCTGTTTTTTCTTCAAAAAAATCTAAAGCTTCTGGGAAGCCGCAAAAAATCTTTTCAATTTTTTTGTATTTTGCTAAGAGCCTATTTGTAGATCCGGGTATAGAATTTTGTTCTTGGATGAATATTGGTCCAGAGAAGTGAGATAAGCCTACCAAAGAAATATAACCTCCAAAACAAACGAGAGTATTTTTTCTAGAGAAAATATCCCTAACTTGAAATTCGAAAAAAAATCTTAAAGACGAAAAAATCAGAGACAATAAACTTAATATTTTTAATGCGAGAGATTTACCTCTAAAACCAGCTAAGGGATATCGATAAAATTTTATCCCTAAATTTTTACATATTGTTTGCTCAGGCCCTCTAGAAGAGCCTATCCATCTGATATCAACTCCCTCCTTTAAAAGCAATTGACTTAATTTTTTTGCAGGAAACACGTGTCCTCCTGTCCCTCCTGCACAGATAATTATTGTTCTTTTTTTATCTGACATATTTTTTAGACAGAAATCTTATTTGAAAAGTTTATTTCTATTTTAATTTTTTGTACTAGAGCAATTAAAACAAACATTAGCATCAGATTAGAGCCACCGAAGCTAACTAAAGGCAATGTTATTCCTTTGGTAGGCAACAACCCTATTGAAACGCCGATGTTTATGAAAACATGAAGGGCTATTAAAACGCCAGTGCCATAAGATACCAAATAACCAAAAATATGATCATTTTGGCGAGCGATTCTGCCTATCATAAAACATCTAAATACCAGGTAAGAAAATGCTGAAATTAAAAGTAAACTAAAAATAATTCCTAACTCTTCTGTGATGACTGCAAATATAAAGTCCGTTTGCGCATCAGATAAAAATCCTTCTTTCATTTGGCTATTGCCCATGCCAACTCCAAACCACTGGCCATTGCTAATTGCGCTCAAGGAAGTTCTTAGTTGTTCTGAGAATTCGTTATTCCAAGGATCTAAATATCCCAGAATTCTTTTTATTCTATAACTTGCTGTGAATATTAAACCAATGAAAGTTAATAACCCTACAAAAAAAATTGACAAAAGATGCTTCATTGGGGCTCCAGCAATAAACAAAATAGAAAAACATACTGTAAATATCACTACAGATGAACCTAGATCAGGCTCAAGCAGAATTAGGAGTATTGAGAGTGTTACTAAAAAAACAGGCTTGAAAAATCCCAACCACTCTTCTCTAAATTCATCATATTTTCTAATGCAATAAGAAGATATATAAATGATCAAAGAAAATTTGATCAACTCTGATGGTTGAAATGAAAATCCTAAAATTCTAATCCATCTATAAGCACCATTTATTTCTCGACCTATGTATGGAATAAAAACTAAGACTAATAAAATTAAAGATATCAGTAAAAGATAAATTGAATTTCTTTGCCAAAAGCCTAAGGGGATCCTAAAGACAATCAATGCAATAATTGAAGCAATAAAAATTTTTTGAATGTGACTCAAAGTCATACTGAAAGATCCAGAAGTTAAGGGAAGAGAAACAGAGGTGATCATGATAATCCCAAAAAAGACTAAAGAGATAGTTACGAATAACAAGGGCATATCTAGATCTTTTAAACCTAAAGATTTATGGTTCTTCCCGATCAGAATTTTTTGCAAGATTGATTGATTTTTAATGTTTGACATTTAGGACCAAATCTTTAAATTTTTTACCTCTTTCCTCAAAGCTTTCAAACATATCAAGGCTTGAACATGCTGGCGAAAGAATCATCACTGTATTTTTTTTTAAAACTTTAAAAGCTGAATCAACCGCTTCATCTAAATTGTTCACTGGCTGTGCTTTTGATTTATCAAGAAGCTTTTTGAAGGTTTTTATGCTTTCTCCAAAATAAAAAATATTAGTTGCACGATGGTTTAGAAAATTTGTAAAGTCTTTTAAATCCTGATTTTTTGATCTTCCACCACATATGACTATCAAGGATTTTGATTGATCAATGCTTTTTAAGCCCTCCAAAGCAGAAGAGACATTTGTTGCTTTTGAATCGTCAATGAAAACAATATCCCCATCTAGATTATGGAAATTTTCCATCCTATGAGGTAGCTGAGGAAAGCAAGATAAAATTTCTTCCTCGGAATAAGAAAGATTTAAGGCAGAACAGACTTTACTTATAGCTAGTAAATTCTGTTTTTTTACTGAGCCTTCGCAATCAAAAAAATAATCAGCATGGGGTATATATTTTTTGAGATTTTTATTAACAATTGAAATTTTACTATTATGATTTAATTTGTCTTTTGCTTTGACGTAATTGTCAAAACTTTTATGACGATCTATGTGATCAGGTGAAATATTTAATAAAACCGAAATCTCAAAGTCAGGTAATGGCGCAATATCTAAGTGAAAACTTGAAACTTCAAGAACAAAAAAGTCTTTTTTTTCAAGGACGTAATCCAATACCGGTTTTCCAATATTTCCTATTGCTGAAGTATCTAGATTTTTGAAATTAAATAACTTTTCTAACCAAGAACATACAGTTGATTTTCCATTAGTTCCAGAAACCAATATCTTTTTTGACGGATTAGCATCTATAAAAATGCCTATATCGCTTTTTATTTCAATATTTTGTTGTTTTGCATTTCTTATTATTTCATGGTCTAGATCGAATCCAGGGCTGCAGGCGATAAATTTTATATTTTTAAAATCAATTTCATCTGCGCAAACGAGATTAAAATCTTTGTTTTCATTTAGATTAAAATCTTTTTTTTCTGTTCGAGTATCAAAAGTAATAAAGGGTTGATTATTAGACGAAAAGTATTTTCTAAAAGATTCTCCGGTTATTCCTTTTCCAAGAATAAGAATAGGTTTAGAGGAATTCATTTTTATCTGAGTCTAAATGTAGCTAAAGCAAAAAGAACAAGAATCAAAGTTATAATCCAAAATCTAACAATTATTTTTGGCTCAGCTAGACCTGAGAGTTCAAAATGATGGTGCAATGGAGCCATTTTAAAAATTCTCTTACCTGTCAATCTAAATGATGCTATCTGTAAAATTACTGAGAGTGTTTCAATCACAAAAACACCTCCCATCAACATCAAAATGAATTCCTGTCTGATACTTACTGCAATTATTCCCAATGCTGCTCCTAAAGAAAGAGAGCCAACATCTCCCATAAATATTTGAGCTGGGTAAGTATTAAACCAAAGAAATCCTATGCCTGCTCCAACTAAGGCTCCGCAAAAAATTACTATTTCAGTTGAATAAAAAAGATAAGGTACATTCAAATAATCCGAAAGAATCGCATTTCCAGAAATGTAGGCGATTATTCCTAGTCCGGCAGCAACCATAACAGAAGGCATTATTGCCAACCCATCTAATCCATCAGTTAAATTGACAGCATTTGCAGTAGCAACTATTACTAAACAACTAAATAATACAAACCAAAGACCAAGTTGAAGAGCAAAGTCTTTGAAGAAAGGTAAAAACAAAGTAGTTTCCTCTGCGCTAGTTGCAAAATAATAAATTAATGCACTTGCAGATAAAGCTACTAAAATTTCCCAGATAAGCCTAGTTTTTCCGCTTAGTCCTTTGCTGTTAGCGTAAAGAAGTTTTTGGTAATCATCAATTAGACCAATTACCCCAAAAAGAAAAGTTACAGCCATTGAGACCAAAAGATACTTATTACTTAAATCTCCCCAGCATAAACATGAAAATACTATTGAAAATAAAATTAGCAGGCCCCCCATTGTAGGAGTTCCTTCTTTTTGAAGATGACTTTTTGGCCCATCATCTCTTATAACTTGTCCATACTTTTGTTTCGCAACAAATCTAATAAAAGCTTTTCCAAAAAATAAGATGAAAACCAATGAAGTTAAAGTGGCAAGAATCGCTCTAAAAGTAAAGTAGTTAAAAATTCTTAATGGCCCAAAGCTTTCTGCTAAATACTCGAGTATTGGTAAAAACATTTTAGATCAGGTTATTGATTATATTTTCCATTTTAACTGAACGGGAACCTTTGAAGAAAATCAACGAATCTTCATTTAAATATTCTTTCAAAGAAGATTCTATTTTTTCTCTTTTCAAGAATCTAACATTTGATGATTTCAAATCCATTTTTAAATCAATAACAAAAACAAGATCAAAAATTGAAGATGCTTCCTCTAGAATATTTTTATGAAGTTCTTCTGACTTATCTCCTAATTCTCCCATTTTTCCAAAGACGCATATTTTTTTTCGGTATTTATCCTTTACATCTTCTGACAATATTTTTGAAAGATCCAAATTTTGTATTTTATGGAAGGCGTATTTAAAAGAATCTGGATTTGCATTATAAGCATCATCAATGATTAAAGCTTTTGATCTAGATTTTTTAATTTCAAAGCGGCCTGGAATTGAAATTTTTTCAGCTAAAAAAGCATCGATCTGTTCTGAATCGCTTTTTAGTTTCAAAAGAGCGTTGGTTGTATTTATGACTTTTTTTAGCAATTTTTTTGAGTCATTATTACTTATAAAAAAACTTTTCTTACGAATTGATTTCTCTTTGGCGAGAGTTAAATAATCTTCAGGAATATTTCCAAAGCAAAATCCCCTATCATGTGTGAAGTTAAAAATATCAGTTTTCTCACTAGCTACTCCTTTGATGCTTTTAAGGCCCTCTAAATGAGCATGTCCTATGTTTGTTACTATACTCAAATCCATTTTTAAAATTTCTGCGAGTTTTGATATTTCTCCAGGGTTATTTGTTCCAATTTCAAAGAAACCAACTTTATGAAATGGATTAAGATCCAAAAGAGAAAAACAAAGGCCAAAAAAGTTGTTGTAATTTCCAAAACTCTTATAAACCTCTTCTTCTTTTAGGTTGTTTTCATAATATTTGCTTAGAGTCTCTTTCGCTGTAGTTTTGCCATTACTTCCAGTTATTCCAATTACCAACCCGCGGAAAAGCTCTCTTTGTTTTCTGGCAATATTTTCTAAAAATAAACTTGTATTTTCTACGTGAATATAATTTTCATTATTTAGAATTTTCTCAGATATTACGCAAACTGCTCCCATATCATATGCTTCTTGAATAAATTTGTGAGCATCATGATTATCACCTTTTAAGGGTAAGAAAATGTCTCCTTTTTTCACATTTTTTGAATTAAATACAATATTTTCAAACTCAGTATTTTTGCAGTGATTTTCACCATTTCCATAAGTAGCAAGATTTTCGATCTTTTTTTCAAATAGCATTTTTAAATTTGTTTAAGATATCTAAATCATTAAATTTAATTTTTTTATTTTTGATAATTTGGATATTTTCGTGACCTTTTCCGGCAATAAGCAGAACAGAATCTCGTTCTAAGGTCTTAAGTTTCTTTAAGCCTTCAAATATAGCCTCTTTTCTGTCAAAAATAATTTTATAATCTGTCGACTTCATTCCACTTGTAATTTGTGAAAATATTTTTTTCGGATCTTCATTTCTCGGGTTATCATTTGTAATTATCTGAAAATCGGATATTTCCTCAGCAATTTTCCCCATGTATTTTCTTTTGAAGAAATCTCTTTCTCCCCCACACCCAAAAATAGTAATAATTTTTCCTTTATAATTACTTTTTAAGTAATTTAAAACAGACTTCATTGCATGTGGAGTGTGGGCGTAGTCTACATAGCAATGTTTATTTTCAAAAATAGAGACTTTTTCCAATCTTCCAGGAAGATTTTGTATTTTTTTAAGATTTTCAGAATCAAAATCTAATTCATCAAAAAGGTTTCCATACAACCCTAAAGCACACAGAAAGTTAGAAATCATAAATTTACTTTTAAAAGGAAGATAATTTGTTAAATCTTTCCAAGGTGTTTTGATAAAATCATTTTCTAAAAATAAATCTGCCTTATTTTTTTCAACTGAAGTTGTTAGCGTTAATTTATTTTCAAAAGCAATTTCTTTGCCAAGTTCATCATCAATGGATACAACATTATTTTTATCTGATTTTAAGAAAAAACTTTTTTTAGTTTTTCTATAATTTTTTAGAGTCTTGTGATAATCCAAATGGTCTTGTGAAAAATTTGTAAAAGATTTACCGGCGAAATTCAGGCCATTAATTCTTCCCTGATCTATGCCATGCGAAGAAACCTCCATAATAAAATATTTTCTTTTCAAACCTATAGATTTTTTTAGAAGAAAGTGAAGCAAAAAACTATCTGGCGTTGTTAAAGGTGTTAGTTCTGTATTTTTAAAATTCAGTACTTCTTTCATGTTAGTCAAAAGAGTGGAATTTGAATCTTTCATTGATAAAAGCTGATGTAAATAATATGCTGTTGAGGATTTACCATTTGTTCCTGTAATTCCAATGATTTTTATGTTTTTTTTAGAACTTGCAAACAAAGCTTCCAGATATTCATCTTTGTTGCCTTCTAAATCTGGATCAAAGAGGTTTCTATCTTTTAACTCTTGGCTTAAGTCAACCGAGCTAATGACTAATGCAGCTCCTCTGTTTAATGCATTTCTCGCATGCTCAAGAGCATCGATTGGATTTTTTGAAAAGGACAAAAAGACGTAGCTAGGCTCAACGAAATTGGAATTGTCTGTAAATCCAGAAAATTTGATGCTCTCTAAGTTTAAAAGATTTTTTTTTAAAAAGGACATTGTCAAAAATTTTGAATAGTTTCAATAATTTCTGAGAATATTGGAGCTGCTACATCGCCTCCACCATCTCCATTTATTTTTGGATCTTTCACTAGTAAACCTACGAGATATTTTTTTTCATCTAACTCGGTCATTCCTATGAAGAGGGCATTGTGCAAGTCTTCATTATACTGCTGATTTTTGAAAATTCTTGCTGTTCCTGTTTTTCCAAAAACATTTTGATTTTTTACTTTTGCTCTAAAGCCAGTTCCATTTTGTATTGCTTGAAGCAAGATATTCTTGATGCTTAGAGCATTATTCTCTTTTAAAATGCGTTTTTCTGTAAGTTGAGAAGAGTTATTAACTAGCTTCAAAGGTCGATACAAACCATTTGAAAAAATCGTACTATACGCCGAAGTCAATTGGATTAAAGTTGTTTGGAGACCATATCCATAACAAAGAGAAACTTTTTCTCTGGGAGATAAGTCTTTAAACTCAGGAAGATAGCCTTCTCGAGTTGAAATAAAGATTTCATTCATATATTTTCCCAACCCAAGAGAATAATAAGTTTGAAGAATTTGACTTGACTCAAAATCTGCACAAAGTTTTACCATTCCAACATTACTTGATTTTGCTATGATTTCTTCGGTTGATAGAATTCCATAGTCTATGGCGTCTTCAGTTTTATAGCCTTCAAATTCTATCCACCCTGGAGAGGTATTTACTTCAGATTTTAGGAAGTTTTGATCATTTTCCAGAAGAGCTGACAAGGCAAGAGGCTTCACAGTTGAGCCAGGTTCAAACAAATCTATTGCTGCATTATTTTTTAATAACTTCATATTCTTCAGCTCTTTTCTATTGTTTGGATCAAATGAAGGAAAATTTGTGATTGCAAGAATTTCATTCGAATTTAGATCAATCATAATGCCAGATGCAGATTCAGCTTGATGAAATTTAACTGCTTTTTTTAACTTATCAAAAAGGACAAATTGCAATCTGGCATCAACTGTTAATTTGACAGGTGAACCATTTATAGGTTTTTTTAAAATTTTATTATCTATAACTCCTTGTTTTCTTGAAATAGTATTTTCCTGAAAGCCATTTTCCGGCTTTAAAATTTCTTCAAGAGCAAACTCAATGCCATTAACTCCTTGGTGTTTATAATTAGTTAGGCCAATCAATTGAGAAAATATTTCTCCTTGTGGGTAGTGCCTCTTATATGATCTTTTACTTATGAGTAATCCAGGAATTTTTAAAGATTGAAGGTATTCTTTTTTTTGCTTAACAACATTTTGATTGAGAACTAAATATTTAGCATTTTTGTTAGATAATCTCTTTTTTAGTCTTTCAATATTTAAATCTAAATTACTTGATAATTTATCTATGTGATAAGGATCGAATGAAAAGTCTTTAAGTGAAAGACCAATTTCATAAGAAGGAATATCTTCGGCTAAAATGAGATTATTTCTATCAAAAATTGGTCCTCTTTTTGAAGTAATATGAGATTGTCGAATTGAGGTTTTTTTTGAAAACTCCTTGCCTAAGTGAAAATCATTCTTTTGAAAAAAGATTAGTCTAATTGGTAAAGCAAAAAGAATAAGAAATATTACAATCCAGAGAATTAATTCTCTGTATTTATTACTCTCACTTGCATTCAAACTAGTCTATCTGTTTTCTCACAAAAGACGGTATATCTAAATAATCGCTTTTTTTAGAAGAATCTGTTTTTTCAATGTCATTTTCAACTTTTCCTAAAGTTGGAACTTCTTGGAATCTTCCGTAAGGATCATTTGCTACTTTAAATCCAGTAGCTCTTTGAGTCTGTTGAGAATTATCTGACAATCCTGTTGCAATGATGGTAACTTTTATATCGCCTTCCATATCTTTATCTTCAACTGTTCCATGAATGATTTGCGCATTTTCACTTTTGAATTCAGATACTTGTCTGAGAACATCCTCTATCTCTCCAATTTTGATACCCTTACCTGTTATGTTTACAAGAACGCCTTTAGCACTATGTAGGTTGATATCCTCTAAGAGAGGGCTACCTACAGCTAAAGCAGCAGCATCTTTTGCTCTACTAGGACCACTTGCAATACCGGTTCCCATCATTGCAACTCCTTGCTCAGCCATAACGGTTCTAACATCGTTAAAATCCACATTTACATAACCAGTCTGTGTGATGATATCTGCTATACCTCTGACAGCTCCTAGTAAAACATCGTTTGCGTGACCAAAAGCTTCTAACATTGTGCAGTCACCACCATATACTTCGCTTAGTTTTTGATTGGGAATGGTTATTAAAGAATCTACTTCAGATCTTAATTCTTTAATTCCTGCTTCCGCCAAATCATCCTTAAATTCCAAAGCCATAGGTTTGGTTACAATGGCTACTGCTAATGCGCCAACTTCTTTAGCAGCTCTGGCAACAATAGGTGCGGCTCCAGTACCAGTGCCTCCACCCATTCCAGCAGCAATAAAAACCATATCTGCTCCATCAAACATTGTTGTTAGTCTCTCGTAATCATCTAGGGCAGTATCCCTTCCTACGTCAGGCTTGCCTCCAGCTCCTTGTCCATGATTATTTAATTCTCCTAAGACAATCTTTTCAGCTGCCTTATTTTTCGAAAGAGCTTGAGAATCAGTATTTGCAGATATTGTTTCGACGCCATCTACTCCATTGGTCACCATATGATCGATTGCGTTTCCCCCACAACCTCCAACACCGACAACCTTGATTATGGTCTGATTTTTCTTTCCATTATCAACTAATTTATATTTCATAACTCCTCCTAAATAAAGTTAAAAAGTATTCTGTATCCATCTAAATGCTTTATTGAGAAAGCTCTTTTCATTTAACAAAGCAAAATCCATGTAATCTTCCTCGAGCTCTCTTTGAGCAAATAAAATCAATCCAACTGCAGTGGAATATATTGGATTAGATAAAATATCACTCAAACCTATCAAACCCTGAGGTTTGCCAATCCTTACAGGACATTGGAAAATTTCTTCTGCTAAATGAGAAATGCCCTCTATCCTTGAGGCTCCTCCTGTTAAAACAATTCCTGCAGGCAGGGACTGTGCAAGATTGATATTTCCCATTCGTTGTTTAATTATTTGAAAAATCTCTTGGTATCTCTCTTCAATTACTGTTGAAAGGCCCTGTCTAGAAAATGTTTGATTTTCTCTACCATTTATTGATTGCGTCGTAATTGTTTCTTCTGAATCTGCTAATTCGCTCCATGCGCAACCATGCTTCTTTTTTATATCTTCTGCATTTTGAATTGAGGTTTGAATTGCACGAGCAATATCATTCGTAACATGTTCTCCTGCAATTGGAACGTTTACTGTGTGACTGATAGCACCGTCTGAGAAGATAGCAACGTCTGATGTTCCTCCGCCAATGTCAATCAAACAAACGCCCAGTTTTTTTTGATCTTCTGTAAGAACGGAATGGCTTGATGCCAGTTGCTCTAAAACATATTTTTGAACTTCAATACCGCACATTTTCATGCAAGAACCAATGTTGGTCGCTGAGTTCTTTAAGCAAGAAACTAAATGCACATGAGCTTCTAGTCTGACTCCAGCCATCCCCAAAGGTGCTTTTACTCCAGGTTGATTATCAATAATAAATTCTCTAGGTATAGCATGTAATAACTCATAGTCCTCTGGAATTCTTTGAGCCTGGGCAGTAGACATAACTTTATCTACTTCACTCATTTTTACTTTTTTATCTTTGATAGGTACTGCGCCTGAAGAATTTAACCCATTTACACTTCCCCCAGAGATCCCTACGTGAGCTTTTGTCACTTGCTTTCCAGACATTAATTCTGCTTTGGAAACTGCCTCTTTGACTGCTGAAACTGTTGATTCGATATCGATGATGACCCCATCCCTAAGGCCTAAAGAGTTTTGAATACCCAAGCCTATAACGTTAATTCCCTCCGAAGTATTTTCCGCAATTATGCATACAACTTTAGAAGTTCCTATGTCTATGCCAACTCTTATATTATTTTTGTTACTAGCCATTAAAAATATCCAATCGCTAATTTATTTTTATGTCTTAAATCAATGGTCTTAAAATCTTTTAACAAGTTTTTTGATTTTTCACTCTGAAAGAATAATTTCAATTTTTCTAATTGACCTGCTAGTTGAAAATCTTGAAATTTTATAAATTGATCATTGGCTGTAAAAATCTTGATTTGACCAAATTTTTTATATTCTATTTTTACAATATGGATATTTTTGATAAGTAAAACATCTTGGATTTGATAATAATTATTCACTAGATCCAAATGTTGCTTATCTTCAACAGTCAAGTTCACTAGGGCTTTTATTGAGTTATCTATTTTTTCAATTGATTTTCCGTTTTGTGAAATTATGCCGATATTATTCAGCTTAAAATAAGGTATCTTTTTAAATTCTTTTGTATCATGTTGAACGAAAGATGAAGCTATGACATAACTACTAAGAAAAATTATTGTCAAAAGAATTGATATTTTTTTTATATAGCGGCCCTTCATTTTACGACCTCGATATTTAATATTTCATTTGGCCTAATCATCGAAAGACTTTGAGAAGTGCTTTCATAAACATCTTTTAAAGATTTTTTAAGAAGTATCCTACTGTTCAGAGATAGGTGCTCGTCTAACTCTTGATTGAAGGATTGTGAAAGTTTGTATATATCAGAGTTGATTTTTTTAATTTGAAAATCCAATTGTAAGTATGCTAGTAAAGTTAACATTAGAATGAATAAAAGCGAGAAAGAAATCATCGATTTAAGAAACATACTCAACTTCACCTATTCTTAAAATTGCACTTCTAGATCGAGGATTTATAGACTTTTCTTCTTTTGATGGTTTTATTTTATGCAAGTTCTTTAAATTGATACCATCTATAAAATTTCTGTAATCTTTCCTAAAGAAGTTTTTTACTATTCTATCTTCAGCAGAATGAAAGCTAATCACAGCTAAAATGCCTTTGTCTTTAAGAACTTGAATTGACGAGATTAAACCTTTTTTTAGCTCCTCAAATTCGTTGTTTATAAAAATTCTTATGCCCCTGAAAATATTTGTCGCTGGGTGTCTTTTATGGAAACCTTTGAGTTTAAATAATTCTGCTAGATTTTTAGTAGAATCAATTTTTTTTTGTTTTCTAGCTTCAATGATCTTTTTTGCATATTGTCTAGATTTTCTCTCTTCTCCATAATAGTAGAAAACATCAGCTAACTCTTTTTCTGAAGCTTTATTGATCCAGTCTTTTGCAGATACGCCGAAAGTATTATCAAATCGCATGTCTAGCTCTCCCGCATGCATAAAACTAAAACCTCTCTCCGGTTTATCCAATTGAAGAGAAGAAACTCCCAAATCAAAAAGGACCCCATTCATAGAATTTTTTGAAAACAAATTCAAAATGTTAGAAAAAGTTGATGTTTGAAAATTAAATCTCTTATCCTTAATCAAATTTGCATATTCTTTGACTTCCAAATCTTTATCAATTGAAAAAAGACTACCTTCAGAGTCTAGATTCTCTAGGATTTTTTTTGAATGGCCTCCTAAACCAAAAGTACAATCAAGGTAGGAACCGCTCTTATCACAAATTAGATTTGTTAAAGTTTCATTTAATAAAACTGGTTGGTGAGAGTAATTCAAAACGGAATCTCCTGAACTTCGCTGGGTAGTTCGATATCTAATCTCTCTCCTTTAATGCTTTTCCCCTCTTCTTTGAGTTTCCAGTTTTTTTCACTCCATAATTCTAGCTTTTGTCCCATCCCTATAAGAACAACTTTAGTTTTCTCTTTTATTTGACTGTAATTTCTAAGAGATTGAGGAATGAGTAGTGTCATTCTTTCTGAAACTTCAAAATCAATGGCATGAGCATTGCCAAGAAAATTCCACTGTAAAGATCTTATTTTTGGATTTAATCCAGAAAGATTTTCAAAAGCATCTGAAATTGTCTTCCATAATGCGCCGGGATAAATCAAAAGTGAGGGATATTGAGGATCTCTAGTAATAATAATCGACCCTGAAGCCATTTCCTTCAACAAGTCTTTGTATCTTGCGGGTATAACAATTCTCCCCTTGGTATCCAAGGAAAGGCTGCTAAACCCATAAAGTCCAGCCATATAATAGTCCCAAAAGTTACACTAATGTATACTTTTGCACACTTTTACACACTTTTATTTGATTGTAAATATAAAAAAATTCTTAATTTGGTTTTTTTTTGAAAATGCAAGCTTTAAGAAGGTTTGAGCTGACTCATAAGCCGGGTTCTGTTTGTAGTAATCATTCATCTCGAACTTATGTCGCCATAAGTTTCTAGCGGCCCACCCAGATTCAATGCGGATAACATTCTAGAATCTCTATTTGGCCTTGCTCCAAGTGGGGTTTACCTAGCTACCTTTCGTTACCGAAAAGCACGGTGAGCTCTTACCTCACCTTTTCATCCTTACCCTAAGGCGGTTTATTTTCTGATGCACTTTCCATGGTGACCAATAATGGATCACCTCCAGGAGTTACCTGGCACTTTATCCTTTGGAGCCCGGACTTTCCTCTGCATTGCAGCGATTACTCGGTCAGCTCAAGATGATTATACTTTTTCTTTAAATTTATTGTAAATTTCTTTTGAGCTGAGATTAGAAACTTTAGAAAAGATCTTAGAAAATTTTTTTAGTGAAATATCTTCTCTCAATGAGAAATAAAGATGATCTAAGTCTTTTATGAAATGTTCATGCTTCTGTGCTACTCCTTCCAGTGAAATAACCAACTCTCCTCTTGAAAGATTAGGGTCTTGTTTAGCAATTGAATTAATTTCCTTGAGAGATCCTCTTAATATATTTTCATGCATCTTGGTTATTTCTCTTGCAATACTGATCTTCCTTTTTTCTCCTAGGACTTCTATCATAATTTTTAAGGTGTTTCTAATTCTATGAGGTGATTCAAAAAAAATTATTGTTCGTGGTTCATAGTTGAATTCAGATAACAATTTTCTTAGTTCGTTCTTTTTTTTGGGTAAAAAGCCTTCAAATACAAATTTTGTAATATTAAATCCTGAGGTAATGAGGCCAGATATTACAGCTGTTGGTCCTGGAATACTTTCCACCCTTATTTTTTCATCAATTGTTTGTGAAACTAATTCATGACCTGGATCGGATACTAATGGTGTGCCCGCATCAGATATTAGAGATATTTTGCTTCCATTTTTTAATTTTGTGATTATAGAATCAATTTTTGACTGAGAAGAATAATCATTAAAAGAAAGTAATTTAGTTGCTATGCCGTATTTTAGAAAAAGTTTTTTTGACTCCCTTGTATCCTCAGCTAAAACAATGTCTGATTCTTTAAGAATTTTAATTGCTCTTAAGGAAATATCTTCTAGGTTACCAATTGGGGTTGCAACTAAATATAATATACCTTTCATGAAAAACAGAATTTACTACTTTTTATTTTTTTCTTTCATCCTAACTTGCTGTTCTTTAAGTAGCAATGAATATCAAACTGAAAAACAAGAGTTTGAAGAGCTAAAATTTAAAAATCTTTCAATTAGTTCTACAAACTTGTCCAATAATATGGAAATTATTTATTATGAAAGCAAAGATACTTTGAAAGAGGAATTTTTATATGGAATAAAATCAGCTTACTTTTTTCTCACGGAGAAACAGAAAAAAAATTCATCTTTAAATTTCGTTTCCATTTCTGATGAGGATAATTTCAGTTGCTCAAGTTTAAAATCTAATAATAAAAAAATAATTTATCTTGATGAAAAGATAAATGAAATTTTAATAAACTGTGATTTAAAAAATAGTAATAATATTTTATTAATAAATGTTTTGAAGAATGGGATTAAAAAAAATTTGAATTTCATAGATCCTTATTTCTCCTACCTAGAATACTTATTTACATATGAATCTCTCATTAAAGATCAGGAGTTCATTGTAATAACTGACAAAGGGACTACAACTCAGAAAAGCTTTTTCTTAAACAAAGGGTCTAATATTGAAAGAGAAATTTCAATGCTTTTTGAAATTAATAATAGTTCTAAAAGAAAAACTGACTTAGAAAAAATTACACAAAATAAAATCTATCTAACTCCAAGATATAGGAAAGACATAAAAAACATAGTAATTGATACTGAAAAAATCTCAGCTGAAAGAATTGTTGCTGCTTTAAAATTCAATTTAGTTTTTGATCCGCAAATCTATATCCTTCCAAGACAACTAGATGTTTGGAGAATTTCAGATAAAGAAATTTTTAAAAATTTAAAAGGTTTTGAGCATCCTATCCTCTTACAGAAAGATTTTATAATTGACGAAAATTTTAAAAATAAGCTTTTAATTGAGAAAGTTTTTTATTCTTTAGGGTTTGATTCAATTTTATTTTTTAGCCGAGGTATCGGCAGAAAGTTCAGGGGCTTGCTTGGAGAATATACCAAGAATGGTTCTCAGATTTTTATTGAACCAGAAAAAATAGGTTTTAATTAAAGAAGTTCGATTTCTAGAGAAGTAAAGCTATCCTTAACACTTGGTAATTCTTGCATTCTCTCAATGTAGCTAAAAAGCGGTTTAGAAGCTTTATTGTTAGGTATCTTGATTTGATGATATTCAAGTCTAAGAAGAATAGGAATAATTACTGAATCCAATACAGAAAACTCATCATTTCTGAAAAACTTCTTATTATCAAACAGGGATAGGGAATTTGATATATTCTTTTGTAAGTCTGATCTTGCTTTTGAGAGCTGAGGTTTTGTGGATAAAGAGTTTTCAAGAATATCTAGATTTGCTGCCCAATCTTTTTCTATTCTTAGGAGAATTAGTCTAAATTGTGCTCTGGAGACAGGGTATACAGGCAATAATGGAGGATGAGGAAAACGCTCGTCCAAATATTCAACTATTAATCCTGAATGATACAAAGATAACTCTCTGTCTACTAATAAAGGTAGATGTCCGTCAGGATTTATCTCTAAAATTTCCTTTGGAAGATCGTCTTTTTTTAAAACTTCTAAATTACATGTAATTCCTTTTTCAGCAATTACAATTCTTACTTTTTGAGAACGATGACCGATATCATCATGGAATAACACCATCGCTGATCTGTTGCTAAGAAGACTCATTTTGCTATTTTAAATCTTTTTTAAATTCTCTATAAGTTAAGTAGGCAAAGGCGGTGAATATGATTAAAAAAAGAAGAACATAAGTTCCTATTCTCTTTCTTTGTTCTGCAGAAGGGTCAGCAACGTAGGTCATGAAATTTGTTAGATCAAAAATGACTTGATCATATTCAACTTGAGTAAGGTTATTTTGAATGTCTTCTAAAACATGTGGCATATTTACATTCTGATAAACTCTGTTGTTAACTCCATAAGGCCTTGAAGCATCCGGATAATAATTTCTTAAATAAGTATATATCCAATCTGGCCTTCTGAGTCTTGCTTCTAAAGTTAAATCTGGCGGATAAGCTCCTAACCACTCAATTGCATCATTTTTTGTCAAACTTATTTCCATAAGCTCGCCTATTTTTGAACCATCATATATTAGATTATTCTCATACAGCTCTATAGGTATCTCTAAATCCTCAGCTACTCGTTTATATCTTGAATATTTAAGAGAATGACATCCATAACAATAATTCATATAGGTTGATAGACCTCTTTGTAAAGATGCTTTATCTGAAACATTTGATTCAAATGAATCGCATTCTATAGATCCACATCTATATTCTCCTGCTGAAAATAGGAACGAAGGCAAAAATATTATTAAAGCGTAAAAAACAATTTTCAAGCTGTTTCTCCAACACGCTCAGGAACTGGCTTACATTTCTCAAATCTTGTATAGATCGGCATCAATAAAAAATATGAAAAATACAGGAAAGTAAAAACTTTAGCTAACAAATTTTTAGTTTCTGTAGGGGGAACGGATCCAAGGTAAGCTAATACAAAAAAACTAACTACAAAGCTTGTTAAAAAAAACTTACTATAAACACCTTTGTACTTGATTGACTTAACAGGGCTCCTATCTAACCAAGGTAGTGCTGCAAAGATTGCAATTCCTGCTGCCATAACAACAAAACCTAAGAATTTTGCAGTCAAGCCAAACAAAGGAAAATCTATTGCTCTTAACATTGCATAAAAAGGGGTGTAATACCAAGAAGGTACAATGTGAGCAGGAGTAGAAAGTGGATTTGCAGGCTCATAGTTTACGTACTCGATTATGTAGCCTCCCCCTTCTGGAAAGAAAAATATAACAGTGCAAAAAATCAATAAAAATACTCCTAATGCATAGAAGTCGTGAGTAATGTCATAAGGAAAAAAAGGTTTAGCATCTAATGGAACTCCATCTTGATCAGTGTGTTTCTTAACATCGATTCCATCAGGATTATTAGAACCTATTTCGTGAAGGGCTAAAATGTGAAAGAAGACTACAGCGATTATCAAGATAGGCAACAAAACAACATGAAAGGCAAAAAGTCTAGAAAGAGTAATTCCTGACACTATGTAATCTCCTCTTATCCAAATAGCAAGGTCTTCACCAAAATACGGTATTGACCCAACCAAAGAAATTATTACTTGAGCAGCCCAGAATGACATTTGTCCCCAAGGCAAAACATATCCTGTAAAACCTTCAGCACATAAAAGAACATACACAAACCATCCGCCAACCCAAATTAATTCTCTGGGTTTTTGGTATGATCCGTACATCATTCCTCGAAACATGTGAAGATAAATTAGAGCAAAAAATGCCGAAGCTCCACCAGCATGCATGTATCTTATGAGCCACCCGTAATCTACGTCTCGCATGATATATTCAATAGATGAAAAAGCACCTTCAGCGGTATTTGTATAATTCATCATCAGCCAAAGACCTGTGAGGATCTGCATCACTAAAACAATTAATAAAAGAAATCCAAACAAATACCAAATATTGATATTTGAAGGAGAATAGTATTTTGAAAGATGTCTTTCAAAAAGATCCACGATTGGGAATCTTCTATCTACCCAATCAATACTTTTTTTTCCTATAGTATTTTCACTCATCAACTGACTCCGTCTGAACCGATAACTAATAAGCTATCTTTTTCAAAAAAATGTGGAGGCACAACTAAATTCGTAGGAGCGGGTACGTTTGCATAAACTCTTCCAACTAGGTCAAACTTTGAACCATGACAAGGACAGAAAAATCCACCTTGCCAATTTGAATCAAAGTCTTCAGGCTTAGCTTCGGGATAGTATTTTGGAGCACATCCTAAGTGCGTACAAACTCCTGTCAAAACTGCAATACCCTTTTTTCTAGACCTAATTTCATTTTTAGCATAGTCAGGCTGAGAAGGATCATCCATATTTGGATCAGCTAATCTGTCCAGATTGTTTGTTATGAAATTAGTGTTTTCTTCAGGAATATTGACTACAAAAACCGGTCTGCCCCTCCATTCAACAGTCATCATTTCTCCTGGAAGTAACTTTGATACATCTACCTTAACTGGAGCTCCAGCTGCCTCGGCTTTTGCGCTTGGTTTGAAAGCACTAATAAAAGGTACGGCGGCAAAGAAAGTTCCAATTATTCCCAAGAAAGACGTCGTATAAGTTAAGAATTTCCTTCTACCAGGATTAGGAGGAGTTTTGGGTTGCATATTCTATCTTTTGCTGAATTGAGGAGCTTTTCTTGCTTTTCTTAATCCAACTTTTTTTCTTTCCACTTTTCTCGAGTCTCTTGTTAAGTAGCCCGCTGACTTTAAAGCTCTTCGAAATTCGTTATCTTTTTTTTCAAGCGCTCTAGATATACCGTGCCTAATAGCGCCTGCTTGCCCAAAAGATCCTCCACCAGAAACTTTAATTTTAAAATCGAATTTATCAATACAATTCAAAAGTACCAAAGGCTGTTTTACTAGTATTTTAGCTACTTCTCTTCCAAAGTATTCTTCTAAAGGTAGATCATTTATTAATATATTCCCTTTGCCCTCATAAAGGTAAACTCGGGCTGTTGCACTTTTTCTTCTGCCTGTTGCGTAAATTGATTCGGACATGATTAAAATTTAAACATTAAGTTCTTTCGGTTGCTGACCTACATGGGGATGTTCTGAGCCTGCATACACTTTCAATTTCTTGATTATTTTATTTGAGAGTTTATTTTTCGGTAGCATGCCCCGAACTGCTTTTTCGATAATTTTTTCAGGTGTATCGTCTTGCATTTTTTCAAAAGTTTTTACTTTGAGACCTCCTGGATAGCCTGTGTGATGATAGTAATTTTTTTGAAAAGATTTGTTACCGCTTACTTTAACTTTTTCTGCATTCACAACAACAACAAAATCTCCTAAGTCTGCATTTGGAGAATAACGAGAATTATTTTTTCCTGAAAGAATATTGGCAATTTTTACTGCAAGTCTTCCTAAAACTTTATTTTTGGCATCAACAAGATGCCAATTTTTTTCAAAATCTTCGCTTTTAAAACTCTTTGTTTTCATCATAAGTGTGTGAAAGGCGAGAATGATAACTCAGAGAGGTTATAATTACCATTATCAATGTTTAAAAAAAGCTCTTTTGTCATATCTTTATGGGTAGTTTTAGGCTGTCTTTCAGGATTATTTTTTTCTAGTTTTTATGGAAAAACAGATCTACACATCCCTTTCTATCATAATATTTCAAACGTACTTGAAAGAACTTCTCCATCAGTTGTAAATATCTGGACAATAAAAAAATGGAGAGGATGGCAAGAGCAATCTAATGAATTTGGTTTTAAATTCAATAGAAGAGTTATTAAAACAGGTTTTTTCCCAAATGGGTCAGGAGTAGTAATTGACAAAGATATTATTGTTACCAATTTTCATGTCATAAAAGACGCATTTAGTCAGAATCAACAATTGATAGTTGAAAATCACATTGGCAAGACTGTTCAAGCGCAGGTTGTTGGATTTGATATAGAAGCAGATATTGCGGTTTTGGTAATTATCGATGCAATTGATTTAAAACCTTTTAATATCAGAAAAAATATTGATGGAATTAAAGTGGGTGAACCTGTAATTGCAATAGGAAATCCTCAAGGGCTTGGCCAATCATTTAGCAAGGGAATTGTAAGTGCGATCAATAGAACATTTAACGATAAAAAGGGAAATTTTATACAAACTGACGCTTCGATAAATCCTGGAAACTCAGGAGGTGCCTTAATTGACGATAAAGGAAGATTACTAGGAATTGTAAATGTAATCAGTTCAACTTCTGGAGGAAATCAAGGTTTAAATTTCGCAATACCTATAGATACTGTCATTGAAGTATACAACTCAATTTTAGATAAGTAGTTTCTATTTTCTTCTCAACTTTAAAGCATTTGCATGTCCATACAAACCTTCAAGCTCTGCTAAGAATATTGAATTATCCAATATTTCGTCATATTTTTTTTTGTCCTTTATAGATTGAATTACTGAAACAGAGGTTCTTACAAGAAAGTCTTCGATGCTAACAGGAGAACTGAATCTAGCGGCTGTATTTGTTGGAATGACATGACTCGGACCTGCGGCATAATCTCCTAAAACAGCAGTATTTTTCTCTCCAATGAAAATTGCGCCTGCTGAAATTTTTTTTAATAAATTATTTTTAAAGTTCTTACAAATTATTTGCAAATGTTCTGGAGCAACAAGATTATTTATTTCAATCGCCTCTTCTAAGCTTTTAACTTGAATAAACATTGCATGTTTTTCTAGAGCTTTTTTTATAATTTTCTTCCTTGGAGACAACTTTATCTGTTCATTTAATTCGTTGAATAAATTCTGAATATTTATTTTTCCGATCTGAATAAAAATACATTTAGAGTCTTCTCCATGTTCTGCTTGAGCAATAAGATCTGATGCTAATCCTGCAAAATTCTGCTTTTTGTCTGAAATTATGAGGACTTCTGATGGTCCAGCAAAAGAATCTATTCCTACATCTCCGAAAACTTGTCTCTTAGCTTCTGAAACAAAGACATTGCCTGGTCCAAAAATTTTATCAGATTTTGTAATTGTTTCAGTGCCATATGCCATTGCGGCTATAGCTTGAGCACCGCCAAAATTATAAGCATGGTTTATTTCGGAAACATGGGCAGTAGCTAACATCAATTTTTTTGCCTCATCTGATGAACTTGGAAAAAAAAGACTTACTTCATTACAACCTGCAACCCTTGCCACTAAAGCAGTCATTAAAATTGATGAGGGATAAACCGCTTTACCGCCAGGAGCATATAAACCTATTTTTTCAATTGGTTTGTGTATTTGACCAAGAAAATTGAATATTTCGTCGCTAAATTTTAAGTCATTTATTTTGATAGCCTTATGAAAATTTATAATTCTTTTCTTAATGTACTCTAAGCTTTTTTTTGTTCGCTTATCTAGCATCTCAAAATGCTTCTTAAAATCAGATTGGGTATAGGAAGCGTCAGAGATTGATTTAAAATTAGTTTTATCAATTTTATTTGATTGTCCAATTAAAGCTTTATTACCGTTTTTTTTAACATCAGAAATTATCGTCTGAACAGTTTTTTTTATGAGTGGACTTTGCCTTGAATTACTTCCTTTAAGGAGAATTTTTTTTGCGCTGATAAAAGATAATTTTTTAAGATCTATTTTTTGCATCTAGATAATGTTTTATGGATGAGATCAATTTTTCTATTTTTAAACTTTTTGTTTTAAAAGATGACTTGTTAATTATTAATCTGGTTGAAATATTTTGAATTACTTCTAATTCAGATAATCCGTTTTCCTTAAGAGTATTGCCTGTTTGAACTAGATCAACTATGTAATCGGAAAGCCCTAGTATAGGAGCAATTTCAATGGCTCCTTTAAGATTTATAATTTCAACATTTTGAAACTTCGAAGCGAAAAATGCCTTTGCAGATACTGGATATTTAGTGGCAACAATTGGCTTATTGGAACTAGATTTTTCTTTAAAAGAAGCCAATGAAAGTCGGCACTTACCAAATCCCATATCTAATATTTCGTAAAAATTTTCTTCTTCAGTAATTTCATTTAAGACATCTTTACCAACAAAACCTATATCTGCAATACCCTTATTGACAAATTTTGGAATATCCCAAGATCTCAAAATAGCTACTTTGATATCCTTTCTAGAAGTTTCCATTACCAATTTCCTTGAAGAATCATCAAAGGAAATGCCTACTTCATCCAATAGAGTTTTAATTTTTTTAAGCAATCTTCCTTTAGGCAAAACTATTAACATTATGCGTTAACCCTCTCTATATTAGCTCCAATAGAATTCAATTTTTCTTCAATCCGTTCATAACCTCTATCGATGTGATAGATACGATCGATTTTTGTTTCTCCTCTTGCAACTAAACCTGCCAAGACTAAACTCGCTGAAGCTCTTAAATCAGTCGCCATTACAGGTGCGGAGTGAAGGCAATCTTTTCTTCCTTTAATTGTTGCTGTATTTCCTGCAAGAGAAATATCTCCTCCCATCCTTACAAGCTCTTGAACATGCATGAATCTATTTTCAAAAATAGTTTCTATTACAGTTGATTGTCCTTTTGCAATTGTGTTCAAAGATATAAATTGTGCTTGCATATCAGTTGGGAACAAAGGATAAGGAGCAGTTGAAATATCGACCGGATTTATATCTCTGTCCATTTTTAAATTTATTACGTCATCTTTAATTTTAATTTTGGCGCCTGCTTCAGATAATTTTTTTAGAACACTATCAAGAGTTTTTGGCATGGTGTTTTTAATTGAAATCTCTCCACCAGTCATTGTCACCGCTGTTAAATAAGTTGCTGCTTCTATCCTATCTGGCATCACATTATAAGAAGTTGGTTTCAATTCTTTTACGCCAAAAATACTAATTTCCTTTGTTCCTTTGCCTTGAATTTTTGCTCCCATTCTAGATAGGCAGTCAATTAAATCTCCTACCTCAGGCTCTCTTGCTGCATTTTTAATAATTGTTTTTCCCTCAGCGAGAACTGCCGCCATTATGGCATTCTCTGTTCCAGTAACACTAATTGTATCAAAAAGGATTTCTGCTCCTTTTAAGCCTTTTTCAGCTTTTGCTTTTATGTAACCACCTTCAGTGAAAACTTCAGCACCCAATTTTTTCATACAATCAAGGTGAAGATTTACTGGCCTACTTCCAATTGCACATCCTCCAGGAAGCGCTACTTCTGCTTTCCCAAATTTTGCTAAAAGTGGGCCCAACACCAAAACAGAAGCCCTCATTGTTTTAACTAATTCATATCTAGCAACTTGGTTTTTAAGATCAGAGGTATTGATTTCAAGATTCATGTCATCGTCAAGGGTAATATTTGCCCCCATAGAGCCCAAAACTTCAATCATTGTTGTCACATCTTTTAAATGAGGAATATTACTCAAAGTAAGTTTTCCTTCAAGAAGAAGAGAAGATGCAAGAATTGGTAAAGCAGAATTTTTCGCTCCAGAAGAACTTAAGTATCCATTAAGCGAATGTCCCCCCTCGATAATAAGTTTGTCCATTAATTTTCAAAATTTATAGAGTCTTCGTCAATGCTCCAAGAATTGATTACTTGATCTATGTCTTCGTTGAACTCTTTAGCTAAAGAAGCAAACTGCCTTCGATAGATAGATATCAGATCGATTCCGTCTAAAACAATTCCCACAACTCTCCAATTTTTTGAACCTTCTATTTGAATCATTTTCATTTTATAAATTAACTTGAATTTCCTTCCGGAAAATTCAGTATTAAGTTGGACTACAGCTAGATCCATTCGTTCATTTGGATGAAAATGAGAATCTATAACAATGTTAGATCCTTCAATATTTTGTAACGCTCCCGAGTAAGAATCTAGAAGAGTTTTTTTAAATTTCTCATTGAAATTTTGTATCTGTTTTTTTGAAGCTCTGTTAAAGAATTTTTTCCCCATTACTCTTTTTGAAATTTCACTAGGAGGTATCAACTTTGATAATTTGATTTCAAATTCTTCAAGAAAACTATCTTTATCTTTTTCAAGCAATTCCTGATTGTCATTCAAAAAGCCAAAAATTTCCTTGTGTTGATTATCTACATAGCTTTCAACTTGTGTATCTAAATACCCCAAAGACGAAAAAAGAGAGATAAAAAATAAGAAAAAGTGCTTTTTCATTTATAATCTTGTTGTAAAAGGCTAAGTCTACTACAAGATATTTAATCTCAGATGAAAAAACCAAAAAAAAATAATTTTTTTAAAATTGGTAAAAAGGTTTTATTGAATGAAATTAAAGCTTTAACTGAAGTATCAGATAAAATAAGTAAAATTGAGTTTAATAAACTTTGTAATCTGTTAGCAAATACAAAGGGTAATTTAATATTTCTCGGAATAGGTAAATCTGGAAAAGTTTCCGAAAAAATATCTGCAACATTATCAAGCTTAGGTAGACCATCCTTTTATATCAATGCTGCCGAAGCTAGCCATGGAGATCTTGGTGCAATAACGAATAAAGATATTGTTGTAATTCTATCTTTTTCTGGAGAAACAGAAGAAATAATAGACTTATTTCCGATCTTAGAGACAAAAAAAATAAAAATTTGCTCAATAACAGGAAATAAAAACTCTACTATTGCTAAAACTTCCTTGGCGCACTTATCCTTGAACCTAGA